>ERZ1643251.99-NODE-99-length-155166-cov-7.399262_pt1 | contig 155166 bp, 135 predicted proteins | sample MGYA00579261_ERZ1643251 | MGnify/ENA primary metagenome ERZ1643251 (study PRJEB29033, sample SAMEA4952267) | chicken gut metagenome | biome: Broiler Chicken; feature: Gastrointestinal Tract; material: Caecum | place: Ireland | collected 2018 | study: Broiler... | reverse complement strand
TTGAGGAGGATATACAAGAATGAGCAAAGTAAACGAAACAGAAAAAGCAGTAAATGAAGTGACAGAGGATGCAACTCCAGTCGAGAATGTACTGGAGCGGAAGAATCCATTGTGGGCATTCGGAAACAACCGAATCGAGATTCGTAACATCGCTGAGATGGCAGGAGAATCTCTGGAGACGGTTCTTCCGGAGATTGATTTTAGAACCCACTGCGTTGCGATCCCCTGCACGGTATTGTGTTTCATGAATGAACTTCTGAATCGTCTGAATAAGATTAAGATTGAGACGAAGAAACCGGTAACGTTCCAGTTTGGAAATCTGATGACTCTGGAGATCGAGCAGTTGGAGATTGCGGATGCGGAAAAGAGTGGTTCCTTGAATCCGGCGATTTATCCCAGTGAGGAACTGGATTATGATAAGAGGGATATCGTTCCTTCCGATGCAGTTTCCTCTGATATGGCAAAGGAGTTAGCAAAGATCGGTGGACCGGATTTACCGGCTCAGTTCTATGGAGATCGGGAGTTCTATAAGAAGATCTCGGAGACTTGTATGCAGGAGCTTGATAAAGAGTATGGAGTAGTATTCTTCAACTGGTCCATTATTCCGTTAATCACTCTGCATTTCTTCCGAGCAGCGAAACGGTTCTTGATTGAGAATAAGGACAATGAGGAAACCGGAATCGCAATTGATTTTGCGAATATCTTAACCATCGGAATTTCCAAAGAAGGACCGGACGATGATGTATCGTATGCAATTTATCTGGAGCCCGGTCAGATCTTTAAGAAAGATTATGGAAAGTCAGATGCGATTACAGAAGAATATTCAAACTAAGGAGGTATCGTATCATGGCTGGTACGACAATCGGAATTATCGTTCACAAAGTCGTGAACGAAACGAAACTTGAGAAAATCAGAAAACCGGTGACAGCAGTCACCGGTGTATTCACCACAGTAACCTTTGCAAAACTCGATGTTCTCGGCCGGTACGCTGGGAGCATTGAAAAGAAGGGTGAATTCATAGGGATGGATCAGCTCCAGAGAAATCTGATCTTAAAGACCAACTCTGGTACGGTCCAGATTCCAACGGATAAGCTCTTGACGATTACCCAGGATGAATCGATCGAGATTGCACCTGGGTCCCCGAATGAGGAGATTCCTACTGGGGAGTAATTCACAAGAAGAGGAGTATGGAATTATGCTTCACAGGATCCGAGAGGCATTCCCTAATCCGAATGCCGATAAGTTTAACGTTGATTTGATGGAACACCGAGGGGAGAAACCCTTGGTGGACTTCATCGTCAACTGTTTTAAATCGATCCATACGACACTGGAGGAAGTAACCTTAACGGACTACACCTTCATCTCCGATGTGGATCGAGTCAGTCAGTCTGATTATGAACGAACTCGTTCCAATAAGAAGGCGGATAAAGAGCAACGGTATACATACACGACGCAGTCAAACTTAGGAGAACTGACAATGCGGTTTACGGTTGATTTACGGGATAACCCCATCGCAAGAGACAAACAGTTTCTCCATTATACGGTCAGAGAACTGATTCCCATTGAGGTCGATGGTTGTTATCTTTTGAATGGAACCAGATACCCGATTCAGTATCAGTTGACCGAACGTACGACGTATGTAACCCCAGGAAATCTTGTCTGCAAAGCCTTAATGGGGATTAAGTTATCCAAGGAAAAGGTACAGGCAAGAGACCACAGAGACAACCTCTATACCTTTAATGGCTGGAGAGTGAATATGTTTAATGGGACAGCAAATGTAGCTTATTTCTTTCTCTCTAGCTATGGGTGGTATGATTTCTTGGAGTTCTTTCAGTTAACTGGGGTTGTGGGGTTGACCGAAGAAGAACTTCGGGATCCCGAATATACGTATCTTAAGATTGATCCACCATTGTATTTGAAGGTAAAGACGAATTTCTTAACAAATCGTTATGTCCAGGGATTGGTTGGAACCATCATTGCAGCAATGCCCAATCACATTACGGCAGCGGAGGTATTGGATCCAGCCACTTGGGTAGCAAGAATTGGTGCCACAAAGAAGAACTCCCCAAAAGAGAGTCATTATGAACTTGGTACCAGATACCGGAAGTTATTCAACCGGATGTTGGACGATTCGAGCATCGATGCCTACGAGCTTACGATGTATAACAAGAAGGACATTCTCCATATCCTACGGTGGATGATTCAGGAATATGGACCGCTTCGAGAGAAAGACAATCTCGATATTATGAATAAGCGTCCAAGAAGAAATGAAGTGATTGCTTCGTTGGTAAACGGAGTTATTTCAGAAAAGATTAAACGATTTGTCAATACCTCAGTAAAGACTGAGGAACGTTTGGTGGATGCATATGCAGCCCTCTTTACCTACAAAGGTACAGAGGTGATATCAAAAATGCATCGCTCAGGTTTAGCAAAATGGGAAACCCGCATAGGGTAATCATCCCCCTCTATACGGTAACGTGTGGAGGCTCCGGGTTAATTGTCGGAGAAAGGGTCAAGGCCTTGGTTACCACAACGTAATCCGAAAGGGTAGGCGTGATGGTTACGAAAGTAAAAAGAAAACCGAGGATGGGATATGGTGAAATAAAAGCCTTCTTCTGAATCCATATCATAGGAAGAAGGTCCTAAGTCCTCTAACAAGCCCTGTTCATCGCAGCGAAACACCTAAGGGTTCAAAAGAATCACGGTGGACGTTCATCGACTAGCTCCTTGAGGGAGATTGTAAAGCCACAAGCGATAAGAACCTAGTTCTTATCAGGTGGAAGAAAAATCCGGCTCCTATGAGAACCATAGGATGAAGATATAGTCAGCGCACCAGGTAACACTGGTGGAGGAAACTCCATTGTGAAGTTGCGTTCACAATGAAATTTGTGTACAAATAGTTTGTATACACGGATGATAGCGTTAACGATATGGATTTGCCAAATAAGTTCAAGGTTACTTTGACAGGACCTAATGCAATTGGCAATAAGAACCCGAGAAATGTATCTGCCAAACAGAAATCATTGGATCCATCCCACATCGGAATCTTATCCCTGGACGTTTGTGGTTCATCCAACCCAGGAATGAGTAACTACTTCAACTTCCTTTGTGAAACGGATGGGATTCAGTTTAAGGGAAGACCTCCGGAACCGGAAACATTTGGACTGGAATGGTTCCGTATCCGGATGCGGGATGAGGGGTTTGATCCGGAGGGAAATCAGGTATTTGGATTATCCTTCTCAGACCCCATTAAGTTTAATAACATGATGGATGTCTACGATGATTTTTCCATCCACGCACGATCGAAGGAGGAGACTTCGCTTGATAAGTAAGGATCAAGTCCAAAGTGTCTCAACGATCCTATTTCAGACGGAGCAATTGCGAGTGCAATGCTCCGTCTCTTTATTTGACCGTGAGGCAAATGAACTGACATACTTTAGTGTCTTTCAAGGAAATACGGGAAGATACGTGAGCATCAATCCGAAGACTTCTCTTCGGATCCGTTATGCTCCAAAGATTGGTTCCGTGGAATATGTGGTCAACCACAGCAATAGTTCCAGTGGGTATAGTAGGCAATCCCAGGTTTATGTCACGCCAAACTATCTCTACGGGCTTAATCGGGCCATCAAAGAGTTCTGGAAACGGTTTAACCGGGATGATCTTTATGTCTATAATGAGGAGGGGTATCCGGTTGCGATGAATGCCCACCCGGATGATATTGTGACACTCGACATGGGATATGGGCAAGCACTACGATTATCCCCGTCCATCTATTACCCACCGGATCGAAAGATGGGGGAGGTGCAGGAATCCTATCCGGGAGTTGCTATTAATGTAAATCTGGAATCGCAAGAAGCGAATTTAAACTTGGAGCAATTTACAAATTTCATGGAAGTACTTGAACGGTTTGACTTTAATCAGATGGGAATGCAGTTACTACAGAACTATCTGCTGTTAAAGAACGAACCACAACTTACCATGGCAAACTATACGAAGGATGGACAACGGATTCAGAAACCCATTGCCAGGGAAGTAACGAGCAATGCGCTGATGCAGTTTCGATCTTCTAAGAATGAAGATGGAGAGTACGTCAGTCAGAATCCTATTGTACAAGCCCCAACCACACTGGACGAATTAAATTAGGAGTTCATATGAGAAAATTGGATTATTTTTATCGGATCAATGTATCCACAAAAGATGAGCGTCATCAGCGTATGTTAAAGCAGGCAAAATCTTATAGTTCAGAATACCCTATTGGGAGAATCCGTATTCCTGGCAGTTTCAACGATATCACAGCGGATGAATCTCTGTTCCCATTCGCACATTGGATACTTGGATGTCTTCTGGATCAGTTTTTAGATTTTCCAAATGTCGATATCATTGTATACGATGGGAACCACCCAGATGCGAAAAGAAATGAGAAGCGACTTCACAATTGCATCGATATCTATATTGACGGCTGTGGCTTCCTACAACGGCCAGGTGACCTATTCGCAATATCGCTCGAGGGTCAACTTCGATCTATCGGGGGCTCACGAGTGATGATATCGGAACTATAGTTAATTCACAAGGAGAAAGATGATATGGAATATTTTCATGACATTATAACCGGGGATTATCACCCAGTATATCCATACCCGGAAGACGAATCTACCTTAGAGGTAGGAAAATATTATCGAACGGGAGCGAAGGTTCTTCCCTATCTAGGGAAGTTCCCATCGGAAGTGATTGTAAAGAATCACTACGAGTGTGGGATTGCAACCATTGACGACCACAAAGGTCCAATTCGAATCTTAAATGGAATCTGGAAGAATGAGTCTCAGAATAGCCATCGGTATTCAACGGAGAATATTGCCGCTGGTGATTATGGGGATGAGCTAAGTCAAGAGATGGGGCCAGAAGACATCATTGAGAAGTACATGAATGCTTGGGATGCAGGGAGGAACCTGGCAGCCAGAATTAAGATTGATTCTGGTACCGGGGGAGACATCTATATCCCGAAGCAGCGAGAAGAGGATTCCCCTTTGGAGCGAATCTTGAAGCTCATGATTATCTCCATGAAAGTGGTATCTTCTGAGCAGAGAAAGAAACTCTCCAGCGACTACGATTATGACAACATGGTGAGTTCCTTAGACGGGGCAACGAAGCACATGTCCATTATCAAGTTCTTGGAATGGACGAGGTTATTGGAACTTAAGTGGGAGTTTTCGGTCTTTGATTTAGACGGGGCCCCGTATCCACTGGGGAAGACGTTAACAATTACGAATGAAGATCAGGGATGGGTAGACATTACCCCACCGGAAGACAAGGAATACTTCGTAGTTCCTTTAACCGAAGGGGAAGATCCTTATAAAAGGCTTATCAAGTTAGCACTCTTTACGAAGATGGTACCCACAGCGGTCTATCGAAAGAAGGGCAGCACACCGCACCAGATTAACAATATGAAGTCAGCGCTTCGCAGTAAGCAGAAGATGACTTCCGATTACTTTGCGATTTGGTGTGAGCTTCTTAGTATGGGAAGCAGTTTTACGTTAACGAATCAGGAAGGAATATGGTACAAGGCGGTTGGTTATGAGATCACCACCAACTATGAGGAGGAGGGAACAGCGGATGGTTGATCAGCAACAGATTGAATCGGCGCTCCGTTTATCGAATCGAGATCTTGCCTATGTCGTGATGGATCGGCTTAATGTCGTAGATCCAACGGACATGGTAACATTGAAGACGGAAACCGCGAAGGATTTCTTAGATGAATTATGTATGCAGTTAGAAGAGACAAAGACATTATATGAAGATCAGTTAACCGAGATTCAGGATCAAAAGGATGACTTGGAGCACATCTATATGGCCCAGCGAATTAATGGGGAAGACAATGAGGAAGCCATGCACACATCCAATGCAATCAGTGACTTGGTTGTGTTACGCCGAACCATCAAAGATGCGAGTACGGCAACACGCATTATGTTTGAAAATTTCAGTCGTACTCGAGGATTTATTCGGAATATGGGCTCTCGTGCCTATACACCAAAGTCCAATGCATTTAAGAATATTGCAAAGGTAAAAGCGGATGTCTTATCCCCAAAGGTAACCGATGAGTATCGGTCGTCACTAAACCATCTCTATTCCCATGTGGCAGAGATGGTAGAGCGAAAGAGTGTAGCAGAAAAGACTGAGGGACAGACAACCATCAGTGGTTCTACTTATACGAAAGAATCTTCGGTCATCCCAGAGAATCCTTTGAGTACCTCAATCGGATAGAATAAAAGGTGTCGAATTCGACACCTTTTATTTTTTAATGTAATCTATGATTATATATTATTATTGTGAATTCAGCCAGAATGAATCACTCACAGAAGAAGAATGAATCGGAAATAGCAAAAAATATAGCCGATTAATGAATCAGCTGAGGATAATTGCTTGCGTAGTCAGAATGAGTCAGGGGGAGTTATAATTATTTAGATAGATAAAACGAATCGAAGTTCTTGAATCAATCACGGAAAAGAAGAGAATCACCATTCACAAATCACCCATATTATCGAAATGAATCAAATACCTTAAATCAATCATATTTCGCAAATGATCTCATATAGTAATAATCACTTAGAATGCCTAAAATGAATCAGATTTTTCGAATCGATCACATCAGCTTAATGAATCAATTCCAATCAATCAGTCAGAAAGAGAAAAAATGAATCACTTCCTTTGAATCAACCAAATGTATTAAATGGAAGAGATGTAGACGAATTATCCCATCCAAGATAATCGGGAAAGACAAATGAATTAGACCGACTAAATCAATCACCCTTGTCAAATGAATCATTGGTAGATAATCGATCACGCATGTTGTATGAGTTGTGGGAGAAAAATCATTCGGGTAAATGTAACGAATCTTCTAAGTTGAGTTCATCATAAAGCAAGAATGAGTCAGATATACCTAGTTAATTAATTACCATTAAACGAATCAATAGTGACGAGTTATCTGAATGGATAGAGCGGTTAATCATTTGACCAGAATCAATCATATTACAGGAATGAATCATTGTAAGAAAATCAATCAATCTTTATCAATGAATCAAAGCTTTTGAATCATTCGGTATAAGATAATGAGCAATTGGCACGTAAGACAATCGGAGGAGAAAAGCGAATCGCGGAATCGGAATTATTTAAATGAAAACAATGAATCACTTACGATGAGTCAGTCATTATTGACGAATGAAACTATGCCTACCAAATCGTTCAAATATTGATAATGAATCAAGAATTGGGAGACGTTAAATGAGTTAAAATGAATCATTTCATACAATCCGATTGAGAGACACAAATGAGTTGGACATTAAGAATATATCAAAATTCTTAAACGAATTCATAGAAATGAAACCAATTATAAAGAAATCAATGAATCAAACATTGAAAGTCAATCAGGCTTGGCAAATGAACCAACGGTACAAAAATTATCCAAGTATAGGAATCGATCGTATTCACCAGAATAAGTCAAGTAAAAAGAACCTTTTGTAAGGAATAAACGAGAGATCAAAGAGTACGAGTCTATCGGGGTGTAAAAAACGAATCAGTTGTAAAAAATCAATCAACCAGGGGAAATGAATCAAGGCATTTAAACCATTCAGAATGAATCAATCCAATCGATCAGCTTTCGTAAATGAATTATCTACGACGAAAAATTTGGGTGGCTCGAATGAATCAGTCGCACCGAATAAACTTACGCTGTCTGAATGAATCAGGCATATCAATCACCCATGAAATATGAATGAATCATCACTGTAAAATAAATCATTGGACAAAAATGAGTTTAAAGAAATTGAATTATCTATGTTAAGAAAACGAGTCAATGCTTTTGAATTTTTCGGAAGGAGAAAACGAATTATATAATAGAAAGGAGGAAAGGGATGGACCAGCAATATCTGTACCCATCGGTACAACTTATCAGTATTGAGTTAGAAAACTTTGCAAGTCTAAAGTCTGGGATGAATATCAATCGACTTTACATTGACTTTACAAAGTTAACCCATACGATCACATTGCTTATTGGAGAGAATGGTTCTGGGAAGACTTCGGTGCTACGATGCTTCCACCCATTCGCTTACAACAGTGGATCCGGCGATGACCGGGATAATGCAGAGTTGATCATCGAGGGAAAAGATGGTAGAAAATGTTTAGTGCTTGGCTACCTCGATGATATCTATGAAGCCGAGCATATCTATGCGAGAAAGAAGGACACGTTGTCGGTGAAGAGTTATCTACGAAAGAATGGCGTAGAGTTAAACCCTTCCGGCAACGTGACTTCTTTTAAAAACTTGATTGAAAATATTTTTGATTTAAAAGAGAGTTATTTGGCTCTCTTGAGCATTGGAAACACGGTTTCCAGTTTTGTAAAATTCACAGCGGCAGAACGAAAGAAATTTGCCATTAAGTTATTCTCCATCCTAAACATCTATTCTGTCTTCTATAAGAATGCGACAGCGATGGTACGGGAAGTGAAGCCATTACTATCCAACGTCAGTGCCAAATTAGAGCGGTATCGGAACTGTAATCTGGATGATTTGGAGAAAGAGAGGAAAGTGCTGGAACGAATTATTGTCAAGCTAGATTCCGAGCTAAAGCAGATCCTCATTGAGGTTGGAGAAGTACGAAATGGGATTAGTCAGAACCAATCTACGATTGATGACTATGACAAAAAGCAGAAGCGAGTACTCGAACTACTCAGCTACATCAATCAGTTACAGTCCAAACGAACCATTCGAGATGTAAATACGGTAACGAAAGAGTTAGAGTCAACTTCGCTGGAATTGACAAAGGTGTCGATGTCCATTACGATGGCAAAGGATAGCATCGAGCGAGAGTTAACCTATCGAGATGAGAGACAAAAGCACCTGAATGAAATCTCCGAACGGGTTAGTAAGATGGCCAATGATATTGACATCAATGAGTTGGTTGAGTTGAAACTAAAATTGGAATCCGAATATCAAGGATTAGGGTTATCCGATTTGAAACGACCGGTAAAATCATCGGCAGAACTCATTCGATCCAAGATCTACATTGATGAACTGCGAGGAAACTGCATTGACTTAATTACCGATGTAATTCATCAGCAAGTAATTGAGCCAACGATTTCCAAATATCTGGAAAAGCATGAGGCTTTAATTCAGGACTTAGAAAATCAACTAAGTGACGATACGGAAGCTTTAGAGTTACATCGAACCGCACAAGCAGCCAGGAATCTGATTCCCAAACGGTTCATAGCCAGCATCCATTCGAACCCATGTGAAACCAAAGAGAAGTGCTCCTATTACAAATTTTATGAGAAAATCTACGGAGTGCTCTCAAAGACCTCCGATGAAGCGGAGAATGAATTAATGAATTTGGAAGAGAAGCATCAAATCTTGGAGGATCGAACCAAGGCAGCTAAGATTATTGGGAAACTCTACAGTTTCATTTCTAGGTACAAGGAAGAGTTCTCGTTACCGATTGAAGTATTTGACCCAGAGCAGTTTCTCTTCCAGTACATGGACGACCGGGACATTTGTAATCGGAATCTGTTGAATGAAATGATTGCAATTGCAGAGCGATTTGAGAGAGGGGAACAGCTCCAGGATCAGATTAGTAATACGATTGATAAGATTGGAGCATTGAGTTCCACCAGAGAGTTATATGACTCCATGAATGAAGATATTAGATCCACACAAGCGACCCTTAAAGTGATTGAGGAGCGGTTGGAGTTTTCCAGAAAGGATCAGGTATTCTATGAGACTAGACTGGATGAACTAACCAGGCAGGTTTCTTCGTTACAAGATGAGAAGAAACTGGCAGAAGAGTTAGCGGATTCCAGACTGGAAATGGATGTGTTAAAGGAAGAGATTTCTGCAATTGAATCCTCTATGGGAGAAATTCGAGTGATGCAGACAAAGCTTTCCAAGTTATCAGACAAAGAAACCAGTATCCGACAAGAGATGGATGAGAAACGGAGTCGGGTGAATTCTATCCAACAGACCATCGATACGATTCACTCATTAGAAATGGAACAGGAAGACTTATTTACGAAACTCAACCAAAGGCTTGCCATTCAGCAAGCCGTGTCTCCCATCAATGGAATCCCGTTGGAGTTTATCAATGACTTCATCAAGCATGATCTCATCCATATGGTGAACGATATTCTGGACACGGTTTATCATGGGAAGCTTCGTCTCGATGGAGCGAATACAATCATTAATGACACGGATTTCATTATTCCGTATGAAGTGAATGGGACTTGGGTGAAAGACATTAGTCGTGCTAGTGATGGACAGAAGGCAATCTTAACGTTAGCATTTTCCATTTCCCTTATCAAAATGACCGGTGGCCGGTATAATATCATGCTTCTGGATGAAATGGATACAACTCTGGATGTAAGTAGTAAGGCGAAGTTCATTGAACTACTAGAGAATTATGCAAAGGAAATTAAGGCTTGGATGATCTTCCTAATCTCACACAATTCGATGTTCGATGGACACCCAGTTAATATACTACTAACATCGAACGAAGTAATATCCAATACGCAAGATGTGACAATCGTTCGTTTGTACGAAGGAGGTACAAAATGAGTCGATTTAACTTACGAGAAGATTTGATGAATCAGGTGTTAAATGATCCAGAAACGTTAGTGGATAAATGGTATACTCCGTCTCCTGGGGTGGCGGAGTATTTCAATCAGACAAGATTACCATGTTATAAACCAACTCCTTGCCGGTCCCAAATTAAGTGCTGCACGCAATGTCGGTATAGTAAGAAACCGGATCCGACTAAACATATCTTCCACGAACCTGCAGAACCAAGAGGTTGTTTGTATCTTAAGGTATTTCCTTGGACTAGATTTCAAACGGCCTATATTTGCAGGCTTACGGATTACATAAGAGAGAAGAATTTGATGCGGGGTGGAATGGAAGGCCCCGTATTCTTACGTCAAATTGAACCAAATCTCATGATGATGTATCTGACACACGAGTACCCAATTGTAAAGTTGACACTCGATGAGGATAATATCATCACAGATATGGAACTGGCGGAATGGGGAAGTCGATTAAACGATCGAGCAATTCCGGAGTTAAAAGACTTCCTAAACTTCCAATTAGTATTTCCACACGAAGGAGAAAAATGAAACTATGTATACAATTCTTCAACTGTTATTTGAAACCGCATTCCGAAAGTTGACATTATGGATGGCAGGTAGAACAAGAAGATTTAGTGGATTCCCACCAATCTTAGTAGACTCGGTTATGCCAGCATTCGGTAATGCAAAAATCCACTATCATGTAGCGAACTTAAGTGGTGGTCGATCAATCGAGGGGAAAGGTTACCTTCTTGATATGGTTGAAATCTTAACCTGTTCCTACGATGTAAATGCATATACACCGAGTAAACTGGGTGATGACCAAAGTTATGATCACGTATGCACAAACATAGACCACGAGATGCAAGAGATGATGGATCGCAATATGATGGAACATATTCTCCGCACGAAGACAGTATCCGACATCATTCAGTCTCTTGGAAACAATTTAGCGTATAATAAACAATTCCCGGGGATTGAAAACATTCGATTGTTGGCGGCAGTGAAATTTCGAGAGAATATGGATGAAGCGTTAGATGGGGAAGAAGCTAACCCCACAAGAGAATCTTTTACGGATTTCGTAGAAAAAACAATGTTTCGATTCGAGGAACAGATACTAATTTCTGCAATCTGCAAATGTTATCCGTATATGGTTAATTATATTTCAGAAATCACCGCAATCTCCATCTCATTGGCATCAATGATGCTATCCATCCTGTGTTGTATTCCGGTGACCTGGCAGCTTGCCAAAATCTTATTGCAGTGGAACCCGTACACGTTGGCTGGAACCTTTGTGTTATTCATCTGGGTATTCTCAATCGTATTCGGAATTGGAATAACGATTAATAGTATTCGTTACGTGACCAAAACCAGAAAATACCCAAAGGAGTATGTGGCTAGGAGGTCCTGCATTGACTTTACGGATGGGGTTGGCCATAAGTATCGTGTATTCTTCACTTTATTCTAAAGAAAATAAGAGTATGATACCCAGTAGAGGATATCATACTCTTATCATTTTTTTGTTAACTTGTTCGGAATACCACCAGGCGTAAATTTAACGCAACTTCTGGTTTCTTGTTATTACAATAAACCGTAATGGAATTGTTATTGGTTACAATTCGACTGACATTCGCCCAGGACTTCTCCTGACTGATCGCTAAGCTAACATCATTTGCATCCGAAATTAATCCAACCAAGGGTTCATCGGTCGTTAAGATTCCGGGCACGGATACTGTCTGGGTATATGGGGCACTGGACCCAGAGTAATTGGCAGTTAAGTTTGCATAGTAAGTCATCATACTTACCTTATTGGATACCACTGTATCCAATGTTTCCAAAATTTCCGTCAAATTACTAAGACCCTGGAAAAGGTTTGAGTCACTGGTGTCAAAGTATACCGTATCCGTACTGGTCTTAAACGAATAAACGTTTCCTTCATAATCTTCATACGAGATTTCGATGTATGTTGTATCCCCTTGCTGAATCGTATCTCCAGAGACCATGTATTGATACCCTTCCGTACGCTCTACCTCTTCGTCTTTTCCAACGACGATAGTAGGAGTCGATGTCTCTACACTGGTCACGTATTTTTCCAATTCTTGTACTCGATCGTCAATCAGCAGTAATGCATTGATTTCATCAACGATTGATTCGAATCCTTCTGCCAGACCAAGCAGATCATCGATGTGATCCTCAATCCGCTGAACTTCCTCATTCAGATCCAGGATGATCTGATCAGCCTGGTCTTCCTTCATGAAAATCTGTTCCTGGAATTGAGACACAATAGTGATCGTACGATTCTCCAGGTTTTCCATCTGATCCCGGAGATTATAGATCGTATTCATGGCAGGTTCGATTCCGTCAACCTTTTCGATAAACTCTCCCGTCTTAGCGGTTAACTCAGCTAAACGCTGCAGCAAGTCCTTGGTGATATCAATCGAGTTCGGTTGATTCGCCCGCGATGTAATGCTGTTTGCGTCTATCATCGTCTTACTGGCCATGGTGTCAACTCCTTTCTTTTAGTTTAATGTAATGTGCAAAAATACAGAATTTCTCCTGTATAACGTGTATCCTACTGACTTGTTCCCAACCAACCACACAATGATAATTACTCAAAGAAAGGAGAGAAACTACGATGTCTGTTACAAGAGACGAATTAGTCGCTTGGTGTAAATCCAAGCTTGGGACCCCGTACATCTATGGCGCAAAGGGTGAAGTCATGACCCAGGCCAAGTTAAATTCCTTAGCCGCTTCCTATCCGAGCACGTTCACCACTTCCTATATCAATAAAGCAAAGAAGTATATTGGGAAGAGGTGTTGTGACTGTTCTGGTCTGATTAGCTGGAAGACCGGTATCATCCGTGGCTCCAGTAACTACAAGAACACTGCAACCGAATCCTACCCGATTTCTCAGCTGAATGAAGATCATATCGGTTGGGGACTTTGGAGAAGTGGGCACATTGGCGTATACATTGGCAATGGAGAAGTGATTGAGGCAAGAGGTATCGATTACGGTACCGTAACCTCTAAAGTGGCAAATCGAAACTTTACCCATGTGATCAAGCTGTGCGACATTGACTATGGCGCAAAGGCTGTAACCGGATGGGCAAAGGAGAATGGTATCTGGAGATACTATGAGAATGGTGCTCTGGTAAAGAGTCGCTGGATGTTCCTCAACAACTACTGGTATTATTTCGATGCGGATGGAAACCTGGATACCGGATGGGTACTGGGTGCCGATGGTACCACTTGGTATTACTGTGAAGAGAATACCAACGATGACCTGATTGGTAAGATGGCCGTAGACCGTGTTGTCTGGACAGGTGGTAAGAATTACTATCTGGATAAGGAAGGTAAGATGATTGATGGTGGCCATGTCCTGACCTTTGAGGTGCAGGATGGCGGTGAGATGATCCTCAAAGCGATCACTGAAAAAACAGGAAAGTAAACAAAAAATAGATAGAATAGGATAAGTTATTTATCCTATTCTATCTTACATTCTCCCAAAATGAACATTTTGGCTCCGTCGATCCATTTCAGAATTATTAACTATTCAATTGTACTGATTCATTTTTATTCATTTACTTATTCAGTTTTGATAATTCATTCTTGGTATATTGTTACAATGCAATACATTTGATTCGCTTTAGCGAAGTGAATGCTTTTAATACCCTGAGCTCATTTCTATCATCTGGTTGATTTCTATTTCATGAATTCGTTCAAATGATCCATTTATCTTTCTTGAATAATTCACTTTGAACGATTCCATTTTATCAACATGATTAATTGACTTCCTTTTGATTCATTCAAAACCAACGATTGTCTTTTCTATGTTGATTCATTTACATGCGTTGGTGACATTAAACTTTCTAATTCGTTCATTTAGTATAATTCATCTTGCTTTCAGCTGACTCATTTTATAGAGATAAATAATTTAGAAATTCTGATTCATTCTGATTTTGTGAATAGTTCGAAATGAATGATCCATTAGCGTTTATTGATCTTCTTTGACAATCTGATTCATCCTGGCATAGTAAACGGTTTGGCGCACTTGAACTCATTCCCGCTTACCTGACTGGTTCATATCTGTCTGATTTTGTAAATAGATACTCTCAATGTACATAAAAGTTTTACCCCTTTGGTACATTCATACACTACAAGTGACTCTCTGGATATGATTCCTTCCGACCAATGAGCTCGGGAAGGAATTGTTTGGATATACCATTCCTTATGTTTGGTTTAGGTGGGGAGATTCGTTACTATGAAGTGAATGATTCTTAGGCTCTAGCTCATTGTCTTCACGTGAACAATTTTTCTCAAATGATTCATTTCCGTAATTTGATTGGTTTGAGAACCCTGAATTCATTTTGATGATATAAGTGCTTTTACCTCAATGATTCACGGTAATAATATATAACTATTTAGGGAATTAACAGAAAGATAATGGTTTAATGACCATTATCTCTTGTATATCCAAAATCGAACACACAGTCACTCTACACAAAGAAATGAGATAATGCATCCAAGGTAGCGATGCATTATCTCATTCTCATTTAACCCGTTCGCATTGACGTTGTCCGATAATGGGCAGTTGCTCGGTACTGTTCTGCAAGATCATTGCGGTCCTGCTCAGCCGTTGCCCAATCCCCAATGTTCAAACTGATGGTACCGTAAGGAGTATCCAAATCATTATATAGTGCATACTCCCCATAGATAGTCGCTTTCACATCTAAGATGAACAATCGTTTCACGGCATCGAATGCCGTATCCGGAATCGATACCAGATTCGGGTCATTCTTTACATTAAACGTCGCCGTTAAGATAAGTCCCGGGTTTGAGTAATATCGTGTAATATACACGATATTCGGTGGGTAGAAGTAGTAGCGAAATGCAGACTGAATCCCACCCATTAACATTTTATCAACGTATTCCAGCTGAGCCATCGATACAGCCTCGTACATATTGGCAGAACCATAACGACCCCATTTGTTTGGTCCAGTAACCGTACGAAAACCAAATGCCGTCGGACCAATCACATATCCATCCACGCCAGACTTTGTTACCTGAGTGGCAGGAACCATGGACTTAATCGACATAATCTCACAGCCTTCTGTTAACTCTAACGGGATGCGGAAACAAGCATATCGATCGTCAATTCCTTGGTCATAGTATTGGTCTTGTTTGTATACTAATGGGTAAAAGCACTCCATCGGAAAGGTCTTTTTCACCTGGCGAGGATAAACCGTATCCAACGTAGGAAGTGTTTCATCCTGTAAGATCTGCATCAGATATTCTCTGGGAGAACCGATCTGATCTTTTGGTAACATGTTTAAGATTCGGCCACACTTTCGTTCAGCCGCTCGAAATAATTTATTGATGTCCATATAGACACCTCCTTACTTAAAAGAGGTTCCCAAAGTAGTAAGCAACATCTCTCGCTACGGAATCTTCCAGTTTTCCGACGTAGGTATTTCCACCCTTCTTAAGACGGAAATCCCGATTGGTAATTCTGGTAATCATATCCGGAGTCAGATCGAAGCTCTCGCATACAATTGCCAGACTCTCAGACTTTCTGGTTACCAGATCCGCAATATCGGACTCATGTACCGCAATACTCATATCACCAACTGGATACTCTTCGGATTCCTTTACGAAGGTCTTCTCATTTCCTTTCATATCCCGGTCAACAAAGGTACGGCCAGGCATCGCATAGGCTTCCTTGTGAGAAGGAAGATTCACTTCATCGTAGGCAATACATCTCGGAGGAGTTGCCACATAATCGTGACCATTCCTCTTTACCATGGTTGCAAAACCACGATAAGAGAAAGATGGATCCTCGCCCTGAAGGATTGCCTTAGTGAGTTTCGTCCCATAGAGACCATCATCCAGTGTCTCCACGGTACCCCGAATGAGTTCCCCGTCTCTCCACCACTTGGTGATCCGATGACAAGTACATTTTGGGTCAACCGTAGCAATTCTCTGGGTGGGCATTCCAACTGGATGACCGGCTTCCCCTTTGAATTTATTGTGAGCAATCAGCTCCTGGATTTCCGGAGTTGACAAGGATGCAACGATTGCATCCCCGTTGTATTCACGTTTATTCCGGTTCAGACAATCCAGTGACTGAAGGATAGTATTGAACCGACAATAAAACAGATTGTTTTTATCACAAACCTGAAGGTCGGATACCTCTTTGAACGTCGTATCGTTTTCCATCAGGATATATCCAACAACCGAATTTTCCATAGGTATTCTCCTTTCTTTAATTTAAGTTCTATTAATGGGGTGTTTTTACACAATAAGGAATTGGGATAAAAAATAATAGTAGTGGATACAAAAAAGTAGGGAGAGGCCCAATCTCTCCCTACTTTGGTTACTTATTTGTAACCAAAGCGATCAAACATCGCTTTATGGAACTCGTGTTGTAACCGCACACGATTGGTATCCGTCAATGGAAGCCTTGTTCCCTTATTGGGAATCAACTTCCCATCGGGGGCAACCATTAACGGTGCCGAATAGTATTTAACTATTCCCATCTTAACACCTCCCTTCTTAGGGAGTCCAAGAAATTAGAACTAGAGTGTACCGCATATACACTCTAGTTCGTTTCTTTTTATCCCTTTATTTCAAATATATAATATATAGATGAAACCTTGAGTTGGACAAATTCGTCGAAAATAGCGTCTGGAAACAAGGATTTAATGAATAAGTTACGAAAGGAGAATCATCATGGCGATTCCAATGCGAACGTTTCAGGGTTTGATGGGAAACAATCCCCAACCCAGAACAGAGCCAAAACTCGTTGGACCTGCTCCCATACATCCGACGAAAGAAGATAAATTGAATGCTGGTGATCTCGCAATGGTTGCTCACAACCGAGTTGGATCACCAACAACGTCCGACCCAGTAACAGACGGAATGTTGAGCAATGGATGCTGTGACGAGTCCGTGTTTGAAGGGATAACTACCGTCACGGAGGCGCAGAGTAAAATAAAAAGACTCATATCAAATTATAAAACTTTGGGTAAAGTCACAAAGTCAGGAATGAAGAAAATGTGGTCTGACCCGGAGTTTCGTAAGAACTATGCAACCGCACTTAAAGTTGATCTTCGAAATATGAAAAACACAGGTCTCATGGAACGATATCCACTTGATACTGGAAACTTTGAACCTCTTAAGAAGAGATTATTGAAGTTGGTCGCCAGTTGTAAAAATGAAGATGAACTCAATTACCTTAGTAAGGATCTGAATACGGCAACAGGACAGCTTTCTGCGATGAAGACTGCAATCAAAGATGGGAAGTTTGAAACAAAGTGTACTGTGAAAGATATTGAAGATTATGAAAAGTGGATTAAGGAGATTTATCGTCCGGCAATTAGTGCAAGACGAAAGGAGATCAAAGCCATGAAGACAGTGAAAGAATCTACCGAACCCGTATCTGAATTATTTGGTTTAGGAAAGAAACCGGTGGCTAAGGAAAAGAAAGTCATTGCAAAACCTTTAACCGATGCCCAGTTAAAGAAAGCACAGACGATTGCGAAGACAATCCTGAATAGCCCAAAGTATAAAGTTTATAAGAAAGCATTTGAGTTTGATACGATGGAGAAGGTAAAGCAAACCGGTCAGTTCTCGGATGGTTCTTATGCGGTTGCGTATGTGGACTTACACAAAGCTTGGCCGAATCTTCGAGCAAAGTTAGAAGTGGATAATTCCATTCCTGATTTGGAGACTGCATTTGAAGCAGAGCTCAATGAGAAGTTAAATCCTCTTGGGATGAGAGGAACCACGCAGGGTGGAGATTGGGATACTACCTTTCTCTATATCTTCAATCTGGATACTTTACTGGAAACGTACCATGGATACGCTCAGGAAAAGCTTCCGAAAGATAAAACGGGATACCCGACAACCAACGACCCGGTTCTCGTAGATGTAGATACACAGGGAATCGGAGCAGTGATTGGAGTGGAAGAGGGCCTATCACTATACGGCCGTAGTTATGTTTTAGAGGAAATCAAAAATGTCTTAAACGGAACTACGTTGGAAGGAATCGATTCCAATCTGATTGAGAAGTTTAAAGAAGCTTATAAGTATCAGTTGGAAAATGCAGATCAGTATCCGGATATTCCAATTGTCCGGCAGATGAGCGTAATGATGGAACGAGCCTATCAGGATTCTATTCAGTCAGATGATTTATCCCAGAGATATGCGATGTTGGAATCCGAATTGACGCAGGCCATGCAGACGATCAATACGGAAGCCGGATTCTGTCCGAATCAGAGAAATATGAATGAGCTGACCCCAATGGATCCTACCATGCGGATTCAGTCTTATCCGACTTATCCGGCAGAAGCTTGTGAACGTTCCTGTGCAAGATTGATCGACAACATCGTCTTTGCAAAGACGGATGATGAGATTACCGAAGCATTTATGATCTTTGCCAGAATGGAGAATCTGGTGAATGAGCAGTATTCTGCTTGTGAAGAAGGAATTATCTATGAGGGAAAGACTTCCATGGCCGCAAGACAGAAAGCTCGTTCAATTACCAGAAAAATCAGCAAGACAGCAAAGAGTGTCAAGACGAATGTCAAGAAGGCCACTGATCCAATGACGAAGTTCATCGATAATACGATGGCAAAAGCAAAGAAAGCAGATTCGGAAGAGCGTCGGAATATTATCCTGAAGGGCGGAGTTGTTCCGAAAGTAACCAGATGGCTCAAGAGAGCAATTCCGATTTCCGTTGGACTGATTGCCGGACAGGCGATTCCGGTAGCAGCGGTCATCTCTGCGATTGCATTCTTAGGATGGCTTGCATCTGATAAGGCATTAGATCACAGAGAGAAAGCTAAGATCTTAAAAGAATTGGATGACGAAATCGAGATGGTGAATGAAAAGATCGAAGATGCTCGTGGAGATTCCAATAAGCAGAAGAAGTATGAGCTGATGCGAATCCGGAACAAACTGACCCGAACCAGAGACAATGTGAAACTGAATCTGGGCAGCAAGGTGGTTGGTAGACTCCCGGAAGATGACACAATCGGTCATAATAAAAAATGACTCACGGTACAATAAGATAACCCGTTGAAGATGGTACCACCTCCAATGGTATTTTCAGATAATGGGTTGTTGGCTTATTCTATTACCGTTACAAAAGAATAAGAGGTGGAATGTTTATTTTACCCCATTCCATCTCTTATTCTTATTTTTTAAATCAAACAACGTCGCATCTCATCCAGAGAGTATCCCACTTAAGCCAAGCTACAGTTCGAGAAGTCTCAATCCATATGCTGTGAATCTGTGATGGGTCTACTCCAAAATTCATGGATTGGCTTGAGTTGTTGAACCAAATTGTGAATGACTGTATACCACTTAGTCCGGCCGGACCAGATGTCCATTGTCCAATCAACGAATTACTAGAATTATATACCCAAAATGTCGTCCAAGAGGTCGAATCTCTGGAGTAAATATTTGTTGATACCAACAGCCGTTCCCAACCACCGGATACATAACTGTTAACACCCCACACTCTAACCAGCGAATGCCAAACACTGCTACCACTAATCGGATATGACGTTGTTATCCATACGCCAGACGAACAATAAGGAGTTTGATTAACACCTCTGGCCCAAACAAAATAATCGGATTCTCTCGACGGGACTCCAACAAAAGTCCCCCACACTCCGAAAATACTGACGTTGTTTCTTATATTACTAGCGATTAGGTTCGAGGAACCTAGAACTACTATGTTCCCTCCGGTGTACCAACCGGCCCAACACATTACTTGGTTTCCGGTGTTCGGGGTATATGTTCCACCCCAATGTACGGCCAAACCCTGATTCACAACACCAGCACCCGCGTGCCATCCTGCCGGAATCCAGTATACTCCATTCGCAGCGAGGGTTGCTCCAGTATTTCCCCAGTTTGCCATAGATCCTTGAACCAGTCCACCGTTAACCCACCCATTATATCCAGATAAAATATGGGAAGAGGCAGCATTTGCAGCTGTCTCTTCCGCCAATGTACTCGTTGAAATTACGCTGGAACTACCATCATAGTATCCAGCAGGAATGGTGACCGATCCACCGGCCCCCAATTTCTGGTTTAAAGTTTGCACTGGCATGGATCCTGCAATCAATTGATCATTAACATAACAAGTGTAGCCCGATAATACTACACTAGCAGTAGCCGTAGCGTTGGAAGTATCCGTTCCTCCCCCACCACGGATGATTAAACATTCTCCCATAAATGTTCCTCATTTCAGTGAGTACACCTATGAATTACCTAAGAACAAACTTTATAATAAAGTTTGTTCTTAGCAATACGAATATACGAGAGATAATACCTTATCGTAAGAGGTATTATCTCTCTTAAATTTGTCTTTCTCAAGGAAATGGCTATATATTATATACAGGAATCTATAGATAATTTCACAAGAAGAGGAGGAATTAAAAATGTATTCAGATTTCATGTTTAAAGTTAATAATGTTGATCCAAAAGATAAAACGGTCAATCTCTCGTTCTATGCGATAGACTACGAGCAATATCGAAATATGTCTATACTGAAGAGATTTGCCAAAGACCCCGATATCAGTGATTCGCTCATAAACGCATACACTCTGTCGGCTGCGACCATTTCGCACGATGTATTGTGTGATATCATGGATGCACTGGATAGTGAGTGGGCAGAACCAAGGAATGTGTTCCGGGAGGATGTTGAGATCCGATTATTCTTTGATGTGAACGTTTATGAAGTGGCGATGAATGAGACCGATAGGCACAATTTCACAAATTTGGGATTGAGCATCTATTACGAGTACGGACATTATGGATTCGTCACATATGACGAGCACACGGAGAAATTTTTAAAAACTGCAAGAGAAAAATTTGAGAAGTTCATCGATATCATTAGGGATGGGGATGAATTCGATTATGATTCTCACTGGATCCTGAGGATGCTTCCGGGCGTTTCGGACAAGGTAGAGAAGCTTATGGACGAACACAACGAATTGATTAGATTTCAGAGAAAACTTGAAGAAGAACGTAAGATGGAGGAGGATAGAAAGAGACGAATCAATCTTTTAATCAAGAGTGAAAACCCAAAGATCGGTGAATTAGGGGTATCCGAATATTTTGATCTGCGTAAACGGGGATTGATCCATAAGAAGGAGTCCATAATTCCCGGAATTGTTAGTTTGTTTCAGAAGAATATTCTCTCACTCAATAGTATCACAGCGACCAAAATGATGGCAATGATACCAAGATGCCGCCGTATATTCTACCCAGTCGCACGAGGGGAATTTAAAGTAGCTGCGGCAAGTGGGGAGCGTTTGGGGAATAACTGGGATGAATTTAGAGGGTATCTAATGTCGTCTTGCATCGACACTCTGCTTTTCGTTAACCCCAATCCGACGGAAGAGGAGAAGGAGAAAATTATTCGGAAGACTCGTTCATGTCTAAATATGTATGAAGAAACATTGTCCAGATTTCACAATAGATTCTCATCCATTAACCCTTATGGGAAATCTGCATTTATTCTACAAAATACATGCGAACTGTCAATACAAACGGAACTGAATATCTATGTGACGTACGATATATTTGAGAGACGAAATGACGTTTATATCACTAAAGATGAATTGAATGTTGGACTGTCTAACATTCAATGGCTTGCACCGTGGGAATATGCTAGATTGACACGGTGACTGCCAAATAGAAGGAAAAGTTTCGATTTTACTCTTCCTTCTATTTTTTGTATCTGGGAACATAGTAGTTCTAGGTTCCTCGTCATTAGTTCCGTGGAACATTCGAAACGGAGTCTGGATATTTGGAGTGCTGGGAAATTTTACTGGATGGGTGGATAATCAATCTCAAATCTACAGCATGGACAAACGTTATTATGTACATTGGTGGGATGACGGTGATCACGAATTAGTTTATTGGTATACGGACGCAGTGATATCATTGCAGGGATGGACAACTTGGAATTATAAGTGGGTAAAGCCATGGAACAATCCACCATGCGGTTTATACGCATGTGTCCTATCTGGTTGGGGAGCAACCTTTATGCCATCACGACCATCATCGGTGCACAGGGATTGGGATAGAAAAGCCTGGAAAGTTGTTTCCAATGACACAATCTGGGACTGGAAACCAAACCCATACACTGGAACCATAAATACATCTTCGGCCGCATTTTCGAATGGAGTGATATATGGCATCAGATCGTCAGTTGATATGGCCGGGCAACAATTTTGGTTATCGAAGTAATAGACTGTTAAATCACCACATCGGATAATTAGGGGATGGTTGGACGAACCACCATCCCCTAATTGTAAATATAGTGATTAATTTTAAGGGGCACAATTTTTGGGATCCGTGGCACTTTCCAAGGGTGGGTTGACGGTTCAATGACTGCATATGTAATATCGTTTAGTTCCCCAGTCCACGATGATTGGTATTCTGATGTATCTGGTGATTCGTGGGTTAATAACTGGTGCAGAGCAAGGTATAGTCAAGACCAAAAGACAATACAAGGATGGAATAATGTTACCGTGACAATGACTGGTTACTCGAATACAACCTGGGCTAAAAATAAATGGGAAGTTGCAGTATATATTCGATTGGAACCGGGGAATCCTTGGATTGGAAACTCTGGTTATATAAATTTATATGGTCACGACATGTTGAATAACTCGGGGAAAATATATCAAAAATTCATCGGTTGGTTTGGTAGTATCAGTAGGAACAGTTTTGTTACTCAAAATACAGTATCATTGGCAAACGCAGCTACAACCACAGCATATGGTTGTTGTGTATCATCTGTATGTAGAGGTAGACCAGAGTGGGCGCCCGAAGTTGGTTGGACGTTCACATATACATTTTCAAAATAAATTATTTTCCAAATTTATATTTTAAGACACAACGGTACTGCTCTAAATGTCCATTCCAATAACCAGAATTATGTAAAGATACACCAGCAACAATATCGCCTGACATGACTTCAGTATCTTGGAGTTCAGTTCGTGTTATAACAAGCCAATCCCCAGACCAAGATCCAATAACATCGGCTCCACTACTGGTACCAATACATTGCCAGCCACCGGAACGTCCAGAAGTCCACCAAACATCTGAACCATATCCCCACACATTACCCCATGACCAATATAGTAGTCCATCTAAATTTAAATACGTTGGTTTAGTTTGCATGTGACCACCAGAGCCACTCCACCAGCCCCAAAGCCATAGGGTATTCCAACCACGCATATTTATACCCATAACATTTGTGACCCACCAAAAAGTTTCAGTACCATCACTACCACCACTAGATCTAATCCATCGAATATTCGATGCGGTGTGCTCTGAACTAATAGAGTCAACCCATCCCACAAAGGTCCCACGGATCCCAAAAATTGTGAGATCCAAAATAAATTATCATAAGTTGATAATTAAAGTCCATAAGGAGAGTTCCTAGCAATTTAGAAATTCTCCTTATGACTTTAACTCGTAGAACCCTACAATTGTTATGCGCCTTATATGACCCGAAACAAGCCCATAATATGATTGAAGAAAGGAGTGTTATTATGAACGTGACAGTTGTGCCAAATGGACCGTGTGGCTGCCCACCGGGAAGACCACCTAAACCCCCGATTCCGAATGGAGATATTGTGCACTATGAAGATAACGTCACCGATTTCATCACGGCATCCCCGGATATGGGAGTCGTACTTAGAACAGAATCCGGAAAGGTGACCAAGTTACATAAGGGGAGTTTGGTCAGAGATCTTGTCTATGTGGACAAGAGTATGCAGCTTCAAACTATCACCGGGGTATTATCGGCGGTTCTTTGTAAAATCGATGAGCCAAAGAAACCCGTTGGAAATTGTCCTCCCCCACCATGTGTGCCGGAGGTAATTCGTCCTGTGATATTGGTACTGGATGTTTCTACCGAATACGATGCGGCAGTGTTTAAAATTCCGATTTCATCCATCAGAGACTTCTTTAGTGACGAGATCGACCCGTCCGACATTCGGGTTTGGGATATTGATTTTATCTCTGACACACAGGTGATTTTCTATTCCAAATTTGAACCGAAGATCGTTCGTTGGAATGATACGGAGGTTGATTTTACAGAAGCGAGAGGAAATGTGGAGGGAGCGACTAGATATCTGATTACCATCGACACAATGAAAGTTGAGAACGTTCTCACAGTCATTGGCATCGGTGGTGCAATCATTACTCGTTCTGTAAAGGGAATTGCTCCGGAAATTCACGATACATTTACCACAGATGTGGTTCTGAATAAGGTCAATGATCTGATTAAGAATTACTTTAACGTAACAGCAAATGATTCTGGGGTAACTATCCCGCAGAAGGAGCTATATGTAAACATTCTCAGTCACTGTCATGGGGTTGAGGATATCCTTATTACGGACAAAGATGATAACCCAGTGTGGGATTATACCCCGAGTGATATTATCCCATTCTCTCTCGGAATGAACAGCTTCTCTTACCAAGAGATTGCAAAACAGTCTGGCGATGTGCTGATGATGCACGCAGCAATGTTACTGTATCTCATTCGGAGAATGGTTGCTGACGGATATAAACTTTGGGTCAATGGATTCAACATTGAATTCGAGTTACCGGCTGACGATGTGTGGAATACGCCAATGGTTGCGTCCAACGTATTGGTATATGGTGGTTCTGATGAGAGAAATAGGGCTTGTGTCTGCAACGATATGATCACATTGACCAGATACGATGGGACTTGTGGTGTATCGTTCATCTTGTCTAATCAGGATGGAGATAAGATGCCAGCTGCAACCAGTATGATCACAGCAGCGAGAGAATCTACAGAAGAGCACCCGAATGGTGTGATTTCTGCACTGTCAATTGTTGCAGCGCAGGATAATGACCTCATCACAACAGCCGTGTATGTCGGGTACACATCAGAGGAAATCACTGAAGATTCCGATCGCACAATTGATTACGATATCATTGCTCCAGAATTTGGTAGCGTGACATTAAAGATCCGAGTGATCACAAAAGCAGAATAAATTTAGTAGAGTAAAGCGCACACCAGTGCTTTACTCTACTATTTTCGTCGAAGATCTAACTGTATTATCAACCAGATCCTCATGATTTCCCAATTAAGTTAGCCAAATATCAACATCGGTGAACCAATCTTTGCTACTATTCCCAATATCAAATACAATGTATCTCAAACGTTTCCAGTTTGTCCCCCAATCGATAGTTGTCGAACCAGAAAAACTTCTATTACTAGAGCTATTTGACGAAGATCCAGACCGAATCGTTTTTCTATTGTCGGATTGAAGATCTCCGTTATAAGAGAAATAATCTAAATAGAAGAACCAGATCCCCCAATCAGACACTATATTGTAGTGTAGCCAACTATACTTACTTAATACATTGTATGCAGTGTCATCCCATGGTAAATCAACGTGGAATCTGCTTGTGTTGGACCAAGACGACCCGTATGATTCCCATCTGGCATAAACCCCTCCAACTTTTTCCACTTTGTCTTGCACCAACCACAGTGTACTATCTACAACTCCTCGAAATGTACCTTTTACTCCAAATATGGTTACCCCATTTTTAATATTAGCTGCTTTGAGATTCGAGGACCCTACAATTGTTATGGTCCCATTTAGATTGATAAGAAAGTATCTTTAGTGTAAAATTAAGGTATTTTCTTATCAATCTAATAGTTTATGTTGAAGTTTAAATATTTTTGGGTCTCACAATTTTTGGGATCCGTGGGACGTTTACTGGATGGGTAGATGATCGTATCTGGTTGGTGCAGAATGGTGTTGTTCCCACAAATCCGACTGGGTTTACCTTAAATTATATCGACCACATTGATGTCCAAGACTTGGGTGTCCACGGATTTGGTTGCAATTTTAGATCATGGACAACCTCTATGCCAGATTGTGGTGTAATAATCAATACCACCGTGTTGCGTTCGTTCCCTAAAATATGGGGAAGTCTTAAATGCGAAAGCTTTTTAAATCTAAAAGGTTATATCGGTTATCATTATGGCCTACGTTGGTTTGCGAGCTGGACAAATTCGTCTGGGTCGAGCGTGAGTTCTGGCATAATATCAAATGCAGACACACAAACCATAGATGGGGGGTATGCTGGACTAAACGAATATATGATGGATTTTACGTCGATTGTGAACAATCGAGATAATTTTAGAATTAAGGGTATAGTTCTAACGGGAAAAATAGAATGGTCTGATGGAGATAGGGATGGGGATGTCAATTATATATTGCGTCTATCGAATTGTAACATGTGGATGACCCGGTAACCATACGTCATAGGATTAATTGAGGCATGATCGCTTAGGGGATATGTAAATTCTACCCCCTAAGCGAAATAAATTACGATTTCAAGAAATTTATCGATATTGAATTGATTGTTCCATTGGCCCGGGCACTTGCCCGTGTTGTGGATGCAACCACATTGATCCTTGTTAAATATTTTGATGGGCTATCACTGTCTCCTCGAGTTAATGAGTCTTTTGTCTGATATTTTGTTCCGGTTGTGTTAAAAGTATTTTCCGATGAACCAGCACCGACAGAAAACTTCGCCAATAACCATCCAGTTTTCAAGCTCGAGCTAGAGGTTCTGGCATCTGTATATATCCTAGCCAGGAACTTATTATCGCTACTTCCAACAGTCATATATCTTCCAGATACAGATGCTTGGATATACGGAAATGTGACTATTAAATTTTTAACATAATCTTCCGACGGAAAATCAATGTAATGCGCACGATTCCAATTTTTACCATCAACATAAATTGGAATCGAATACCCACTTGTGGTATACTGCAACGAAGTATAGGGACAACTATTATCAACCCACCCAGTAAATGTCCCACGGATCCCAAAAATTGTGATCCCACGAAGAATATATGAAGTGAGATCTATGATTAAATCTCACTTCATATGAATTATTTACTAAAATAAAAATTGAATGAGTTCAGCTTCAATCTTCCAGATGACGTTGAACTAACATCGGTCATCGTAACACTAACCCAAGCTGACGATACCCAATAATTATAACTATTTCCGGTGAGCATCAGCGGGATGGTTGATGAGAAATTCCCAGTAGCTCCAACTTTAGTTCCATCTCCAATCGACCACCCGGAATGATAGTTTGCATCTGGGGCTCCATCTTCAGGATTGAGTACTTTATTTGAGTGGCTGTACGTATAATACGATCCATTTGATGCCTTTCCCCACGCAGTGTATGACATCGTAATGGATCCATTACATGCTCCAGATCGATCGTATGCATATAAACTCGATGTCATGATTAAATTTCGAAAACCCATATCCCACAATTGTTGACCGACCGATATTCCAGTTGCAGCATTGGACGATAACGGATAACCATATCTGACGGCATATGTATTCGTATATTCATTGGGGTTACTCCAATATTCATTATAATTGGGACCATCAACCAGTGGCCAAATTGCACTAACCGTCATAGTAGAATCCACCCAACCGGTGAATGTTCCTCGAACGCCAAAGATAGTAACCCCGTTTTTGATATTACCAGCTGTTAGTGCAGAGGATCCTAGTATAACTATGGTCCATCCACAAAATCAATAATAAAGTTTGTTCTTAGGTTCTCCAATGTACTCGTTGAAATGAGAGAATTAAAATGGGAGAATGCTTAATTATTAGAAATGGAGGAGGGACCGATACCTCCGATGCCACTGCTACAAGTTCTGTCGTGTTATCCGGTTTCACATGTTATGTGAACGACGAACTTGTTACTGGTTCTATGACAAATCGAGGATCGGTTTCTCAGTCATTAAATCCTGGTGGGAGCTACACGATACCTGAAGGCTATCATGATGGAACTGGTTCTGTTGGAGTAACGACCTTAGCTTCAAATACCTCAGCTAACGCGGCAGCGTCTCAGATATTAACTGGGTACAATGGTTGGGTAAATGGGGCAAATGTGAGTGGGAGCATGGCCAATCGAGGAAATGTAAGTCAAGCACTTGGTGTGAACGGAAGCTATACCATTCCAGCAGGTTGGCACGCTGGAGGAGGAAAAGTAACCCAGAGTTTAGCAACTCAGGGCGCAGTGAATGTAACGCCCGGAACTGCAAACAAAACAGCCTGCGCTGCTAACCGATGGACGACTGGGACCATAGTTATACTAGGATCCTCTAGTTTAACTGCTGGTAACATTAGAAACGGAGTAACTATCTTTGGTGTTAAAGGAACGTTTACTGGTTGGGTGGATTCAACCATGCCAATATCTGCCGGGTGTGATCTTGTTACCAGTGCTAATTACAGAGAGTGGTGGAGCAATGAAGATTACATACAGACGAATGCTGTTGCATATGGCAGCCAGTCGTATATGTACCCAAATAGAATACAGTCTATATATAATGCAGGATTTCGATACATCAATGCCCAGGCAAATGTCACAACTTATACAAATATAGGGTCTCGTAACACATATGCACAAATTGGGGTTGGTGTGCGTGTTTGTTGGATTTGGAAGGATGGCACTGTGCATTTAAAAACATTATCGCGAGATATGAGGGATCACCAAAATCCAGCAAATAACGAAGTTGAAGTTGTTTGGACCAGAGAGGCCGATGCTGGGACATTTACCAATAACGTATTTGTAAAAAAGCTAATTTATGGAAATTATAATAATAGTACGAAATATTGGGCCATCGGAACTATTGTTAGCGTGTATGTAACGGATAACTCTGGGGTCGCCAGAGCAATGTGCAAGCTAAATTCATTCAATTCTTGGTTCAGTAAGAGTTAATACAACACCATCTGGTATCTTAATACGTTTGATGGGTGGCGGACGTCATCTGGAACACCCTCATAAATACTAAAAGGAAAGGAGGCTACCCATATGGTAGTTACACCGAAATTAATCGTTGAGGTGAACATTACTGGTTCCGATTCCCCTGCTACCACAATTAAGGAGGGGATACTCTGACCGAGTTAAAGTACATGGTTGACGGATCTGAGGTGACAACCACTGGAAAGATTACCGTAATCAACTTTAATTACGTTCGTCCGACTACAACTGCGACCTGTATCCATGATACCACATCTACCTTTGCAACGGCGGTTACCCCGACGACAATGATTGTGGACTGTTCTACGGAATTTGCTTCCGATGTGCGGGAGATCCCGTTTACCAGTATCACCTCTCTGATTGTTCAGAGTGAATAAAATAAAGAATGGAAAGGAGACCTTAAGTGGAATCCTTTCCATTCTTATCATCGTTTTATTCCTGAACAGTCAAACAGGTACCGAATGCGGTCTGTGCTGCCTCCAGATTCGTAATGGTTGCAGCTGCATTGTAAGTGACGGCAACCTTTGCACTATCTGCAGGAATTGCTTCTCCAGCATCTGTACCAATCTGCAGATTGGTAATTGTACCGCTGTTGATGGTTGCCTGCAGTGCAGGATTCTCACCGTTGAATGCAACGGTTACACCGTCATCAGTGGAATCCCCACCCAGATACATATTGGTGATTGTTGCACCATCTACGGTCGTCTTGACAGTCTTCATGGTTCCGCGATTACCACTCTGGTAGATATTTACACTTGTACCAGAACCCAGAGTCACTTCGGCATCTCCGGTATAGCCGTTGGATCCACCGGCGGTTACGTAGCAGTTGTTGGACATATCTGCACCATCAACGGTCATAACGACTTTGTCTGTTGCAGAGTATCCCTGACCACCACCATACACCAGAGCATAGCTAGAACCCTTGAAGGTTCCGCCATTGATGTCCATATTGACGGTACCAACGTGACACGGAGAGTCTGCTCCGATATCGGCACTTCCGACTTCAAAACCACTCTTCACGAATGCATGACCACCGCCCTCGATGGATGCAATGGTGCCACCATTAACTGTGATATTAACAGTCTCACAATCAGACTCCAGAATACCACCACCGCAAATCATTGCAAAGGTACCATCATTGATTGTCATGTTGACAGTTGTTGCATTTCCCTTGTACGAACCACCAAAGATGGAACCATTATAAGTTCCACTTTCGAACGTCATGTTGGTGGACTCCACATCCCCTTCGATCTCACCGCCGACAATAATTGCGGCAGTTGCGAATGCCTGAGAACCAGTATCATAATCACTAACCTTTTCCCAGGTTGCGATGTTCATACCGTTCACAGCGGCTTTCTTGAAGGTCACGGGAATTCCGTGGCAAACCAATGTATTTCCGCTAAGTCCCTTGTCAGCTGCGTTTACCAGAGACGGGAACTTAATTGCAGGAGTTTCTGCCGGCTTGATTTCAGTTGGTGCAGATTCTGCACCGTTGACCACCAAAGTATTGGTCTCCAGAACGCTCGGCGCAGTAAACCGATAGGTATAATTGGTGGTACTAAGAGCCATAGTTGCAACCTCAGACTCTGTGGCCTGCGGAGCACTTACCAGAGCGACAGTCACCGTTTCACCGTTCCATGTTGCACTGGTCACTTCTACATCAGACTCAAAGTAAACCATATTACCATTTACAATGCTGATGTTGGAAATCACTGGTGCTTCTGGCTTGGGATCCGGTTCCTCCGGTTCCGTTGTGGTGGAACCAGTCATATCCTTGATGGAACGAATCACAATAACTCGAATGTCGGAATTGTGCTCTGTAGAGCAATCTACCACGATGCTGGTCGGTGTAATTGCCTTCGGGAAAACCGGCTCTGCGTCATGGATACAGGTATTTGTGACGTTGGGGTTGACGTAATTGAATCGAATGACTTTCACGACACCCGTGACGGTTACATCTTCCCCACCGGTAGTATATGCCAGGTTTTCTACCTTTTGTCCTTCTTTGATAGTCATGGTCTTTGTAGATCCAGACTCGTCATTTACTGTCAGCTGGACTTCCATGCTAGAAATCACAGTTACGTTTGTAGCTGGCATAATTTACCTTCCTTTCCCCCAATTTCAATAATTGGGTATTGATTTTTGATTGGGTATTCCGTTACTTCACGATACCGGATTACTCACCGATTATACTGATGTAGTTCCTCTCTACGGAGCCTCTTCCTCAGTCCCATCCGTATCGTCTGATGTAGCATCACAATCGATAATTGCACCAAACTTTACAGTACGCACAATAGAATCTCCTTCTGTAGAGCAATCCACGATCATACTAACCGGGGTGATGGACTCACTGAATGTAGACTCCAGTTCAAATCCGCAATCTGGATCCATCTTCGGTTCAACTTTGGTATAATCAAAGTTGATAGCCTTTACAGTACCAGACTCAATCGTGACCTCATTACATCCAACCATATACTTAAGATTCGAAACAGTGTCACCTTCGCGGATGACAACCTTCTTCGGATCCCCATCAACCGGCGTGATGATCAGAGACACGACTAAATTCGCAGCAACGACACGACTGTTGTCTTCTACGTCGTATACGTTTACAAGCCCACTCATTAACATGAGAAATGTCCTCCTTTCTTGGTACTTTACCCAATTGTTCCAAACCATCTATTATTGGGAAATACGAGATAGATAATGATGACCGTGTTATATCATCATTATCTATCCGATGAAAACCAAACTCATCACGACTCTCTAAGAACGAGAAGTCGAATTTTGAAATTGGCTGTAGGTTTCTTTGACAAGCAACTTAAAATCAACTGACCATTTGTCGAACAAGTACCGCTCGATAACATCGCGTACGACTTTGCCGCATTTGTATCCGCACTAGCCGTACTCTGCGGCATATACCCAATGATAATCTGATCGGTGGTTAACAACCCAGATACCGTTACAGTCTGCGTATACGGGCCACTTCCGGTAAAACTGGAAGCCGTGATTGTTAAATCCCACGTGTGAAGAGTTACACCAGGTTCTCCGGTGTCTCCTTTATCACCCGTATCACCTTTCGCTCCAGTATCTCCTTTTGCGCCAGTTGCTCCTTTGATAGAACACACGTACACCCACTCGGCTGTAGAAGCGTTTCCGGCTGTCGTACAGCGGTATACATAACCAGTCGATGTGTTCAGATAGTAGTCATTGACCAGCGCATCGGTGATTCCGGTCGCGAACACAGTTCCTGTTGTGGATGTTCCGGTACATGCGGTGCCAGCATTCCATCTGGATCCTCTAGTTCCAGTTGCTCCTTTGTCACCAGTTGCGCCTTTGATGGAACCAATGTACGACCACTTAGCCGTAGATGCATTGCCGGCTGTTGTACAGCGGTATACATAACCAGTTGACGTATTCAAATAGAGATCTCCAACCAGTGAGCTAGAAATCCCAGTTGCAAACACAGTTCCTGTTGAAGACGTTCCAGTACACGCAGTTCCCACATTCCAAACAGACCCTCTGGTTCCAGTTGCACCAGTGTCTCCCTTTTCACCCTGAGGGCCTCTTGCAGCGTAGGACAACTGCGTCCAAGTGCTGGTACCATTCCCAACCTTGAACTGATATTCCTTGTCGCTACTAAACGCCACTTCGCCTCTTCGAAGAGTAGGATTGGCACTTTGCCACTCTGCCTCTGTCTTTACGGCTAACTGATGTCTAGCTTTGACGATTGTTGTAGCCAATGTTTGTTTACCCCCTTTCTATTCGAAATGATTGGGGCATTGGATGGGAATCTGGAGATTCCCATCCTTGCTTGTTGCCCACTTTATTACACTCGTGTGGGCCACGATTAGAAATTACCGTCCAGAACCAGCGTATCGCCCGCACCAATAGCCAGCTTCGCTGCGTTCAGAGATGTTACCTGCAGGTTCACATTCTGCGTACCATTGAAGTTAACAGCTGTCGCAGTTGCACCACCAGAAATCTGGAACGTGCGGTTGGTTGCCAGCTGAGTCGCACTCTCTGCGTTCTCGATTGTTCCGCCGCTGGTTAAGAACCCAGAGTCATTCTGCAGTTCACTTACCTTGGTCGGCATGGAGATATCAACCGCTCTGGAACCATCGGCAGCAACCACTTCACCATTCACTTTAACCTGAATGATTACATTGCGCTCAGCGTTGCTGGGCGCATGTGCACTCTGGCTATGCTCATAAGCCGTCTTACCACGGTCACCACGATAAGCGGTGCTGGAAGTCTCGCCCAGAGCAATGGTTTCGGAGATTACCACGAATGCGGTGCCACTCCAACGATATGTCTTTAAGGAAGTCAGATCCACATAGATCTTGCCGGCCTCGCCAGTAATCGCAGTGGTATGACCTGCTTCCTTATAGAACTTGCCACCGCTCAGATAACCTTCAACAACGTCATCTACGAATGCCGGAAGCTGGCTGGACGGAACCTTACCGGTGGAATCCAGTTCAGCAACACCGTTGTTTGCGCCCTTCAGGGTAGCGGCGATCGCACCAACATCATCTGCATCCAGGGTAATGTTTCCAGTCAGAGCATGACCATTGACGGTTCTGCTAGTCGGAACCTTTCCGTCCAGAGCAGACTGCAGGCCATCCACATTAGCAATCGTGTGGTTGTGGCTATCATCAGTAACGGTGATCACACCATTCGTAATGGTCACATCACCACCGGTTTTTACTAAACCAAGAGCTGCACCAGCAGCACCATAGGTGGTATCTGTGAACTTTGCATCCGCAGGAACGTTGGCTTCTACCGTATGACCATTAACAGTATCCGCATCACCACCGTCTGCAGGCAGAGCCGTGGGTTTGTTCAGAATCTCAGCCGCGCTTCCGGCAGATGCATTCCAGTTGGGCTTTACATTCTTCTGGGCACCAGCCTCGATGCCGTCCAGCTTGGTCTTAAGCTCAGTGGTAAATGCTGCCGTGATAGCATCCAGGATGGTCTTGTTGGAGTGCGTATGACTTGCTTCCGTAATTGCAGTCTCGAGATTCTCCGGAGTGATGTTGAAGTAGGTCAGCTCAGAGAACTTCTTAACACCATCACCAATCTTAGCCTTCTTGGTGTCAGACTCTACACACAGTTCACCTTTCAACGGGATCGGCTCATAGGACGCCCACTCTTCTGCAGTCTTTGTGCATAAAGTTAATCTTGCTTTTAAGGTATTCGTAGCCATAGTATTCTATTGCCTCCTTAAGATTTGAATTTTAAAAGTTACAATCGATGGTCTGAATATCCGCCAATGGGTTGGCCAACTCGTAATATTTTACGCTACTATCATCCCACCGATATATTTTGTCTTCTGATTTATCGATGTAAATCGTATTAGGCTTTCCGGTCACCGGGAATTTGGATGCATTTTCATATTCCTGAACCTTAGATGCCAAATCATCAATAACCGTATCCAAACTACGACCATCACTATGCTCAATGTCGGCAGTATCCATGAGGGAGAAATCCCCATCATTTTTCTGCTTAAGCTTATCGATTACGAAAATTGGCATAGGAGTTCACCTCCTATCTTATTTAAACTCGACTGTCGTCTCACCGAGTCCAGGGTTGGTACTGCGGAATACTTTGTAGCTTTCCGTATGACCACTTGCGTTCTGGAAATCGAAGGTCTTCACCAGATCGAAACCGCCATCGAATCCGCCAACGGAGAAGGTCGGATCTGCATTGGTTGCCGGGAATGCATAGTAAATGTATTCACCCGCGTTCGCAGTCACTGTGAACTTCGTCTTGATGTTGGTGCTCAATCTCTTGGTCAGACCAAGAATGAACGCATTGTTGATAGACTCGGTGTCCGTAATGGAGCTCTTACCATAGTAGTTACCGGCAACGAACGAAATGGTCGTGCTCTTCTGAGCCATCGCTTCTCTTTCATCGGTAACCTTAAGCGTATAGGTCTTGTTCTGGGTGATGTTCTGCTCGGTCAACTGCTTAGAACCGGATGTTCCTGCTGCCTCAGCAGTGATATTGGTAGAATCCAGTTCCACCTTAACCATTGCTTTATTGAAGGTCCAAGACAAGTTAACCGTATCAACCGTAGAACCTTTCTCCTGAGCGCTGGACTTATCGGAGGTGAAGCTCTTGATCTCCGGAGCATTGTAGAGCAGCTCAGCAACCTGCTGTTCCAGAGTAGCTACCTTTTCACTGATACCCTCTTCAACACCTTCACCCCTGGACGGGAACTGCGTCTCTTCACCGTTGATTACCCAGTTACCAGTCTCTTCATTGATGGTAACCGTGGGAGTCTCACCGGCAGGACCCTGCTCACCCTGAGCACCAGCAGCACCAGCCGCCGCAATCAGATTCCAGTGAGCGGTATCATCCTCGAAGGAAGCACCAGCCATATGGGAATCAACTGCCGCGTAGGTGTTACCGTTGTGGGTAACCAGATCAATGTAGGAAGCATCGTTTACATAGGAAGTACCAGTTGCCCAGGCACCTTTCATTCTCATGGAAGTACCAGTAGCACCCTGTGCACCATCGGCTCCGTCTTCACCAGGAGGTCCCTGGATACCAGCAGAACCAGACAGATCAGTCAGATACACATAAGCTTCTGCATCCTTTACATACAGCTTCGCATTGTCTGCATCCTCTACGTTTCCGGTGTTGATCAGAACGAATCCACCCTGCGGAACGTCATCCGTAGCGAATCCTTCATTCATCTCTGCAACGGAAGCATAGATCTTAGCGATGGAGAATGCATCACCCTTATCACCCTTGTCACCTTTGATACCCTGCTCACCAGTCTCACCCTTAGAGGCGATCATTACCCAGTTTGCAACGTCGGTATTAAATGCTTCGCCGGAAGTATGAGAAGTCGTACAAGCATAGGTTGCACCATTTACTGTAACGATATCGACATACTGAGCGTCATTTACATATGCAGTGGACGCAGCCCAAGAGCCCTTCATTCTCATGGAAGTACCAGTAGCACCAGTGTCACCGGTATCACCCTTCTCTCCCTTAAGGGATGTCAGCCATGCCTCTTCGGAACCACTCATGTCACCGTTCTCAACGGCAATCTCATATGCAGACTTACCATTTTCGCCGGGATCACCCTTCTCACCCTGAGCACCATCGGCACCCTTCTGAGCAATCAGGATCCACTTGGCATTGTCGGTGGCAAAGTCAGCACTGGAAGTGTGGTCTTCCAGACACGCATAGGTCTGTCCCTCGTAGGTTACCAGGTCGATGTAACTGGTATTGTTTACATAAGCAGTCTCCGCTGCCCATGCACCCTTCATGCGAAGAGAAATACCCTGGATACCCTGGATACCCTGCTCACCCTGGATACCGGTTGCACCGGACATATCGGTTACAAAGTCATACTGAGACGGGCCCTTCACATACAGCTTTGCATTATCTTCATTCTCAACATTAGACGTGATGATAACGAAATCGCCCTGCTCAAGACCGTCACTGGCGTAGCCAGAATTCATCTCTTCAACGGATGCGTATACCTTGGAGATGGAGAATCCTTCGCCTTTCGGACCCTGAGGACCTTCGGCACCGGTGTCACCCTGACCACCACGGATGTTTCCAACCTTGGACCAAACTCCTTCTTCACCAGCTCTAAACAGATCATAGCTGGTTGTATTCAGGTAGAAATCTCCCTGGTTTCCAGCAGGATTATTCTGCTGCGGATCGGTTGATCCAACATACCACTTGTTTCCACCTTCAGCGCCAGTTGCGCCTTTTACAGGAATATCACCATCGGCCAGAGCCTGAATAATCGACTTCTGATTGTACTCAACATCGACGGCATCTACCAGAAAGAAATTGCCATCATTCTTCTGCTGAATTTTATCAATCAAATAAATAGCCATTTTGGTTTTTGTCTCCTTTCTTTATTATTTTACATTTACTGTCGTTTGACCAAGTCCAGTCTGTACACTTCGGTACACTGCATAATCTTCCTCGTAACCGCTAGGATTTGTATAGGAGATGTTCTTTAACAGATCGAATCCCCCTTCAAACCCACCTACAGAGAAGGTTGGCGTACCGAGACGACTTGGTATGCAGTAAAAGATATATTCACCAGCATTGGCAGTTACGGTAAAATCCCGAACTCTTGTGTCGGAAAGTACCTTTGTCAAAGACTGAATGAAATCATTATTTGTATTATCGGCGTTTACGGAACCGACTCCGTAATAAACACCATTTAAGAATGTTACTGTTGTCGTTTTGGATGCGGATGCATCTTTTTCATCAGTAACAGTCAGCGTATAGGTCTTGTTACCAGTCAGATTTGCAGTTCCAATGGTATACTGGCGAGCCTCTAAGCTCACTGGAGTACCATCGACATTCTGCGACGCAGGATCCTTATTCAGGTTCCAGGTCAAGGTAACAGATGCGGCAGTAGAACCGATTTCTTTGATTCCAGCGTTATGAGTAAATGAGATAATCTCGATTGGCTCATACACCAATTCTTCTACCGCCCCTTCCAATTTATCCAAACGCTCGGTTATAATTTCCGGAACGGATGGGCAACCGGTATCCACTCCGTTGATCCACCAGTTTCCGTTCTCACCTATCTCAATGGACGGAGTGTCTCCACCTGTCGCACCTTTTTTAGCAAGAACCATCCAGTTGGTCATCTCGAATGTATCACCGGATATATGAGAGTTCACACACAGATACGAAGATCCGTTATTGCTCACAATGTCGATGTAAAGGTCATTGTTGACGTACTCCGTCTGTGCAGCCCATTCGCCTCTGGGACGAAAGTTTGCTGCATTCTTTCCATCTTCACCGTCTTCACCAGGATCACCCTTGTCACCTTTATCACCTTTCTCGCCCTGAATGGACCCAATGCTAATCCAACCAGCATCTGTCATCCGGAATAACTCCAGAGATGATGTGTTGAGATAAATGGTGCCGACAGGAGCGGAAAGATCGGGAGAAGGGTCGGTATCACCGGTATTCCAGGAACCATTGCTGCCGCCAGACCCACTCGGCTCAAAATCAATTCGAGCAATCAGTCGTTTAATGTAACCACCGTTGGCCGAATACAATTCGAGTACGTTGGTATCTCGCATATTCTCCATCACAACACTCGCATCTACAATAAACTTCTTATTCTTTAAGTCTTCTCTGGACTGAACAACAGTCTGAGTTGTCGTAAGAAGCGTAGGTTCAACGCGGGTCCCATTCCAGAAAACTGCCGTTGGGGTAAAGCTAGAAGAAAACATAAGCTGGCCAGTGATCTGCCAGTTTAAATTTCCAAGATTCAACTCAGATCCCTCATCCGACCCAGTATCTGGCACATCGAAGTCTCGAATTGATTCAAAGGGAATGAACTTTTCCCGGAAGGTACTTCCAGTATTTCCATTGATAACAATTCCAATCGGTGTCAGTTTATTTGGGTCATCCTTCGTGGGACCAAGCTTTACCGTTTTCACAATACCGGTGATCTTTTTCAACCGATAACCAGTATCAACAAACAGCAAGTTCTGAATAGAGCTTCCTGGTTTTACGTGAATGACTTTATCCGGATTTGTCATAGACCTTAAGATTGCACCGACATCCATTGATGTGGTCACAAACTTATCCGCCATATGTCATCAATTGACTCTCCTTTCTTAAGATTAGCTATCGAATGACAGCTTTTAATGAATTGTTTAAGAGCGTCTGGTGGTGGCTTTTTGGGATTTCTGTCACATATTTACAAATAAATAGCAAAAAAGGAGGAAGAAAAATGATTCATTTAATGGAAATACCAGATGATCAACTCTACGAGTCCCATCGGTATTATGCATATCTGGTGGGAATTACAGGAGATGATGAATCGGTATACTTCGATGCATTCTCGTTTGACAATCTTGTGGATTGGAAAGAGAAGTGGTGGGAGGGGGAACAGGATGATGGGCTTAAGAAACGCTTGCGAAAAGTAGGGAGCACCTGTACGCCGATGTTTGACATTGGAGAAGGGATGACTCCGAAGATTGCGTTTCATCCCAATGTGTTAATCATATTAAAACTTTTGGAAGGACTACCGAATGTGGCGGTGATTGAGGAGTGGTGTGCAAAATCGATTGTTATCGCAGACCTTATAACGAAAGAGACTATTGAGCTTAGTCCATACGACAATCGATTTTTAAACATCGCTGAGTTGAAACGAACCTGCTTAGAGTTTCGGAAATCAATCATTACTCGGCAATGCTATGAAGCAATCAAGGATGGAGGGAAGATATGGAGAGCTCTCTTTGGCAGTTCCTCACAGGATTGATCGTGGCAGTATCTCCTGGGATTGTTATTGTGATTGGAATTCTGATTTGGATGATTTGGGATTCATTGGTTGACCATAAAAAATCTAAGAAAGATAGTGTCAAAGCGGATGAGATATTATCTGGGACGACGATGTTTGTATCCGGAAGAATGATTACTGGGAATTTTAGCGGCTTCGTTGATGATTATATCGATGCAGATTATGTAGAGATTGTGGACAAAGAAGAAATTGTCGAGAGAACATAGTAGTTCTAGGTTCCTCGAACCTGATTCCAAGCAATATTGCCTATAACGTGAACATCTTTGGAGTCGTGGGCTCATTCCGACCAACGATCCCATACGGATGGTATCCAACCGCAAGATTACAGACAAACTATCGGCAATACAACTCGACCGTTCCACAAATGTTGGATTATAACAAATCCGGTGATACGTATGTAACTCTATCGACGGCAAGAATAGATATCATTGACTGGGGTGGTTCATCATCCAACTGGTTATCAACGGATGCTGGTTGGGCAAATGTTAATGCCGGATTCCAGTGGGTATGCTTTCGCCTGTGGACAAACCAGCAATGGTTGTGGGGATCGGTATCAATTTACTTAAACTTCTATTCCGGCTGGTGGAGATATTATAATGGGAGCGATACCCCATCGTTTACAGAGGGAGTGAATTCGATCACAGAATCAATCTACTGTGCTGGATCAACTGGAAGTCTTAATGGTAGATATCTCGGTGCTGTTTATATTCCGATGGTTTATACTTCCGGTAGTTACACGTATTTGTGGAATACCGTTCGAGTTCGCGCTTATGTAAATGAAACGCGAGCAGATTTCTCAATTTCTGGATCCGCCATGTACTGGACACAAGGTCAGATTATTGATTAAATGAAATGAAAGGTATGGTTTGCATCAAGCATTCCATACCTTTTCTTATTAAAATCCTTGCCAGGTTCCAACAACACCAAAGATGTTGACACCTTTCTTGATGTTTCCAGCAACCAATGTACTTGCTCCTGCACAGATGATGTTTCCCGTAACCCATCGGCTGGCAGCACAAGCTGTCTGATTCGATGTGGTTGGGGTAACCGTTTTTCCACCCTGAGTGGTTAAACTCTGTGTCACCTTGCCAGAACCATTATGATATCCGGCAGCAATGGTATAACTTCCATTCGCTGGAAGACTGTAACTTACTGCTCCTCGGTTTGTCATGGTACCAGTAATTTTAGAACCGTTAACCCATACCGTATAGCCACTCAGAACCTGTGCGGCTGTTGCGTTACCGCTAGTCTGGGAAGCCAGCGAATTGGCGGTCACTTTACCAGATCCGTTATGATAACCTTGAGGAATCGTATATGAACCGCCACAGTTTAATGTTTGAGAAACTGCTCCACGGTTTGGCATCGTTCCAGTGATCAGAACATCGTTTACATATCCCGTATAACCGGTTAAAATCTGCGCGGCTGTTGCGTTGGCATCTGATGTGTCAATTCCGCCACCAGACCGCAGAATAGTAGCAACTGCCATAGAGTTCCCTCCTTTACTTCAAAGTCTTTAGTTAAGACTTTGTTTCGGAGCGATCTGCTGATTGGTTCCATTATTTCCAGAGTTGTATCCAGTTCACCCAGCACCAACCGCGCCGAGAATTTACCCTTATGTTAAAATACCGTTGCCAATTCAGAGGGACTGTTTCCTCAAATGTGCCATTGTAGTGACCATTGAAAGATTTTCCGAATTGATAGTCTGTACCACCACTAATATACCAATCGTTAATATTGGCATCATTACTAACGGTTATTTCGACATATTGAGCTGCCCGTGTTGATACGATCCAATGACCATACCAACTCAATTTCAAAGTATTGTATTGACCGGCTGTGTCAAATATTTGACGATAGTAGGCTGTGCCATCTTTATCTTCCGAATACACCCATAGTGTATTTACAACATCTCCGGTATCTTTATTAATTACAGATGCGCCCCCCATTATAAGGGTAGAACCATTCCACAACCAAAGTGGATTGTCTACCCATCCAGTGAAGTTTCCTAACACTCCAAAGATCCAAACTCCATTCCGAATATTACCGGAAACTAACGCTGAGGAACCTAGAACTACTATGTTCCCTCCGGTATACCAACCGGCCCAACACATTACTTGGTTTCCGGTGTTCGGGGTATATGTTCCGCCCCAATGCACAGCTAAACTCTGATTCACAACACCAGCACCCGCGTGCCATCCTGCCGGAATCCAGTATACTCCATTCGCAGCGAGGGTTGCTCCAGTATTTCCCCAGTTTGCCATAGATCCTTGAACCAGTCCACCGTTCACCCATCCATTATATCCGGACAAAATATGGGAAGAGGCAGCATTTGCAGCCGTCGCTTCCGCCAATGTACTCACTGAAATGACACTTGTCCCTTCTGCGTAGTAGCCTGCTGGGAGAGTAACGCTACCACCTGGGGACAATTTCTGATTTAATGTCTGAACTGGCATTGAACCAGTTACGAGTTCATCGTTCACATAGGCTGTATAGCCACTTAAAATGACATTTGCCGTCGCGGTGGCATCCGATGTATCCGTTCCACCGCCAGATCGAATAATTAAACATTCACCCATTGTAAATTATTCCTTTCTCGGTTAAACTTGTCATACATCTTGCTGACTGGTATCAGATACAAACCTATGAACAATTTGATAATCAAATTGTTCATAGCAGTAAGAAGTAGTGCGATGAATTAAATGGGTGAATATTTGTGTTGGCCACAAAGAACGAAGTAAGAGTAGAAAACCAAATCTACTCTTACTTCTTTATTTTATTCTCAGATTAATTCAAACTGGAATCTGCGTATATGTTAATATGAGAAATTAGTGTAATTGACGCAACGCCAGTTGCTCGGTAACGATTCACAGCACGAACAATGGTAAACCCAGCAAAGTCAAATCTTACAATATCACTCTTTGCAGACTTTCTACTCGAAGTGGTATTATTCAAATCCTCAAGATACGTCGGCGCATAACTGGTTGCGAATTCATCAAGGCTGAATACAGTGTCTGTTCCAACGGAAATATTGGATGTGGATTCTGTACCATTGAACGTAAGTTGGTTTGTGACCACAAGATGAATGTATGGGTAGGATAGTTGCAATCCCCACAAATAATCTCCATCAAATACATACGAATATAATTCAGTGTAATCCCTATTGGTATTCTTTGTTGTGATATTTGATGTATTCGTCTGATCAATCAACGTATGCTTCGAATCCACCCATCCAATCCAAGTTCCAGTCACTCCAAAGATATTGACACCCTTCTTGATATTCCCAGCTGTTAGGTTTGAGGAGCCTACTATAATTATGCTCCGTTAAAGAAAGTTATAGGTTTTAGAAAGTTAGCATTGAATAACTAAATACTTTCTAAAACCTATAACACGTTCGTTACGAACGTGTTATAGAAACTACGAGTTAAGAGTTACATAGGACCTTGATGGATAAGGAGAGCATTATGGGTGAATGCCTAATTATCCGTTCAGGTGGAGGTGCAGGCACCTCCGATGCAACTATATCCAGTAGCTATATCTTAACTGGATACAGTTGCTATGTAAATGACGTAAAGGTGATTGGTACAATGCCAAATCGAGCATCAGTAACACTAACACTAGATCCTGGAGAACAATATGCGATTCCATATGGATACCACAATGGTAATGGGGAAGTCTCTGTTTCCAGCTTATCAGATAATACCCCAGGAACTGCAGATTCTAGGTGGATACTGTGGGCAAAGACCGGATGGGTGAACGGTGAGCTTGTTGCTGGGACTATGGTCAATAGGGGAAGTGTGAATCAGACGTTATCTGCCAATGGGAGTTACACCATTCCAGTAGGATGGCACTCTGGAAGCGGCAGAGTGTCACAGAATCTGGCAACGCAAGGATCTGTGAATGTGACTCCGACTACGGCAAATCAAACGGCCTGCCCAGCAAACCGCTGGACGACTGGGAGCATAATTATAGTAGGCTCCTCGTTATTATCCCCAGGAAATATCAAGAAGGGTGTCAATATCTTTGGGGTAACTGGGACTTGGGAAGGCTATGTTGATGATCCATTTTATTTTAGAGCTGGTGAATTATATGAACAGATTGTGAATAGTAATAATGAGTGGAAAGAATTAAGTTCGGCATTGATCGATAGTGTGGCGATGAGTAATTTCCGAAAAGGTTATTTAACAATCCGCATAATTGGAGAAATCAATATTTGGTTTTCATCATCCAGTTCATCAGAGTATCAGTCTGGAACTGCTAGATGGGTATTTAGATATTATGACACCAGTGGTAATTCATTTGATAAATTGATCATGGAAACGGTTCCTATTGGTGGATGGTCCACCACCGATTCATCTGACAGTGGAGCTCATACACGTAACGAAAAAACCATTGAGATGAGTACAGATAATATTGACAATGGACGGTTATGCTTAGATTTCAACGGGACATCTAATGAATTATACTGCCGGTTCCGTGCATATAGAAGCATCTGGTTTAAAAATCTAAGATAGTGTCTAAAAAACGTAAGTGTCACCAATCCCCGGATACGCAATAAAAAATTAGTGACAGGAGTCCCTCAAGAAGAGAGATTCCTGTCACTTTCGAATGAACCATTATTTATCCAGAATTGGCCGTTCCGATACTAAGTCATAAACTGACTCTGCAATTACTTTTGGATAAACCGGAATGGATTCATTCTTAAAATATAACTTCAGTTGCTGCTTGGCAACCTCTAATGCCTCTGTTTCATCTTCTGCGGTCACATCCAGTTTAACAGGAACTGGTGGAGTATTCATTGCGGTTAACTTCACAGAAACCGTATAGATCTTGATAGATTTTGAAGTGAGTCCACGAGGTCCGGATACGCAGTGATTCGAATCAACCTCTTCTTCTGTCTCAAAGGTGGCAATCATCGCACCATCTTCTGTGGGAACGATTGTGTCGACCGATATTCCCATTGTTGTAGAAACGAAGTCAGTGAGGTCGTTGATGGTATTGATGGCAGACCCTCCCTTTGTAAATGTAATGATCATCGGCCGATATCCCTCTGATGATTCACAGATAAATGATAAATCACAGGCGATGAGTATACAATCACTCCGATTGATCAGCTGTAAAAATCTATTGAATCCTTCTTCGATTTTATTACGAAAATTGGCCGATCCTATAACTATAGCTGCTGGTCGGATGTGCGTGATTAGTGAGTCGCTGGACATGGCAACTGTCAATGTTCCATATTGACTAAATTGGGACCAAGGCATTTCTTTCGTTCTCGTCTCAGTCTCCCCACACAAGAGTTCCTTGGAGATTTCATGGATCGTTGCGGAACCGAAGGTTGCATCAGGTGACAGCATATAAGATTGATTCAACATATCGTCATTATAAGCTGGTCCCTCATAGTCTTCCCTTTTGCTCAATGGAATCAGGTAAAAATTCCCTACGACTCTGGTATCATTGTACACCCTCTGAAGGATGGATCTCCACTGTGCGGCGACACCGGTCGGAATACTCTCTCCATCTATAAATAGTTGTCTAATTGATTCTTCCACTTTCTTTTCCTCCTCTTCGTGTTTAATAATCCCTCCAACATCGAGTCTCCACGATCCATTTTCGTAGCCAAAGATTTTGCCCATAGATGCCACGGTAACACAACGGCCTGTTTTCGCTCTCACAAAGTTCTCAAGATCATCAATTGTTTCTTCAATACTTTCTTTGGTGGAGAGCGTGACGATTAGTGGGCGACGGTTGTCGTCTATGTTAATCAGTGCCGAAATATCAACAACTGTCATTTCGCAGTCATCACTTATTAGACGGAAGAATCGTCTAATCTCATTTTTCGATTCCTCATCACCGCGAATATCGTGCAGATCGAAACAACTGACCCGATATGGACGTGACACTCCTACCAGTATTGTGTTTAACTGGGACTGTATACCAGTCCAAGGTATCTCTATGTCATCGTTGGCATATGACTTGTGGAGAAGTTTCGCATTGATGGCATCGAGGACCTTCGTGTAATAGATACCACCAATGTCACTCTGTGGTATTAAAAGGTAGGAATCGTTCACCACACTCTCATTGTACTTAGATCCACAATTGGGATTTCCTATGAGTTTTAACAACCGAACTGCCGAGGGAATGATCGCAGGGTATGCAGATTTCATGACTGTTACCCATTGATCTACCACATCGTTCGACATCTTAACCCCATTGGCAAAATTCAGCCCACCCAAAACTCCATGGGTGTTATAAATTTTCACCTCTGTCATATCCTTCACCTTCTTATCATCTTCTGCCTTCTCAATAGCGTGCCCGATATCAATCTTCCATGCCCCACCCTCTTCACTAAACGCTTCATCTTTAAAGATCTCACTTGTTGCAGTTGAAAATGTTTGATGCCCAGTCTGAAGCCGGATGAAGTCTTTAAGTTCAGCAATCGCGTCTCCCCAATTATCCTTATTGGCAAGTGTGATAATCATCGGGTTGGCATCTTTAGCTGGTATAAGTGGCGAAATGTCCGTAGCAATAATTCTGCAATCTGACCACAGTAGGGATAGGAAGTGTTCCGTTTGTTTAATCGCATCAACATCCACATATCCGAATTCGGCGAAATCAATCGCAGTAATCCTACCGGTTCTTGTTACAGAAAATGTCATATTAGAGATATTATTGGTTTTTGTTTCAACGGCTGTACCAATCGCAGTCCAGGGGAACATTGTTCTCGTCACACCGGTTGAGTCATATACAAATGTATTGTTAAAACTCTTGCAAAATTCCCTGAACTCCAAACAGAATTCTTTAGACGTAATTCCTTTCCGATGTGGGAATAGTAAATAGGAGTTGTATTTTATATGGTCTCCCCATGGTTGATCGTTGTTAGGATTCTCGGGAATTGGGACCAAATTAAAATCGCGAGAAATTCCAACTGGATATACCAACCGGAGTATCGATCTCCACTGTTCTGCCAAATTGTTGGGCAGGTATACCCCGGCGAGCTGATCATTTGGTGGAGAAATAATTTGAATCTTGCGTCTCATGGTCATGACAATCTCTCCTTATTCTTCATCGGTATTTTGTGCGATATATCTCTTCTCACGAATCACTCTCGTCCGGACAACCTGCCCATCACCTCGACAATAGGAATGAAATAACTTACCCGCCTTCTTAATAGCCAAGTTGACATCATCTGTAAAAATATCAATGCACAATTCGTGGGCGATGAGGCCGTCATCGAACAACACCGTGACACCGATGGTGTATTTTGTGATCGAATCAATTCCGGTTTTAGACCATTCCTCATAGGTCTTATATTTCTTAGGATCACTCTTTCCCCCATCCAAATCAAAATTGATATCAAATCCAGTCCCGTCCAGATAAGACACTATCCGTCCTATGATGTTGTAGTCATACTCCGAACCATCTGGAAATATTCCAGTAAGATCGACAGCTAACGCAACCCTTACATCATAACGCAACATGTTTGGATAATCTAAAAATAATTCGATTGCAATAGCTGGTCCGTGGAAGTTCATTACTCCCAACGTGGTTTCGTTAAGCAATCCCTCCTTTGACATTACCCGCGTTTCCTGTGCTGGGGTCTCAATAGATGATTGCAGTTTCCTAATATCCCAGGAAACGTTTCTCTGTAAGAACGTCTGGATAAAATATGGAATAATTGATTTTGCAGCGTTGCCAGATTTCTCTTCTATGATAATCAGAAACGTGTGATTAAGTATCACATCTCCTATCATGGAAGGGCATTCTTTCAATAATTCCAGCCCCCCCTCGTTTGGTTCCAGCTTGTACTGCCGCTCTACTAAATCATCCCATTGCTTACAAGCCGGATACATATGATTCCGTCGATTTACCCGAATTTGATCTGCTAAGCTATTGGTCATTCTAGTTACAACCGCAACGTATGGTTCAATTGTCATAATAGTAATTCCTCTCTTTCAATTTCTTCCTTTGGGTATCCAAAATCTTTCTGTTTCGTATTGTGAAAGATGTGAATATTCTTCTTCCCCATTACATAGGGAGATAACCGTTCTCTTAATTTACGAAAATCATATTTCGTGTCATTATCGATATAGCAATCGATGTGGATATTGGACCCAACTAACCCTTTCCCCAAATAATATCGGATGGGTTCCTCAAACGCCCCATTACACGTAGACAGAAAGATGTTGTTTCCCTGAACTCCATCATAGAGATGATATAGAATCCCCAGAGTATCAATCGTCCCTTCTGCTATAATGATATGAATTGGTTCTCGACTCATCACATCGATTCCATTTTGTACGGCATAGTAACTACTGGTGTTCCCATGCATATTGAAGATATTATATTTATACCACCGGTATTTATTCCGATTGGTAATGTCTCGAAATACAATATATTCATTCTTCACTGATGCAAATCCTAAGTAATCTCTCTCCAAGATTGCCGGATCCACATCGGGGTTTTGTAACTTCAAATGATTTTCCCCGATGAAATCTTTTAAACTCCATACGAGTTTTAACATCGAGAAATCTTCGGGAGGGATCATCCTCCCAAGACGATCCCTGCAAAGATATTGGTATTTTCGTAATAAATAGTCCTTATTTCGAAGACCTGGGAAATTAACTTTAATTTCTTTTCGGTTGTAATACTGATTGACTTTGGTTGACCCACTATTTTCAAACGCAGACTTATTGGCTCTACGTAACCCCTGTAACGCATCCATACTGGCACCATCCGCAATGGCGTTTAACATATCTCTCGTTAAAATACTACAGGCGTTACAATTAAAACATTTATACCACACTGGGTCATTTGGTTTCGTCGGATCACAGTTAATATACAACCGTTTCTTATAGGGATTCTTTTTCGAATCCCCACAAAGTACACATCGGGTGCAGCACCACCAATCGTCCTTCTGAACGACATTGGGGAGTGAACAGAGATACTTATAGAGGCCGATCTTATCCATTGGACTCACCTAATTGCTTAGAGCATTTCTCAAGTCTCTCTTCTTTTTCTTTCTTTCGACGATTGTATTCATCAAGGAGCTTGGTATACGTTGGGTCACCGCTTTCTTTTGCCAGCTGCAAAAGCATTATTCCGGACTTCTCATTTGGATTCACATTGTTATCAGACTCGCCCTGTTTTGGACGCAATGATACGTCAATACCAGCCTTGTCAAATATCTCAGATATTGTGATTAGACGAATTAAATCCGATTCTGCAATCACACAAATTCCACACGCCTCCAGAAATTCATAGTCTCTCTCGTAATGACGGAACACCGTATTGGATGTTAATATTCTCACACACTCCGTCGCCGATGGTAATTTTCCCATAATGCATCTCTCCTTTCATTATCTTCCGGTTGAATAAATTATGAATTATCACCTGGGACAGCCGATACCATCTGGAAGTAAGCCATGATTTCATCCTTTACAAATTTCACAGCAGAATTGGTCACCTGAGCAATGACGTTCATGATTGCTCCATTGTAACGGAGAACCAACTTGCCTGCGGTTTCTACATCAATGATCGATTCTTCATCATCCTGAGATAAGGATAACATGTCCTGCAAGACATCAGCACTGCAATCTTTCAGTTCTGCATCCGCCGTATTCTCGGCAACTGTTACCTCATTCAGATATAACACTGCTCTTCCGATTCTCTTAATCCCAAAGTGATATTCTACCTCCGGACTCATCGTCCCATCAACTCCGTCTAAGATATTGCTCATATCACTTACCCGGATACTTTCGATCGCACAGTCAATTGTATTGAGGAGTGCCTCCTGTGCAAATAGATCCTTGGTATCTTTCTGCAGCAACCGATACATCATGGATCTCGTTGCACCGAATACACCAGCAACTTCTCCAAAGGAAATGTCCTCCTGATACATATTAAAGTCTGCCAGTGTATAATCCAGTTCCATCTTCTCACTATCCTTCGACGTATCCCCGACATGGATGACAAATCCCATGATCGGCTGTCTGGTTTCTCTCTTAAAGAGATTACAGGTAATGGTGGCTAAGTAATTATTGGGATTGGTGGCGTCATTTGCATCCCCTCCCACTACTGCCAGCTCTGTCGTGTACCCCATTTTGTGAAACTCCTGGTACATGGTTTTGGTAATTTCGTGAATCATTTTTCTTCCTCCTTTTTATAGTTGATTCAAGGAAATAATATATAGCTTAAACAAAAAATGATAGGGTCGAAACCGACCCTATCATACTTTTCCCAAGTATCGGCACCCGATACTATTCCCATCATCATCTCGTATCGTTGCATCTACCGTAAGACAATCATCTCTGGTTCCCTTTACGGCAACCGCAACTAACATGGAGACAATGTAATAGATTCCCGGTTGTGGTTCCGGTAGCCCATATACTTCCCGATATTCCGTCTCCTTTACGGGAATCCCATCGATCTTCCCCACATAATTTCGATGAAAGATCACTCTGGCAATCCCCGATGAGGGAATTGTCAGATAGATATCGCCATTAGCATCAAAGAAATCAATGGGGTGTGGTGTCATATTTACTAGCTTCGGTGTTTCCCCGTTTGGCCCATTAAACACATTCTCGTGGTATGTAGTCATTGCGTTCTTTACCAGATTACCAAGAGATTGTGTACATTCTGCATTTCTCATAATAACTCCGTTACTTCATCGTAGTTCGAATATTTCAATAATAAATCGAACTCGAGAGGAGGTACCACTCTATCAGAATGGAGCTCTCCCATCATTTTTACTCGGTGGATATGATTTGCGGCAGATCGGGGAATCTCTACCATTTTAATTGCAGGAGAATTCTTATAGATAACCTGGGCGGCAATCGTTTTTTCACCAGGAATAACCACCGGATTGATATGTCCAGATATGGTTGCTCGTGTCGCATAGTAATTGGATAATCGTTCTGTAACCCTGTCACTAAAATCCCATTTATCAAGTTTATTATCATAGATGGCAAATAGGGCATCATCCCCTTCTAGCTCGAAATCATATGGCATCTTAGATAGGGGAACTTTGTCTACGATTGCGTATACCGGCTTATCGGCCAGGGAACTGTATGCGTTTCCAGCAGATAATTCGGAACACCGATCCGCTTTAATGATTATGGAATCGCTTCCAAACTCTAACCCATTTCGATTATAATCACTCCGTTCCGAATAGTCAATCCTTGTAGTAACAATGTAGCTCCCACATTGCTGACAAAAGAATACGCGTCTTAAACTCAATCCCTGGAATGATACGCCATTCTTTCGATAACGCTCCATCAACAAGCTGCTTATATGGTTTTCAGCATCATCATCATTGGCACGAATGACATCTGCCTGGAATAGTACATTGACCGATTTGTCCGAGTGTTTTTCTCGAAACGCCACAGGTAGTTGATAAAATTTTAGAATACCGCAATCGTAAGATGAGAATATCATCGATGCCACCGGAATTAATTCCCGGTATGGACTCAAATCCCCATCTGACCAGTCGATCTGCCGCTCTCCACAGTTCGGGCAACACTCGAGATTTCTGTATTGTCGATCTGCCCCAAATACATAATACCCGTTTGTGGCCTTTCCCAGTTCCCTTAACATTTTTTCTTTCCTCCTTAAAAATAAATTTATAAAAACCATCACAGACGACTGGTTTCTCATCTGTGATGGTCATTATCCTTTGTTAAACGTTATCCAGTGCAGTCATATACTCATCAGAAATAATATCCTCATCGAACGGAATCGGATCTCCGGTCACCTCTGGGGTTTCGTATTCGACATAGCAGAAGATCGTATTGAGTAATTTCGATTCATCCTCAATGATCATATCATCCCGATACCCTTTCAGTGCCTTATAGTTATCATTCATCAGATGAGCAAACGTTGCCGACTGCCTGAGCTTACTGATATACTTTGTATTCTGTAACATTCGATTACTCACTCTTCCCTGCACAACTGATGTGATAAAACTGGGAAGCTGTTGGTAACCGGCTTTCTTTAACTGACGTTTGGCAATAATGGCCAACTTCGTATAGGAACGATCCGGCATCGACCGGAGTTCCTGGAATCCCCCAAATCGTTTTGCGTAGAGATTCTCTAAGACATAATTGCGGAAAGAATTCTGATTGATCGGGAACTGGGAATAGTAGTCAATCTCTTCATCGGAAATCGGACCCACTTCCTTTTCCAATCGATTCAATACATCCACAATCGATAAGTCAATTCGGACGACCTGGGATTCATCAATTTTCACCATGGACTGCTCCAGCTTGTCAATACTGGAAAGTCCCTCCGATCCCTTTACGTTATCGACTCGGATCGGATTCATTTTATATTTTGTAATATTGATGGTGTATTTGAGCTGCGTTCCCACAATTGATTGTAAGAACGAAACCAAATTTTCCTTAAAATTAAACTTAAAGAAGTTATCATAGAAGATGTATTTACTAAGAAGTCTGTCTCTATGTGCATCTTCTGTCACCCCTCGTAGTGCCGACTGCTGCGACCAAAGAAGCTGGTTGTTTTTAGAGTGCTTACGAAGCCTTCCATTGACAAACTTATACAGCTTCTTCATCAGGTCATCGGCTGCCTGCTCTTCCATTTCAATTAAGTCATCAATATCAATGTCATTATGATTTTCTCTATTTTCATAATCAATTACATCCACCGTACCAACATCTTTCATCGTTCCGTATAAAATTAATTCCGAATCGGTTACATTTCCAATACTGTAGAAGATCTCGGTGAAGATATCTACAATCAGATCCTGTACCGGAATTGCCGAATACTGTTTATATACGGAGATGAAATGTTCCACGGGAGGGATTGCAATTTTCATCATCATGGAGATGGCTAAGAATCGTTTCGCATCCTCATTGGTGAAATCGTCTGGGTCATCATAGATTCGACCAGACTTTGTATCGACGGTCACATCAATATGATAATTATCGTGGACCAGTCGGTAAATGGCTTTCTTAAGCCTTGGAGAGAATAATCGCTTGTAAAGAAGCTTCTGAAATTCTTGAGCGGTCAATTGATACTTCTCATCATCGATGATTTGCTTTAAGGAAAGGTATGCCAGCGGTAATTCCTTATCCTCATCGTACTGCTCAATGAAATAGTCTACGTAATTACAAATGTCCTTCGTCTTATTCTGGAATGCGGTTCTCTCGATCGCAAATGTTTTTAGTTTCTCCAGCATCTCTGGATCTTTTTTCATTGCTTTCTCAAAGGATTCCGGAATGTATTTCTTGATGTTTAAGATTACTGCCTTATCCATCGGATATACATAGGAATCCTCGGGATTGTCAACGGGTCTTGTCCATGTTTCAATGTCAATCATCGTATCTCTTGTCCTCCATTCATAAGCTTCGAAGAAATAATATATAGCCTATTTCTTCTTTATTCGATTTCCAGAAGTCTTCACCGGTTTGACAGTCTTTACTCGACTCTTGGTTCCTGTTATCTTTGGAACTTTCTTCCCCAGTCCAATCGGAGATCCAGAGTCTAGGCTTAACCGTTTCGGTTTTCCAGCAAGTCTCTTTTCCTGATCCTTCACGTATTTGGCATCACGCCGTAATTTTGCTTCTGCTGCGTGATACTCTTCCATAATCTTCTTAATTGAGCGAACTTTCGTAAGAAGTGTTTTCTGACTAAATGGCCTAGCCTTCGCCTGAATCGCCAACTTACTCATCATTCGTCCGTCCTGGATAAACTTCGCTGCAAAGAAGAGATATTTATCATAGGATACAATCTCGAATTTATTCCTTACCACAGGTGCCTGAGAGATCGCAATCTTTCCAAGTTTCTGCTCTAAGAAATCAATCGATAATCCATACTCGTGGTAGACATAGGCGTGGGTATATACGAACGATGGAGTGTTGGCAAATAACTGGATGTCGTAATCTGCAATGGACGTAGCCAGTTTATTTTTATTACTCCCATCAAAGAATCGTATCACCACATCATAGGTATTATCTCTCTCCGTTTCCGTTGGAATGACCAGATGCATGTATACATCTCCCGTCTTTCCATCGTAATAGGAAGTGAGTTTAATTTGGTTTCCTTTCTTTTTATCCAGTTCGATGTATTTTCGTTCCAGATTCTGTATGATTAACTTCCCTCCGGGAAGGGAGGCATCCCCCTTCCCTAAAGGATTGGTTAGATATTCTTTTAGAGTCATGATTCATGACCTCCTACTAAACATCTTTCGCTCCAATTAACTCTTCCGTAGTAAAGTTCTTATAGAGATACTGACTGGATGATGCAATCAACTTCACCAGTCTTAAACTTCCCTTTAAGACTTCCACGGGTGCAATCACCGGCTCAATCAGATCCTCATTCTCCCGATTCTCTAAGAGGTCATAGGCAACTCCTGTATCGATACACTCGAAGATCTTATCAGTGAACCGAATATCATTTCCTTTCCCATCCGGTACAACCAGATACATCGGGTCACTGTCGTAGAGGTTCTCTGCCACCTTATAAATACAAGCCAGTGCTGTGTCATATACCATATCCAGAATATCCAAGATGGTCTGGATATCAGAATCGGAATACTGGTAGTGACGATTTTTAACCTCTTCGATTCTCTGATCAGCAACCAGCTGGGACCGAATAGAATCAATGGCTGCCGGAATGGCATAGTTACCACCAACGACGTAGCCGAAATCATATGCTGACCGACAAGCAGAGATTGCATCGTCCAGAGAGTCCTTACAAGCCTGCAGGTCTGCATCCCCATACCCACCAACCTTGATAACACCAGAGTTGCAGCTAAGCTTACTGATTCTGGTCCGGTAGTCGGATACATCTCTCACGATCATAGACAGAGAATCACACTGCTTGATGGTTCTGTCTAACTCAGCTTTGAGTCTATCCGATCTCTCTAAGATAGCTGGCTTCTGGTCTGCACCAGCAACATCCACCAGTACCATCTTGTCGGATACGGTAATCTGGTCACAGGAACCACAGCATCCTTCCAGATACTCATATGCCTCCTCGATAACCTGCTTTCTTTCCTCAAAGAACTTTGCAACCAGAGCCTGATGTACATCCTCGGCCATATCCGGTTTCTTCTCCGGAGGTTTCTCCATCATCGCATTTCTCAATGCATCAAACATAGAGGAAATCTCCTGATTATCTTTATTGATCGTAGTACCATCTACGATAATCCGAAGATCATCGTACATGGACCGCTCACTCGGATGTTTGGTCTCCACCTTTACCGGTACCAGATTTACTACTCCCAGATTGCTTCTGGTCTGGGTCCGTCTCATATTGTTATCGTGTAATGCTTTGATGAAATCCGTCTGGAATCCAGGAGCCATGACGACAAACGTCCGATTCTTGCTTGCTACCACATCCCCGATGCAAGCCAAAGACACAAACATCTGGGACGGGATGTCATAATCAAACATCATAATCATCGGCTTTTCTGCCACGAATGTTCCATTCGGAATGTCATTGATGTAATAATCCCGGAGCATGATTCCACCTTTCAAATCATACCCATGGACATATTCCACATATGTACCATCGTAACCAGAATTCTCGACCCGAATATACGGATTGCCAGTTTTCTCATAAATCTCAGCAATCATCTTCGCATAGTCATCGTTCCAGTTCGTGGATACATATGCAATTTTATAAATATCCTCCGCAATTTCTTTCAAATTGCGGCCTTCTGTATTAATTGGAGTTGCCGTTTCCATCAGCTCATCGCAAATTAAGTTAATGGCTTCTACCAATAACCGCTTGGTTACGAACATCGGAATTTCATTGTGATTTTCCAGATAATCCATAACCTGTACGGTTAAATAAGAAGCTGCCAAAATGGCTGTAGTGGTACAATCTCCTACCTTTAAGTTTACATTGGCAGCCACATCCAGAATCATTCTTCCCAATGCATTTAAGTCTGCATCCAGACCTAAACTTAGATTCTTTGCAACGGTCCAACCATCCTTTGTGGTAAATACTCCATTGGGAAACTGGATAATCGCATCCTTACCACCAGGCCCATATGTCTGCCCAACGACATCCACATAAACCCCGCAGATTTCTCCAATGATCTCTCTCAGACGGTCCTGCTTAATAACCCGTACCGGAATCGTGATTCCAGAGGAATCTTTCTTAAGACGATCGAGTCCCCGAATCTCTTCTGCTACTTCGGTATTCACATTTGCAATTCCTTCCTTGATACTGGCCGCTGCCTGTTGTACTGCCTCCCTTGCCTGTCTTACGAATGGACTTTCCTGCCCCTCGTTTCCTTTGTACTTCTCATCATTCATGATTCACAAATACCTCCTTTTATTTTAAGGGCTGTTAAGTTTTTGTTAGAAATCACTTTATTATTGACCGCTATATCGGTGTTTTCACAAAGTTCACATCGATGTCAAACTTCGAATAGAGACCAACTTCAGCATCGGGTGAGTCTTTCTTAATAAATGGAGAATAGAGATTCATATTGAACAGATAAGCAGGAGTAAACACTTCCCGATGACGAATCTCCTTGATACTAAAGATTCCTTCGATAGACTGGAAGTTATATAAAAAATAGATGTCTGCGTTGGCCTGTGAGATAGCCGTTCGAATATCTCCCCCAATAACCCACTCGCACAAACTTCCACCCATCCAAAATAGTTTACTCATTTCCTGCTCAATTGGTGAGCACTTATGTTCCATGTAAAGATAGAGTTTCGTTAAACCCTTATCTTTGGAAATTACTCGGATTGCATTTCCGAGAACCGTCGGTACAAATGGAACTTCAATTTGGGGCATAAAGTATAAAGCAGATTTATAGACATCATTGCAATACCGAATCACATCATCCGTCTCTTCTTTTGCAACTCCCCAATCGACGTAGTCATGGAGAATATTAGTAGAATCTCGTTTCTCCTCTAAGGCACTGACGATCTCTGTAAAGTTCTTATCCTTAAAGGTTTGAAACATCGGGGCAAACATCTGTCGGATGTCTTCTGCCTGCTCCATTACAATCATCAGCTTTGCAATTACCTGGGCATCTGCATAGAAGCAGATATTGGGGACCTCAACAAAGACCGCTGTTGGTTTCATCAGGTTCACTGGTCGGAATTCTTTTTGAATTATTTCTGTCATCAGTATCCTCCCTTCAAACAAAAAAGAATCGGGTGAGCAAACGCCCACCCAGATTCATTAAGCCATCTGTCTGGTCATGCACCGGAAGAAATACATATTCCCATCTAAGGTAAAGATGTAGAATTCAGATACATAGAACTTGGACAAGGTGATATTCTTATCCTTTACCGACATCATCGGGAAATCTGCCCGGTAAGCAAACTCGAAGGTAATCACCAGTCCCATCTTAAAGTCTTCCGGAAGTGAGAAGAATTCATCGTATCCAAACCGGCGCATATAATCCACCAGATTATTCGGGATCGTTTTCTCCAATACATCAATATCCGTCACCCGATGTTGATCCCACCCATAGGATAATGGAATTTCCCCATTCAGATATCTTCGATTGACAGCTAACCAGGATGACTCCATCGCATCCATGATTACATTTCCAAGTGTCTGAGAATTCTGGTAGGTCTGGTATAACCATTCCTTCATCTCATTCGATAAGATTTCGTTCTGTAACCTTCTGAATACCTTATTGTCCGGAATCACCAGTGTTTTCTTTGCCATCGATTACTTCCTCCTTTTTACTATCGTCTTTCATCCAGGGTGCAGTCTTAAGCTGCTTCTCCACACGCTCATATTCCCGTGACAGAGATCCCATCGCATACTTCACCAAATCGTCCGACCGATTCCAGTATGTAACCAAAAGCTTCATGATTGCATTGGTCTGGTCATCATTCGTATCGATCGGATTTTTTCCTCCGGTCATTCCATCAATGGTGAAGAGATGAAAATCATTCTTTCCTTCTCCATGATTGAATACCAGAGAGTATACCGGAGTACCATCCTTATCCTTTAAACGGAACTCGCCATAGGACTGCTCCTGTGTCTCTTTATTCACAGAGAGTGCAACCATATCGGTTTCCTTCATATCCAGATCTCTGAATAATCCTGTCTTCTGAATATCCGCATACTGAGACGCTAAGATATTATAAAACTGATGATTCAGGGTTGTGGATACCATCTTCTTTGTCGTCTGGATCGCCGTGAGATATTTCTCCCGGTACAGATTCACCATAAACGTCACCAGGTTCCATGCGATGAAGTGTGCCCGAATTGCACAAGTCGTCTGGAATCCTTCTGGGATCCCATCCACATGAACCCAGCAAGTGTATGTATCATCCCCATCGTTTGACTTCGATACAAAATCAACGATAACATCAATCGGCGCATTGAACACGCTAGTTGCGATGATCCACTGCGTTACGCTCTTATTATACTTTCCACTCTTCTGCGTCTTTGTGGATGTAGTCTCTTCTTTTGTTAACTCCTCGGACACAATTCCGCCAATCCTTGATGCGTCATTCTTCGTTTCATCGAATTTGATGTCACCGATTCGATCATCAACTCTCTTCACTGCATCGATGATGTTTGTGTACGTGATGTATTCATTGGTGGTGTGCTTCGTTGCCCGATAAGCACAGATATTCTGGTACAACGATTTGATATCATCGAGTGTGATGATAAATTTTGTACCATCGTCATCCGGATTATCACCATATATGTTAAAATCAACACAGGCTACCTGTCTTTCTTTTGGGAGATCTCGCAAAATCACCCCAAAAGATGCACAGGTTCCAATGACCTGATGCATGAAAATCTTAAGTAACCCATCATCGGATGAAACGATCTCTGGGATAACATCCTTTCTTATCTCCTCTGAGAGATATTTCGTTACATCAACGCTTGCAATTTCTGGTTTCATATCTTTCCTCCTCTTTTATTAATAGAGGGAGAATCAGTTTTCACCAATTCTCCCAAACTTTTGCTTAGTCTAATAAGTTTGCCAACTGATCCGGATCTGTTACAGTCTCTTCCTCAGCAGCTTCCCCCTGGGACTGATTGAAGATAGAACCATAACCTAAGCCAGAAGCATTATAGGATCTTCCACCAGTCCGGTTTCCATTTCCAGTTGCCTGTTGGATTCCAAGCTTATCCTGAATGGAACGAATTGCTTCCAGCACCATATCTTTATAGGCCTTATCCACAACCCGACTAGAATGTACATACGCTTTACTTACCGCCGCTCTTGCGGTTTCCAGATCTTCCATAAACATATCCAGCTCACTGTCCGTCTGAACAATCTTCGCAGTCTCTCCAGTGATCGGATTATAGTCCTCATAAACCGTTCCTTTCCGGAACTCATAGAGAATCACATCATTGGACTTCTTTGTCTGCGGGTCAATTCCCCGAATCAGGATTAAGCAGGGGTGCGCTTCCCCATCAGTAGAGTTATTAACTCCAGTAGAAATCCCAATGTGATTCTTTGCATCTCCAACCTCCACGGAGATGAACATCTGCTTCTTTGCTTCGATGGCCGGCTTAATACACGCCTGATACTTGAGGTACAGTTCATGGCACTTTGCTCTGGATAAGAAGGTGATTACGGAGTTATTGTAATCATAGAGTTTATTCTCACCCCTCTGTCCCTCCGGAAGCGGTGGCACAAATCCGAGCCGAACCATATCGTTATAAAAGGTAACCTCCAGCGCACAAGGAATCTTTGCATAGGAGTTTCTGAGTGTCATTGACCTTGTGGTCACTGCCTGTCTGTCTCTGTTTGTGTTCTGGTTTTCCATAGTTTCTTTTCCTCCTTTAGTTTAACAATGTCTTTCTACAGAATGTCTGTAGGGAAAACTGTTTTTAACAATTAATTTCTCAACGCCTCCTGTTTTCGTGTACCCAAAGATCAATTCCTGCGGTTGGATACAATCAAGAGACATCCAACTGACTACGCTGGAAATCATTCCGTAGGACTTCATCATTGCAAATACAAGCCCATCGTCACTATCCCAGGCAATCACATCATAACTTTCCAGTTCCAATGCTTCATTTTGATATAATGCATCGGCGATATTCTTTGCTGTTTTCTGAATGTCATCCGTCTCTTCAAACGGGACATCCTTTAAGATATCCGTCTGATAGAAATCATTAGTCAACATCCGAAACGAATTGACACGTTCATCAAACGTTCTTCGGATCAATAAATCCGTATTCTCGAATCGCCTCCGATCAAAGAGGCATACTAACACGTTTGCCATCATTTTCCTCCTTATAGTATATGGATATATCCTCAATCCTTACTTCATTGGTGCCGCAGGACGTGAAATAATAATCAATGTAGCGGTTTTCACTTCGGACAAAATTCCCAGTGGAAATATCCGGGCATGTGACCATGGGAGGTGTGTATTTACATGACCCACAGATCACTGTTGGACACGCGATAATGTCTGGATAATCCAATCCACCATGGGGAGTTACAATAAGGTCTCCCATCTTGAGTGGTTTAATCTTAGCAGCAAGAATCATTCGCTTTACTTCTTCAAATGCTTTTCTTGGTCGCTCCTGCGAATCTGTACCCACCAGCTCCATATTGATCCAGATAGTTTCCACATCGAACCCCTCTTTAATGTAATAAGGGTATACCCGTGCTCCATTTAGTGTTATGAACCAGTGATTTCTTCTAAGAATTCTGGTTTTCATATCCACTTTCCGTTTCATCTCTCGCATATCCTCCTTTGTTGAAAAATAAAAGGGTATCGCGGAGTCGATGACTCGCACGATACCCATAATTTCATTTATTAAATTTTTCTCAACTAAATCACTTATGAAATTCTTCTATACTTGTCATCCTTCTAAAATCAAAACACAGCTACTTCAAAATTTGTTATTTTAATGTAGTCACATTCAATAAATCCCACGAACATCTGCAATATTTGTCAATTCGTTGACTCTAATCACAAGATGACAGTTCTCCGGGTTATCCAGTACAGTATCTACAAATGTATCACATTCCTTACGAGGAAAATCCCTCATGAACATAGGAACCATTCCATCAAAGTATACGGACGATGTGAACATCGTAGCCATTGCACCATCCTTGTATTCAAATATAATGATGTCATTTTCCTGCACTGCGACTCCTGTTTCGTCATAAAGTTCCTTGACGACTCTACAGGTTTCTGTCCATATGGTTCCCCGCCGATCTCGATCGCGCCGCATCCTTGTACCCCAGTCTCTACTAACCTGCTCATGGTTAACCACACGTGGTTCCAGATTGAGTTGGAACTTTTCAACTTCAAATAAATTTCCGATCAAACATCGATCGTCATTCAGTTTGGCCTTACACCGATGCTCTGCGTTCGCTGCAACGCAACCACGAACCAACTCATCATATCCATCGGTCACCTTCAATAATGTCACCTTCATTTTTCTTCTCCTTCTCTTTTTAAATATTCAAGATATTACCGAAATACTTATAGTCCTTACTACCAGATGTCATCGGAATACCAAGTGCATCCATAACCGGTTCAAAGGTACCAATATTTCTTGTAATAATCTTATCGACATTGATAAATGGAATAAATAATTCCGGGATGTCACTTCCATCATTCGGAAGCGCTAAGTATACAAGTCCCTTTGATGCAAAATGCTCCTTCTGAGGTCCGTTAAAGATAAACCTCCGGATTCGATCTACTTCATTTGGAAACTTGTCTTCATACTTTTCTAACTCTTCTAACTTCACTCCATTTAAGATTACGATATCCAGTTTATCTGGTATCTCAATTTCATTCTCTGGGAATGTCACATTCCACAGAGTTGGTGCAAGTACAGCACCTTGCGTATCCGGATTGGAATATGCTCTCGGATTTTTACAGTTCATTCGAAGAAGATACGTTCGTTTTCCATCCTTTAAGGAAGAACGAATATCTTTTTCAATGAAATCCAACTTAGATAAAATCCTGGATACGTCAATATGCTCTGGCCGCATGATACATTCCAGAAGGATACTGTAGAGTTTCTTTGAAATATCTTCATTTACCCCAGCTTTTCGGAAGTCGTAGCCTTTTACATCCAGCTCCTTCTTCCCACCAACTTTAATCTCAACACCCTCTTGAAGTCTCGTTCTTGCCGCATAACGCTTCTTTACATTCGCAAGAAGCATCCTTGCATAATAGAACTCATTCTTCATATTCACACGCTTTGCGTACTCATCGAGGACGTTGCAATCTTTACAATACTTTGCAAGCAGAGTCTGTACCATCTTAGTTACTAAGAATGCCAAAACGTTCACACTGGCGAATAGTTTATTGTCATAATCCATCGATGTTCCAGACTGTTCCCACACAGTCTCCTGTAAATGGTTGACCCATGGTTCAATGTTAATCATATTCGAGTCGGTATCGATAATAATAACCGAACGTCTCTTATAATGAACCAGTCGATTGATTCGTTCCGTATAGGCATGGTTATAGAATACAAATTCATTTGTGTAAGCCCATACATCATCGAGCATCCCTTTCAATTCTTCCGGAACCGCATTCGGGTTACGAAATGAGGTTGCCGTGTTAAAGATTTCTAACATCAAGTCATGGATAAGTGGAGTATCAATGAAACTATAGAGATTATTCTTATAGTACAATCTCGTCAACTGCTCTTCATTACAATTTTCCAACACCCTCCAAATGATCTCACACATCTGGTCGGTTACCATATCATCCTCTAAGAAATGGTGAATCATTCGCTCATAGACCAGTTCCTTGTCCCGGATAACCGGGAGAATATTATAGTTGAAGACGTAATCAGTCTTATGAATTACATCTCCAACGTAGATCATAAACTCATCAATGGAACGGAATTTTGCATTGTCCGATAGGAATCCTTCAAACGCAATTGCCGTTGTTGAGATTAATGACTGAGCAGTACCTGTGGTTGCTGCTGCTGTGTACAAGTTGTACAACTGGAATGTCGTGGCTCCAAAGGAACCATAGATCGAATTAATCTTAATTTTTGCTTCCTTCTGCATCATGTCATAATACTGATACTCATAGGAAGACTGATCAAACTCATCGCGTTTTCTCTGATATGCTTTTCTAGTTGAGATTCTTCCTGTGATCACTTTTGCAATCGGGGACGTCTTCTTATCCTGATTTTTAAAGAATGTCCCATTCCCAGCACAGATCGGTTTGGTATTCTGAACCCAGTCATAGAGGGTCAATAAGTCTGTGTTGATCTGGGTATCATCGTTATAGTCATTGACAATCACTGCCTTGGGGTTAAACCCATACTTTTCTGCAATCTCAACTAAGATCTCTCGTAAATCTTCCTCCTTTGCCTGAGGATATAACATTTTGAAATAGAGGACGTTATCCTCTATCCATTTATGGATAAACTTACTTTTCTGCACAACTACTTTGTCTAACATTTTGTCATCTCCTTCCTCATTAAGGTCTTGTCAGAATTTCTGTCAATATCCAAATAGATAATATATAGATATATAAAAAATAAAAGACGGTAACAAAAAAATAATCCAGAAATTTTATCCATGGTTTCTGGATCCCCTGCTTTTATAAAATACCAGCAGGGATTTCCCTGCTGGTACTGGTTTAGTTACCGGCAACCAGCCGGTACATACTCAGGGTGATGGGTTCTTATATAAGGAGTCACCTTGGTATGTAACATCTCATTAATCTCACGCTGTTTCCCAGCATAGAGACCAGAGCCGAGGCCTAAGCCCATAAGCTTGTCATAAAAGTCAAGCATACGGCTGTTGGCCGCATTGGTACTAATCTTAGTACCTCCCACAACTTTCACCTCCCTTCTTAGGGAGTCCAAGAAATTAGAACTAGAGTGTACCGCATATACACTCTAGTTCGTTTCTTTTTATCCCTTTATTTCAAATATATAATATATATTCGAAATGCCGAGCTGGACAGATCATAGAAAATCAATAACTTAGCATCATAGCCAAGAAATGGTCAATAAATCGAACCATTGCCGTTGGTCGTATTACTACCATAATTCCTTCGGAGGTGATGATGCATTCATTACCTTTTTTCTTCACCGCATACTCATGAGCCGGGTAATAATTGATCCCAATTCCAAGATTTTGTATCTCCTGGCTATTTGTCATAAGCATTGTCGCCAGTGCGATTAGTCGGACGGGAGAAATCTCTAATATCTGGATCCCTCGAATACTTTTAGAATTCCTCACAGTATTAATGACCCCACCAGGTTTCCCAACTTTATCCTGATCGTATTGAATCATAACCGAATAGTCGGATACGGCACTTACGGGCTCCGTAAATAACATCTGTAGATGAAGAGATCCTTCTCTCCCTTCGTTAATGATTACCTCAGGAAGTTGTAGATTTTTAAAATACTCAGTGATCGCCGCCACAGTTACAACCTCCCTCACAAGACCCGTCACAATTCTGACAGTTGGAGGTATTCTGACTCTGTGCCAACATCTCATCCAGAGAAGGACCACCATTTGGATTAAACTGAATTTGCCCTTTCTCTTGGAGTTCTTTAATCTGCTCGGGAGTCATCACCATAATCTGCTGAGGACCAGCCTGCTGTTCTAAGAACATCCGGCGAAGCATCCGAAGTCTCACACTATCTCGACACTCCGGTCTAATCATGTAATACATATAAGATTCCAATACATCAAAATCGTTAGTGGTTCTTCCCTCAATCTTAAAGTGCTTGAATCCATTTTCTCGGTAGAATCCGTAAATCTCTTCTACTTTAAGAGTATTTCTTCGATTGGACATTGCGGTCCAGAAGTCATCCCCGATATACTCACAGGGACCAATCTCTTCCTCCGGATTCTCCATTGGAACGTGGCCAAAATGAATCTGGTCCTGTGCCATGGATTTATAATGGTTTACTCTCCTTGGACAATCATCCACACAGTAAGCATTGATTAAGATTTCAAACCGACCAGGGTTATCCATCATAAAGATATCCGGATTCCGGTTTAAGTCATAATCCAGTACAACCAGAGCATACCCCTTCTCCAGTTCTCTCTGTGCATTTTCCACTGAACGAATTCTCTTTGTGGTAGAAGAGAGTATCGGGTATTTCGGATAATTCTCTGAGATGTACTTCTCCAAATCGGGAGCATTTACCAGTACCTGGTTGAGCCCATCATGACCATGCTCCATGATTTCATTACAATAAGCGTCATAACAAAGCTTTTCTGTAATGAGGGAGTTTGTAAAGGTGTGTCGGAGTGGGATTCCTAAATCATTAAATGCTTTATAGCACTGCATCATATCATCTCTGGAAGCAAGTCCACCAAAGATCACACGACCGCCGTTCCAGATTGCACTGGGGAATGTCCCGTATACAGAGCCGATTGCTACATCCGGATAGAATACATCCGGTTCCTCTTTTAATAAGGTAGCGATCAGATAGTTCAGGCGAAAATGCCCGTGATAGTCAGGGAGGTGGAAATATACTTTATCTTCCTTATAAATATCCAAATCCTCATCTAAGTTTAAGTAAGACATATCTTAATCTCCTTTCTAAAATTAACATACTGTGAGATTTCCCATTGTTTTGCGTGGTACATTGTTACATCAGAGGAAACCTGTAAATAATGTCTATTGTAAGGGGTGAACGGAAATGGCTGATACAATTGTGACAGCAGATGTTCCTCATGGTGGGCATCTGAGTGATTGGGCAGTGGAATTACTGCTCAAGATTAAAACTGGTAGTAAATCCCTACCAGAATCCATATCATTAAAACCACTTTGCAAGGAAGGCTATGAAGTGGTTTGCGCTCGGTTTTCCGACTGGACAGAAATTATCTTCATTCGAAAGAATACGGGGAATCGAGAGTATGAGGATGTGGTGTACTACAATAGCTCGGATAGTTATCCGATGGATATTCGAAACGAGTCACTATACGAACACTTCATCCAGAAGTTACAGGAAATCGTAAATCAGTTATAAACCATACCAAAGAGGGGTGGGCGAGTTGGTAGTATTAACAAATGAAATCATAATCGCATGTGTGATTGTATTCTTCTATGGGATATTCATGTACACGCGGTTATTACAACTTGCAAGAGAGATGAAACTTGGAGTCGATGTAGGAAAGCCATTACTTGTATTACTGCTAATCTTTTGGGGTGCAATTCTTACAACGATTTTACTTGGATAACAGGAGGACAAAAATGATATTTGTTGGAGGAGAAGAACTTGGGATAAAAGGATTTCGATGTGAGTTGAATCGAGGAGAAATAATCGAACTTACAATCCGGTCCTTATTTCCAAACTTAACAGACGAAGACATTGTTACCCTACGGGAAGCAATTGATCATGGAATTAATAACTATCAGAGTTCCCGCAGTAACTTGTCAATATCATGGGGACGAAACTATTCCCCATACTTTACAGACTCTTCAACGGAAATTGTATTGGAGGGGATGTTAGATGGAAATGGTACTCGTGCCACAAAATTAATAGATTCAATTAGAGGAGGAAATTATGTCAATTGTAAGACTGAACGGATCAAACCTGGGACTGATAAAGGATGAGGTAAAAGATGGAGAGGGTTATTCCACCCCAGTCGCAGATGAGAAGATTTTAAAGAATATGGAAGTAAGTGAACACCAGTCTTCCGAACGGGCAAAGGTTGCAAAGGCGATGAAAATGCCCATTACGGAACCAAAGCCCCCTCAGTTAACTGGGGATGAGGATGACATCCAGAAGATGGCAGATAGCGTTGGAAAGACCGGAACTACTACCATCAAACGAACCGAGGAAAAGAAAGAGGAATCTAAACCGGCCGATAACGAGAAGCCGAAAGAGGACATCGAGCAGAAAGTAAAGAAGTTAGATGATTTGGTTCAGACGGCAGCCAAAACACTTGTAGATGAATCGATCAAACCGAGCGATGATGGAAGTGCCGATAAGGCACCCGAGGATGACTTCCAGCCATCGGAGGGAGTCTATCATTTAATCGATAGTATGATCGAATCGATCAAGCGGAAAAACATCGATGGTGAATATGACTACGAGTTGTTTGGTATCATCAATGGAATTGATGACAAAACCCTTCGGGATTGTATGTATATATGCGTCAATGGTGACTTCATTGCGAAGCTGCTTTTATTAGAATACCAGTATTACAATCAGGATACCTCATCCAAACTTCCTCGACCGGAAAGGATTTATCGAGAAGCAATTGTAAAGTATTATGACCTTGGAGCATTATCGGTTAAGGAGATGGATGTTGCAATTAATACCGTTATGAAGGTATTAGCAAAAGGATTACGTTAAAATAAAGATACACCGTATTACCCCGAAGAAGGTAGGGTAATACGGTATATCTTTTGTAATAGTTGTATTTCGTACAAAGATTAAAAAGGAAGAAAAAGATATGTCGAGATTGATTTCGCCAATTTACCCTTCTCATTTATTCCAACACAAGGAGAGTATTTGTATGAGTTTGACCGGACCCGCAATTTCATTCGAGAGAGGGTATCATCAATCTCGTTATTACAATGTTTCCGACAAAACGAATCAGAGAGCCCATTGGTCTTAACAAGGGTTCTCTGATTCTATATTGGAACACCGGGGCCGCTTGTCCGAAATCATGAAAGAAAGTAAAAGTAATGGCAGTTTGGGTTTGTTATGGTATTTATCTATGACAAAATGGGTCAAACTTCATGGCTATATGTTATTCTTTACAAAGAAGGTGCACTTCTTAAATTCAGCCCCGATTACACTGTTGTTTTAGTATTTCATAACTTTTAATCGTGATATTCTCGGTTTTGGAACAAGCCCATAAATTAAAGAAAGGAGGATTGCGATAGTGAACGAGATTTTACCCGATGGGAATAAACCAATTCAGATTGGTGATCCATCCTTCGTGTATAAGAACGTCTATCATCCAATCATCTGGTTGGGAGCAGACCCCTATCGACCCCGAGTGGAAATGTTAACCATTAAGGATCGACGGTACGTCTTTATCCGCCGGTATGAGAAGAATGATAGCGATGAGAATTACAAATACAACTACCGAATCCCCGGAGGAAGTATTGACGCTGACTCCGATAAGTTGCAGCAAGCAATCGCCGAAACCAACGAAGAAGGCTTGCTTGCTGTTAAAAATGCAAAATTTTCTGGCGTCTCCTACTATGAGCAGTATCAACCTGGCTTTCTGTTAAAAGGCGGGGACATGCCCATTGAGTATAAGGGTTCCATGAATGATGTATTCGTGGCAGAATACGCTGGGAAATATGATAAATCCAAGGTTGAGGAAAAAGACCTGGATAATGATATGGCAACCAAGGGAAAATTCTATGCAATCGTTTCGATTGCCAAGGATTTAAAACCAGAGCATGTTCGAGCATTGGTTTACTCTGGGATGGTTGATTCCGACATCGTGATGTTTTTACGAAGAGTCTCCGACTCGAAAGGATTTCCAATCGAAATCACATCCACCGATCCAATATCAACTGTATTTAATGATAATCCGGTAGGAATTGTCCATTCGTTTGAATCAGCAGATATTGTCGTTCCTGGTGGGAAACTTTACCATGGAACAACGGCTGTGATTGATAAGTTCAAACCGATGTCACTGGATATTGGAAATATCAATCAGAAACCTGGTTGGTCTACCTTCTGCTTTGCCGATTACAATCTGGCAAAACGGTTTGGGTTAATGCGGCTCATCCAGTCTGTGACAGATAAGCTGGATGAAACCAGAACGGATCCAAAGTGGAAGAATCTTCAATGCGAGTGGAACGTTGGGACCTGTCGACCGTTTGTAGACCGACAGAATTTCAACCCGAATTTATTCATTGGGGAAAAGTTCTATGTCTATACAATCGCGGCAAACCGATTAAAGGAATTGGGAATTGGAAATGATTCCAAACTCCCAGAGTATACTTTCCGGGATTCCGATATTGCTCCAGACGCAGTAGAACCGATCGAAGTCACCAGAACGATGCTTCTTGAAGAGGTCATGATCGTGGATAATTTTGGTGATGTAAAAGTTGCAAATGACAAGGCAATTGCAGATGGGGGATTTGAATCCTCTTGTCGAAAAGCAATGCTCAATCGGGATTACAATGAAGATTCTGTAGTTGGGAAGCTTGAGAAAGCAGTTCAGACTGGAGAGTTAATACCCGGTGATGACATCGAAGAATTCATGAATCGGAAAGGCTGGTCCTTTGATGAGAGTTCCTTCATTAGTGGGATGGCTTCTATGGAGGCTTCTCTTACCGCAAAAGAACGCAAAGCGATTCCGGATAAAGAGTATGGCCTTCCGAAGAAGAGAAAGTATCCTATGCCAGATAAGAAGCACGTTCGAGCAGCGATTCGTTTCTTCAATTACGTCGATAAGGAAGACGAAGCAGAGCTTGCTAGGAATATCAATAAGATGGCTAAGAAATATGGGATGGTTGATGAGATCAAAGTTGGTTCCGATAACCGATTCAGTAAATATTGGAAAGGTGAAGTAACCGAATCATCTGTAATGGAATCATTCCTATTCAGCAAAGACAATCTCTATATCAACTTCGATAAGTTCGAGTCTGGGAAATCAAACATTTGCTTAGTTACCGGTATATCTGGGTCCGGAAAATCCACTGTTGCTCAGAAAATTGCCAATGGTAACCATGCCGAGTGGATCGAATTGGATATTCTTGAAGAAGTTGGTGGATTTACTGATGGTCAGCTTAAGCAGGCTGGTGAAGTCTTTTACGACTATCTGTCGTCAAAGAAAGATCTTTGGGAACGCCTGAAATCGAAATCTGTAAGAGGTGATGAGTTAAAGAAAGAATCCAAGGCGTTCCTCGAGTATTGCATTAGCTGGTGTAGAAAACACTCTGATTCGAAGTGGGTGATCGAAGGTGTTCAGATTTATAGCTACGGTAACCCAGATAAACTGAAATCACTGCCGATCGTATTCACAAATGCATCGGTGCTGAAGTCACTGGTTCGGAGATTGAGTAGAAGTCATTCCTATAAGGATGGTTCGTTCAAGAGAGAACTCAGTGAATTCCCCCAGATGCTTGGGTATTACATTGATAACGATAACGCATTTACCGCATTTAAGAATGCAATTGTAACAGAGGCCTCTTCTATGCAATCTGCTGGGGCGGGAACCGTTCCCTTTGATGTCGCTAAAACAATTGAAGATATCATCTCCAACGACCGGATGTTTATCTCTCAGGCCATTTGGGATAATTTGGACAATATTGTTTATTATGATACCGAAGAGGTTGGAAACTCTACTGTCGGTTCTGTAATTGTCTTTAAGGATCATTCTTCCAACGTTGGTCATTTAATGCTCAGTGTGGATACATCTGCAACCGGTTTCGGAGTAGCCAATAATCTGATGGATGATCTTCTTAGAAACTGGACGAATCTTGGAGTTGTTGAGATTCGAGTTACCGTCCAGGAAGACTATGAAGAAGCGATCAAACTCTTTACATCCTATGGGTTTAAAGAGATCTTCTGTGAGGAAGGTGGAGCAAGAACCTTTGCTCTGAATACAGACAGCAATGTCCATAATGGGACCAGAGTTGAGGAAGAACTGATGCATTGTTATCGGGAGAATATGTTCCAGAAATACCATGTATCCCCATTTCCAACTCTGTTAAACCAGATGGATATCGTCTTCTACGACACATTAGATGATGCTATCCAGGGCCTCAACATTTACTGGCCGAAAGATAACGGTCTCTATTATGTATTTACGAAGATCGACAGCCAGAAAGTTCTTCCAGTTGGGCGGATTATCCTTAGAGCGGATAACTGGAAGTTTAATGGTTGGTACGATTGCTTTAAGTTTGATGAGGAATCAACGAGTCAGTATTTAAGTCAGATCTCCGTTTCCGAAGTACAGGGAATGCGAGACGAAGCAATTCATTTAGCCCAGAAGGTTCTTCGTGGAGAGCATGATTATGGATTGATCACTGAATCAGCCGATGGAAGTATCTGGTTTAACATCTCCACTCCGGATAAAATTATCATGGAGGCTCCTGGGGATGACGACGATCCTGGTACTCCTACGGATTATACAGCAAGTGCTCCTGATGAAACCGCCGGTAATACCATGAGCGATGACCAACCTACTGATTATACACAGGGCGGCACAGGCGATGAACCGGCTGGTGGGGATACTGAGGAAGACCCCACGAACCCAATGGCTGCTCCCGGAGGAGACGATGCGGCCGACGATACAGAAGCTGGTGGGGATGCCGCTGGTATGGATGATCCTGGAGAAGAACCGACCGATTATACGGATGCCGGTGCGGATGCCGGTGATGATATGGGCGGTGGAGATATGGGAGAAGATGCAGGTGGTGACACTGGTACAGATGCGACCACAAGTGACTCCTCAAATAATAACATTGTAGTAAAGAATTACTCTTTAATCAAGGATTTTGAAAAAGCATATACCTTGATAGACGACATAAATTCAACCATTGATTCGACACTGAAGGCATCTTCGGTACAGAATCAAGTATTGGTTCAGGTCTCCAGAAACCTGTCCAATGTAAAAGACTTTATCAAATCGTTTGTACAGTTCCATTTTAAGGACAATGATTATTCGTATAATCTCTATTACTATATGATCGTCATTCAGTTCTTAAAGATCAACCTTGCGATGGTTGAGAAGATCACCCTTTTGGGTGACTAAAAACAGTATCAAATGAAAGAAAGAAGGAGGTCAAATCAATGGCTAGTGTGTCCATGACGAATGAACAGCGTCTGGCATTCATCAAGTCTCAGGCTCCTCAGGACCTGATCGTCGCGATGGAAAGTCTTGCCGATACGCTGTCCTCAGTTGTTGATATTCGGCGCGAGCCTGCGAAAATCTTCGATCCTACCATCTCTGAGATCGCATTCGATTATGCACTCGAAGGCGTAGATCAGGCGGTGGATAAATTCCAGTACGAAGATGGCGCAACCATTTGGTTGGAGTCCATGACCGACGATGTGACAGAAGCCTCCCAGGCAATGTCCATGAAAGATGCCCACATACACAACCTGCGTCAGCTGATGGAGAACTCTGTAATGGAGGCAAGAACTGCTCATCCCAACCAGAGAAACTTAAACGAGTTAACTCCCTTTGACGCATTCCTTCCCTTCACGATCATCCGGTCTTATCTGCCGCTGGTTATGAAGGATATCGTTCCGTATGTGGTTCCGGCAAAGGACTTTATCCGACTGAAATGGTCTTACAAATATGCTGTAACCAAGGACAATCAGAAGTATCTGCGTCCTGATATCTATAACGACCCCGCGACGGTTGAGACCATTCTCGACTCCGCAAAGGGTAAGAGAGTTACCGATGAGTGGTATCCGGCTGGAACCTTAACCGGTAACGACGGTACAGATCCTGGTGATTACACCGGCGAGGATGGTTTAAACTATACTCTGCCTGAGGGTGGCATCAAGATCTCCGCATTCGACCTGCTGGCAGAGTCCGGCGGAACTCCTTCCGTTGGTGACCAGCTGGATCGGGACATCTGCGTATATGGCGCAAGAGCAAAGGTTAGGAACTCTAACGATACCGAAAAGATCGTTGAGGTTTACGAAATCAATGCATATCCCGATCTGACATCTATTTCTCCTCAGCGGTCCGTATCCTTCACCGTACGGTATCCCGTTTACGATGATGCGAATGAGACCATTGAGAACTGGGTAGAGGACCGTGTATTTGGTTCTTACAATGACTCCAGCATGACTTGGGATCTGGTATCTCTGACAGGAGCAACCCTGCAGATCCAGTTCGGTGGTCATCTGAGCAATAAGAACAATACCGAGTACATCTCCTACACCAGCGATTACAGAGTTGAACAGCACCCGATTCCGGAAGGTTACCGGATGAACGCTCCTATCACTCCGGAGGATATGCATCTGTACAATCAGACTGCTTCCATCGATATCGTTGCCAATGCGATCAACGAGGCAACCGAGATGTTCACGGAGTTCGAGGATGCGGCTGTTCTGCGTACGCTGGATAAGCAGTATGACCTGTGGGTAGACAAGGGAACCAACCATCCGTTTATCCACTTCCAGAAGGGACCGGTTGTATTCGAGCGTGAAGTAAGCGTAGCTTACAGCTCTTCCGCTGGCCTCTTAAAGAGAAACCAGTACGTACAGGATACCATCGCGTACAATCTGGATCGTATGATTCAGGATATCCAGAAGACCACTCAGAACGAGCCCTACAAGGTGGTTCTGTTTGCTCATCCGGCCATTTGCTCTCTGTTTGTCGGAGACAATGTCGACTGGAAGATTACTCCTGGAACCAGCGTAAGCGAAGGAATTCGTACGGACTACAACATGGGTATCTATACCAGTGCTGGACAGGCTCTGAGACTGGTATCTTCTCTGAAATTCGCACGCGAGGACGGCGTTCGCTTCATCGTGCTGCCTGTTAATGAGGAGAACTTCTTAAGCTGGAAGCACTTCAAATACAGCATGTATTTCGATCGTGACCACAGAATCGCTGAGATGCTGCAGGTACCGAACGTGCTGGCTATCAGCCGGTTCTATACGCATCCCTACATCCCGATGCAGGGTAAGCTTAAGATCGTTGATTACGATGCTTAATTAGAGCCGACAGATTAAAAACGAGAGAACCTAAACAGAGAATAAACCCAAGGGTGACCAATTCGGTTTCCCTTGGGTTTTTATTTTTGCCGGGACAAGGCTTTAATTGAAAGAAAGGAGTTGCTTTAAAATGATTGACAGAGATAAGTTGGCTAAGGGGGATGAGATCTTAAAGCGAATGACCAGTAGCGGCTATGCTGAAAATATAAAGTCATCTGCGGATCCCGAATACCTTAAGCCATTTCGACCATACTCATTAGAAGAACCGGTGGAAACTCGTCAAAGTGATCGGACAGAAATCGCATATCCGAATGCGGTTACGAATCATACAGTATCACCCATCAACTACAATATCGAAGCTCTGAGTGAAATTGATCCAATGGAGGTTGGGGAATTGAAACGAATCATGGATTTTGATCTTGCCGGACAATTACTCAAAAACAGTTGTAGTTGGGAAGTAAATCTGTATGTAAAGTATGTGAGGGAGGGAATGAAACCTCTCGAATACATTGGCGGAGAGAAATCCGATTGGGTAGACCTTCGTTCTGGTATCGATGTAAAACTCAAAGCAATGGAGCGATGCAACATCCCGCTCGGAGTTGCAATTAAACTTCCTAAAGGATTTGAGGCACACATTGAAGCCAGGAGTTCCACTTATAAGAATTTCAAAATTATCCGTATCAATAGTGGGGTGATCGATAATGCCTACTGCGGAAACGATGATGAGTGGCATTTCGAAGCACTGGCTTTGGAGGATACAGAGATTCATAAGAACGACCGAATCTGTCAGTTTCGTATTGTAGAAAATCAGCCACGGATCCGATTCGTTACCGTAAATAATTTACCATTCGACAACCGTGGCGGGAACGGGACAACGGGTTACAAATAAGGAGGAAAATGAAATGGAACTGACACCGAAGGAAAAACTGAATGTTATCAAAGAATTAAGACGAAGAGGAGGAATCTCTGATATTCATTCCGATAGATACGACCGGATTGTAGCCCAATTGCAATCTGAACAGATTCGCCCTAAGGTGATACCCTCTCGAGCGATTAAGTTAAGAAGAATCTTAAATACCATAAACGAACTGATTAGTTATGCGGTAATCTTTTTACTATTATGGTATCTTCCGGTCAAATGTGTTACCAGTATTTGGCACTTTATACGAAGGAGAATTCACCGTGAGTAATATCATTTTCACCGTAGTATTCTCTGTGATAACCTTCGTGATTGGATACATCTACGCAAAACTTTAGGAGGTAAATCATGGATTTTACAACAATGATTACACTGATTCTCGTTTTCCAAGTATTGACCTTCATCCTTACACTCATCGTTGGATGTATTATTGTGTCTGAACGAGCTAGGATAAGTAAGAAACCGAATAAACTTACAGAAACGAAATCTGATGAAAAGAAGGGTGTAGAATTTAACCCGTACGTATTTCTACCGACCACAAAAGTGTCTAAGCAGGTATTACATCATCAGAGAATCATTCTGGAGTGTAAGATAAGCAGTGAGGTTGAGGATGCTGGGGTGTTCAACGAATCCATTATTTCCTCAACAAACGCAACCTGCAAGTTACTATTCGGAGAACTGGAAACGAAGTTTGTTGGATTTGTCCCATTGGGGGAAGTGAATCCGGAGAAGTTCTTTATCATTTTGGAGATTAAACGAATTGCAAATCCAGCAGATGTTGTGTCGGAATTCGTTGCAAGAAAAGCGGAGGAATATTCCGTTGTGACAATTAAAAAATTTGAAGAAGGGGGGGATCTGTCATGGTTGTACAATATGCTGTCTTCGTAATAACGATCATCGTTGCCGCATTTCTTATCTATCTTGGAGGATATATGATTGCAGAGAAACTGGATAAACCAATGCAATCGATAGATGAGTTGACAAAAATTCTGCTTAATAGAGCAAACCGCTCAACTGGTAATCAGGAAATCGAAATCACAATACGGATGTTAGTCCAGGTATTTGATAATGAATCTAACGATTTTCTTATCACGGTTGATGAAATTACAAAGAACGTCATTGATTTAATTGGCGATTGGAATAGTGGAAAGACCTATTCTCACACAGAGCAGTGCCCATTGGAATTAATTGAGATTATGCCAGTGGAAGATGATTCCGTTAAACGATCCGATGGTTCTCAGATCATTCAGGTGAAATACTTTATCACAATACCCAATGATGAACCGTCAATGAATTGGTATGTGGTAAATCGTATTCCGGCTAGTACTGTCGATGCAGTATTGGATTCGTTTGATGACGATGAAGACGACACCAATGTACAGGTAGTACCAATTGGGGTGCGTTATGATCGACCAAACCGATTATTCTAAAGAAAAGACTGATGAGAGCTACGGCTTTTCGTCAGTCTTTTTCGTATTTCTTTCGAAATTCCACATATAGATAATTGTGCGTTGTTTTGTACTCGAAAATATCGCAATCAAATAAAGGAGGTCATATCTATGAAGATGACGAGCCATGAAGTTGGCTTACTTCGAATCATCTCGGACTCCGTAGATGAGTACTTACGAAATAAATCCATGGTAAAGCCAGAGAAGTCATCGGTCGCCAAAACGATGGAGATGGTTTTACCAAAATTATTACCAACGTATCACTTTAAAGTATTCTGGCACTACACCAAGCAGCCGTTCATTGCTTGCATTCGGCCAGACATTGATGAGCTATCCAAGAAATCAGCAGAACTTGTCAATGTATTAAACGATCCGAAGAAGGGTAGCCAGGAGTATCTGGAGAAATGGTGCGAGATTAAGAATTGGGAAATCACATTGGATCCGAGAATCTTGGCCAAAGGTCATCCTTGTTGTGTCGACAGCGGGGATGAGTTTGTGGCAATTATCTGCCATGAGATTGGTCATGTATTCAACCGGGATCCAATCGCTTTCATTGTCAACTATCGGACTGCGATGTTAAATGCATCAAAGGCTGAGCGAATGATGATGTCAAAGAGTCCTATCATCCGAAAGTTAATTCTTCCGATGTTTGTCCACACGGAGCAGTTTAAGCTTATCGTGAAAACCAGAAATGCTGCTGAGATTGAAATCGCTGCAGATGCATACGTTCCACCGGAATTTGCACCTGCACTGGTTTCCTATATCGAGCATCACGTTCTGACAACACCGGAGACCAATAAGATGGTTATCGATAAGGAAACCTTTGATGGAGAACAGCAGTTGGCAGTCAACTACTCCAGAAGCACCATCGATTTAATGAAACGGCGTAGAGATGTGTTAAAGAAGCAGATCAACGCGCAGTATCATTCTCCGGATTCTGACAACTATTTGAAACGAATGCTTGCATTCATGGGGAAAGCCGTTGGGCATTACGATCCCAATACCGACCAGTCTTCCGTATTATCTGAGGCTCTGGACATTAAACAGTTTGAGCGGGAATGTAATCGGGTTGCAATGGAAGCGGTATCTGTACTGGAAGCAACCAAGATTACTGATCGGGAGCTGACGATGCTTGAAGTGGAAGCAGAGAGTATTGAGACAACCGATGATAAACTCTGGATCATCCAGACCATTTATGACTATCTGGAGGCTATCTCCGAACAGCAGGCAAAGCGTTATAAGAAAATGGGAAACGGAAAGCCATCAAAGGCTGATATTGATCAGATGATGGCAAATGATGCAAGAGTAGATCGACTGAATAAACTTCGTGCCAAAGTCATGGCAACGAAGGTTCATGATATGGAAGATCACTATGGTGTATTTGTCCGTTATCCGAGAGGATATGAGGGCTAAGTAAAAGGAGTTAAGGAATATGATAGCGACTCAAACTGAAGAGAGACGGATGGCTGTTACCGTGGCCGAATCCCGTCGAGCAATCCATGGACGACGAAGAACGAACGGATCTCGCAGTCCCCGGTCGCTAATCGGTGGAAATCGGAGGGTGCTGGAGAAGGAGGTAACCAATTATCTCCAGAATCCAGCATCCTCTCCTTATTCGGCCGAGTTTAAGGTAAGGAAACGTAGTGCGATCATTGACTGGAATACGAAAAACAAATCGTTTCTTGAAGTCCATAAACAGTTAAAACTACTCGGGATCAAAAACAACGCATTCTTCTTAACGTTACTAAATCCGGATTTGCAGGGAGTCGATCCCCATGATCCGAATATCACTCCCTTGCAAGCCATTCAGGTTGTCGAGGAGTGCCAGTTAAATGTGTTCTATTACTTAAGAGAGGTAGTACGAATTCCAGCACAGGGTGCAAAGACTGTTCCGTTTAAATTAGACCGAGCAACTCTGGCTGCCATCTACTGCTTCTATAACGATACCAACTTTTATCTTAATAAACCTCGTCAGACCGGTAAGACCGTTGCCATCTGCGCCTTAATGTCATGGGCATTCAAGTTTGGTGTATCCAATGGTGAGTTTATGTTCTCTGCCAATACCTCAGAGAATGTAAAACGTAACTTAAAGAAGATGAAGGACTACATCCGACTTCTTCCATCCTATATGTCTAAGATGGGCACCCAGGCAATCAACGATATGGGTAAGGTAGAACGAAAACGGGATAACATCACCACCTATTCTGAGCCGTTAAATGGAAACACGGCCAAGTGTGCAAAGTGTGCTATTTCCAGAGAAGCTGCTGAGGAAATCGGTCGTGGCGAGTCCCATGTATTTGAGTTTTTTGACGAGGCAGAGTTTACTCCTTATATTGACGTAATCGTCGGCGTAACGGGTATGTCCTTTAATACGGCTGCAGCAAATGCCAGAAGAAACGGTGGTCATGCTTGTCGTATGTTTGCGACGACACCCGGTGATTTAGCTGACGAGAAGAAATGTAAGCGAGCAATGATTCTAGTAAACGATGCGGTAGTTTGGAATGAGCAGTTCTATGATCAAGGAATTAACAAACTTCGTGAAGTCCTTTATGAGAAGTCCAAATATCGTATCGTCTACATTGAGTATGATTATAAATCCTTAGGTTATGGTGAAGCATGGTTTCAGGAAGCCTGTGCAAACGTTGGTTTCAATCTCCAGAAGATTCGTCGAGAGATTTTACTCCAGCGATTTACGGGTAATAGCCAGTCCCCATTTAACCCGGATGATATTACAGAGTTAACCGAGAATGTGAAGAAGCCGGTATGGATTGATAAGATTGATGCTCTGAATGAAATTCATTTTTATCAGGCAAAAGATGAGATCAAGTCCAATCGTATGCACTTTATTGCTCTCGACCCATCCGATGGTACTGGTGGAGACTACTATGGTATGGTTATCCTGGATCCTTATACGCTACAAACCGTAGCTGAATTTAAGAATAACTACATGACCCCACAGGGTTGTCGTGAGTTAATGGAATATATTGTAAGAAAATACTTCCACAACGTAATCATCGTTATTGAGAATAACCGAAATGGTCACACATTGATTCATTTCTTCGATGATTCGTTCTTGAAACCAAGAATCTATGCGGCTGCTGTTGCTGACCAAGATACCAATCTGGTTCGTGACCAGTACGATGAGAAGGGATTCTTAAAAGAGCAGATCATGCGAAATAAATACTACGGTGTTAGAACTACACCGACTTCTCGTGATATGATGATGAATATCTTAGTGGATACGGTAAACTTTAGGAAAGATTTACTGTGTACGAAATATTTGGTACAAGACATCTGTGATTTGGTTATCAAAGCCGGAAAGATTCAGGCAGATGTCGGAAAGCATGATGATATGGTAATGGCATGGTGTCTTGCCATGTACGTTTACTATTATGGAGAGAAACTGGAACGGTATGGATTCCGAAAAGGAGAACTTCCGGAGGATATTGTCATTAGTGATGACTTTATGAAACTTCGAGAGCTTTACAATAATCCGTACATTAAACAAAACTTCCCAACGATGGCAGCTCTTTATGAAAATGAGATGAAGGAAAAGTTGGAGCGGGAACATCGGGAAGAGGTTGCAAAAATTCATCGTTCCGTTATTAAAAACGACATTGGTTCCATTAAGAAATCACTAGAACGGCATGATCCAAATTACCATGAGATAATGGGGAATGGAATTTCTGGTAATAATGGAGTCAATGAAGAATGGAAATCTAACATTGTATCAAAATGGAAAATGCTAAATAATCGCAATCGTAAGTAAATAATTACTTGCACCGTTACACTGGTATAAAATTATGCTAAGGAGGGTTATATTAAAATGGCGTATATCGACGATGATCTGAATCCATTGGATATAGCAGATGAGTCGGTGGAGTCCCTGCTTGACGCATTATCATTAGATGTAGTGAGGCGAAACATTGAACAGCAGATTGACGGGACCATCAGTCCTAATCGAAATTTCTTATCCGTTGTGATTGCAAAGTTCAATGCAATCATTGAGAATAAAGTAGACCCGGAAGAGATTAATGAGATTAAAAATGAGATGCTGGAGTTTAGCTCCCACTTGGTTACTAAGATATGCAACCGATATGGAATTGGGATCGATCCAATGACCGACGACTCCATGGAATATCTGGATATACTCAATAACCTCTACAAGTTCTTTGTATATGACAAAGAATTCTATGTCAAGACGTTTGTCTTACAGTATATTATCCAAAACAAAAAGAATATCATCGAGTCACTCGACATTGATTCCAAGAAAACGGATATCACATCCAATGCGCTTCGTAAGAGAAACTTAAGCAGCGACGATGTGGCAATCCTTTCTCAAATCAACGATGTGATCGATTATGTGAAGGATTCTGTCGAATTAAGTCCGTTGGAATTTTTGGACGTAATTAACGATGGGGATTATGTTGTCAATGAACTCATTGACTATTATACGGACAATGTCCTTTGTGGAGATTTTACGCATCGATATGTCAGTGAAGTAATTGATGAACGAAGCAGTGAATCTGCTTTACAGATTCGAAACGACATTCGAATCGAATTATCTACACAAGGAGGATATTGATAATGGAACCAATGAAACCAGCTGGGTTTTATATGAAGGAAGTTGAACCAGGAAAACCCAAATCCCACGTTTTAGTTACCGAACAGGGTCGAGATGATCATGAAGAAAAGGCTCAGTATGAAACAATCAAGGAAGCAATCAAAGAGAATTCCGTCCCGGTTGAGAACATAACTTTTGCGGCTAACGAGCCAGAGAAGAACGAATCTGTTGATTACGCAAAAGAGACATTGAAAGATCAGATGGAGAAGATGACTCCGGATGAAAAGATTAGCGCTCTCAACGGTTACACGAATCTGATCTCCATGCAGGCGAGAAAGAACTCTCTGTATTCAGAGATCGATCGTCAAAACCAGAAGGTAAACGAATTCAAGAAGCACGTTTCCAATGGAGACGATTCTGACTTCATTGAAGACAAGCTTCGTGAATGTAAGACCGTAGAGGAACTTCAGGCCAGAATCAAAACAAAAGAAGGTCTGGATTACTTCTATACCGACCCGGAGACGGGAGATGTCTTAGAGACAACTGATGACATCAAGGCATCCGAGCGAGAGAATTTCCGCAGAGCTTATCTGGTATTCTTAAAGAATAATCAGATTGCCATGGATGGAATCGATGAGGAACTTCGTAAGTACGACGAAGCAATCGCAGAGTTTGATGATGACATCCGTGACGTTATGGCCGTTATGGCAGATAATGTGCTGACCTATACGGATTATCTGAAAAGCTCTGTACCAAAGGATCACCCGAATTACAATAAGATGATGCGGACGGTAAAATATATCGAATCCGGTTATGATATGTCCGTATTCTCTGAAATACTGGATCGGTATCCAAGTGTGATCAAACACACGCTGGAAGATTTCCGGTCCGATCGGAGAACAAAGGAGATTGGAAGCCGTTACTTTAAGAAGCTGGCATCCAACAAGGTTACCTCTTCCTTAATTGGATTCGTAAGCGATGACCCGCACGATTCCTATGAGTACAAGGCACTGCTTCCAGACCAGTATAAGTCTGGAATGGAGAACCTGCTTGTATTCTCTCTGATTCGGTTCTTCTCCACGGAGTCTTGGACCGACCCGGATATCAAGAAGTGCCACGCTTCTCTGATTGTGGCATTAAAGAAACTTACGTCACCGAATATCAACGATGACTTAAAAGACAAGATGCGTTCGTCCATCTCTGCTTATCTGCAGAAGTTCTACGACGCAATGTAATTTACGAAAGAAGATTGTGCGAAGGGATGTTGCACAATCTTCTTTTTTTCTTTTAACTAAGTACGCAAATTTGCACAAACTCATAAGCAAACTCATGAAGAAAGGAGGAATTTCATTGGCCAGTAAATCACCGGTAAAATTATCGGTTAAGAATAATATGTTTTATCTGGAAGAAGGGATGTTGGAGTTATACATCTACCAGAATTACATGGAAAAGAATACCGCTAAGATTGTTGGTACAAAAGTAGAGTCATTAGGATTACTCCCAATGGCTTTATTTAAAGACAGCAAAGCGACAAAACCAACCTGGCAAGGGACACTGATGATTCCGACCACAACAACGTTTTACCCATCTTCCACAGATACAGACCAGAAATTAAAACTCTATCCGGATTCGGATGAGAAGGAATACACGGTCATTCGATTCGAGAAGGGAGACCGATTCACTTCCCCAGACATCATTCAGAATCTGGATAATGTGGTGCTTTTCACAGAGATGATTTTGAATGGCCGACTGGATTGCAATATCCCATACAATCAATTATCGACTGCATGGGTGAAGAATATGCTGTTAAACAAAGTGAGTCTGAATGTACCCATTACTAACATTGAGAGTATCGTGGCAAATCTCTGTCGGTATAAGGATGACTTAACGAAACCCTTTGCTTGGGTCTACGGTAAGAATCCTGATAAGATTAGCCAGGTTGCCTATCGGTTCGTTAATGTACGGGAAATCTGTGCAGCTGACTCTGTATTTGGTGCACTATCCTTCGAGGATATGAACTATATGCTCGATTCCTCACTGAATATGACTTCGGAAGGAAGGGAGCAGAGAATCTCTCCTGTAGAGAAAATAATCAAGTTATAAGGGGGACTAAACGAATGCCAGAATTTGATCCTTTAACCTATCGATTCCCGTGGTGGTGTTTCATACAATTACCAGAATTATTACGACGAGAACGATTTGAACACGATTTAGAGAATCTTGGTTTTGACGCCGCAGTTCGAGCTAGTTCAGAAGAACCAACTGGAACTTGCAAGGTCAATGGTTACTATCAACCGGCATCATTCGAAGATGAATCCGTTCGGGATATCATTCGAAATACGAAAGGACTTTGGAATTATGATATTAACCGTGATGTACCGATCCGATTCAACAATGCAGGCTATCCGAGCGGTAGATATTCTAAACATTTATCGTGCAATGCGAAAGGAACCGCTTAGTCCAAGTGCATCGAAATTGATGGATTTAGACGATTTACCGGATTGGTGTAAAGAAGCAATTGATAAGCACATCATTCACATCCACCGAGATTCCATTCAGAAAGGAAAGATTACCCCATTTCCAGAAGATGGGCGGAACATTGGAGATAGTGGATATGTAGTTTATGAAGACGGAAAAGTAAATCTATATTCTGATGAAACCTTTCATCGGAAGTTTACAGTAGAAAGGTGGTGAAAAACCATGATCCGATTAGAAACAAAACCGAAGCAGTATTGTGGATATTCGGCTGTGGAATTGTCCGAAATCATTCAGACTAAGAAGTCCATTGCTGATCTTCCCCCAGGAATCCAGTTTTTAATTAAGGCCGGAAAGCTGTTTGTAGTAAACGGAAAACTTTATCGAAAGAAGCTCAATAAGGAAACCAAGCGATATGAGACGAATGAAGTTCCGATCGAGAGTTACTTCGTAACAACCGTTGGAAGAGGAGTCGTCCACCAGCTTGCTTCCTTAGAAGAAGCCAAGCTGCAGTTTCAGATTATCAATGGATAATTTTCTATGATCTGTCCAGCTCGGCATTTCGAATATATATTATACTCCTGAATAAAGGGATAAAAGAAACGAACTAGAGTGTATTCGTGGTACACTCTAGTTCTAATTTCTTGGACTCCCTAAGAAGGGAGGTGTAAAGGATGTACAATAGTCGTCCATTAGACCCGTTGAATACATCGCGGGTGAAGGCGATTAACAGCTTTGGCAACTTCGCCAAATTAATGGCGAAGAGCAAGGCTGTTATGCCGCCAAGGATGGCAGCAAACGTCGATAAGGCGATTGCTGTTTACGACGATTGGAACGAAAAATATTCCGGTCGCCCATACGATACCGTAATTACGCGGTAGGGTATCTAGTAGGGGGAGAGCCAACACCTCTCCCTACTTTATTGTACTAACATCATTTATTTTTTATATCGAATTTGCTTTTGTTGCGAATGCTTCTGCAATCACATTGATTTCACTTTGCTCCAGATAATCTTCCAGGTCATCTTCTGCCAGCAATCTAGCAAATAATGTCCAAGGAATATCTCTCCTATCCATATAGACAATGATATCATTGGAAGATTTATCCCGGATGATATTCTTCAACCAACGAAAGAATCCAACAACATTTGGAAGCTCATTGGTTTTCTTTTCTTTTACATCCAATAAGAATCGTTCTATTTCAAATATCGGTATGTCAAGTGCTCGACTCAACTGGCTTGAGTTCATTTCGATGTTTTCAATGTCTCCAAACTGAATCGACATTTTCATCCCTCCTTCATTACCACCATGTACTGGCATTCTAGGTCTCCCATTGATTTTTTGACCACAGGATAGTAATGTGAATGGTTCTCTCGACTGATCACAGAAAAACATTTACATAAAATATATAAAGGAGGTATCGAATATGCCAGGGAGCTTTGATAACGTAGTGTTACAGTATCAGCATCCTTATATTGCGACTTACCTCGAAGATAACACCATCTACACGGATACGGATGAGGTTTCAGTTCCAACTCCGTCCTTCAATGGTATTCAGGTGGGATTCTTCGGAGCTGGCCGTGATAACGTGATCCTGTACAGTACAAACACTGACATGTTTATTGAAGAATATGGCGAGCCGAACTATAAGTTATATGGTCAGGCTGCATATAACGCCGTTGCTGCGCTCAATACGAACCAGTGCGGTATGTATACACTCCGTCTGTTACCAGATGACGCAACTTATGCAAACTGCGTTGTAATGGTGGACTGGAAGGTTGAAACTCCCGAAGAAGGCGACGATCCGAAACCTCAGCTTTACATTAAGTTCCGTAAAGCAAATGTTACCGGCGCAAAGTCAACCGCCGAGTTAAAGACTGCTATCGCGGCAATGTATGGAACAGAACTGGACGATGAGGGGTACAACTCCGCACCGCTCATTTCTTTCTGGCAGCTCGGTCGTGGTAAATACGGAAATGCAACAAGGCTGAATTTCACGGATCCGATGGATTATGACTCTGAGGGAAATACCTATCGGTATTACCAGATTCAGGTCATGGAATACGCCAAAACGGGACTGACCACAAAAGAGAGAATTTCCGGATGCCTGCAGGATGGCATTCTGGATCATTCCAACTCAAACAATCCTTCCATGTTTATGGAAGATTTGATCAATGACCCGGAGCTGGGTTCTAAGAAGATCAATGTCATGGTTCACTCCGACACCTATGAGGAGATTTACGCTGCTTATCAGTCTGCGGTCGAGAATTACACCGAGCAGGAAGCCGGTGCAATCCTGAATGAAGATACACTGGATATCATTACCGGTCTTCTGATGGATGGTACCGAGAATCCGGTAATCAATCTGGTGGATAACTCTGCTGAAGCTGACTATCTGAACCCGATCAGTGTGGATGGGTTCGCAATGGCCGGCGGTACCGATGGTACGTTTGATACTGGCGATGCGACCACAGTAGAAGCTCTGAAGACTGAGCTGCTCATCAAAGCATTTCAGGGTTCGATTGACCGGAAGCTGACCAGCCGTTTCGGAACTCCTGCAGATTTCTGTATGGATGCAAACTTCCCTGAGGAAGTAAAGAGAGAAATGGGCGGGTTCGCGGCAAAGCGTGAATACGATGCCATGACCTATATCGATACTGGTCTGCTGACCTCTTCGTCTGAGATCTGTAATTTCCTGGAGGGAATGAAATCTGTCACCGCATACAATCTGGTGAAAGAGTGTGGTACCTATAAGTACAGAGATGCAGACTATACGGGTAAGATTGTTCAGATGAGCATCACCCATTGGCTGTGTAAAGCTCTGCCGACTCATATCTCCATTGAGTCCTACACCACACCGTTCGCAAGAGAGGATGCGAGACTGATTGCTGGCACCGATTTCGTTGCTGGTACCTTCATGCCGCAGATCAATCCGGATGACAATGATGTGAAGAAGCAGATCTTCAAGTTCGGTGGAAACTGCTACGAGACTGTAAGAAATGGTGTCGTTCAGAGATCCACCGGTATTACAACCTGCACGACCAACTCCGATCGTAAGCTGGAGTTCAATGAGTACATTCTTCATCGTGCAGTTAAGATTGCTTACGATATCTTAAACAGCAAACTGTACAAGATTGGTGAAGAGGCCGATCGTCTGCAGTATCAGACTCATGCAGAGAAGGAGATCAGCTATCAGCTGTCTGCATACCTTAGAAGCGTAACGGTTGAATTCGTAATGACGGCTAAGGATGAGCAGAGATCCATCATGCGTCTGAGAATGCGGCTCGTCTTCAAGACCGTTATTACCCGTGGTATCCTGGAGATCTATCTGGATCCGAGAACGGGTACTGTTACCGATACTAATACAACGGCTACATCAGCAACGGCAGTATAAAGGAGGTGAAACAGTATGGCATTAGTAGCAACATTACAGGATAATATCCGTAAATGTGACAATACCGAGATTACAAACTACGCGTATTGGTTGGGTGGTACCGATACAACCAATGCTGCTCTGGCGCAGTATGACCTGCTTCGGACCGGTTATGGCCGTCTGTTCATTCTGAGGATGCCGGCTTTCGTCGAGTTCCTTCTGGAAGATGAGACCAGAGTATTCAAGCATATGCTGGAGTTTGGTAACGTTGGTATTAGTGGGATTCAGGGTTATACGGCCGAATTCGCATCCGTTACTGCCGGTTATGTAGGAAATACGGTTGAGATCCCGACCAGTGTAAAGGATGATACGAACTCCATTACGATTCGTATCTATGAGACACAGGGTTCTCTGATTCGTACCTACATCGACTTCTGGCTGACTGGTGTGTCTGACCCGTATACCGGACTGAGCCATTATCATGGTGCAAGAGATGTGGATGAAAATTCCAGCTCTTATGTACTGTCTCAGGCCAACCATACCATGGAGGCCCTGTATGTGGCGACCGATCCGACCGGTGAGCAGGCAGAGTATGTATGCTTGCTGACCAACATGTTCCCGAGAAGTTCTGATCATTCTCACTTCGAGTACGAGCCTGGTTCTCATGACCTGGTTCAGTTGTCTCTGGAGTTTACCTGTACTAAGTACATGAGTGCTCAGATCAACTACATCGGAACGGTCGCACTGAACAAGTTCGCGATCCTTAAGAACTACCTGAATATGTACTCTGGTTACACCGCTGCTAAGGTTGAGGAGATCGTTGGTGATCACAACATTACCAACTGGACCAATCCGGAGACCGGAACAGACCTGACTGGAACCTACATGAGCAAGGAGTATCTGAACGAACTGATGTATCAGACCTGATTTAAGTTAGCATAAAAGAGGATGAGTGTGAGAAAGGTGATCAACCAATCTCACACTCGCTTCTATCTAGTTATTTGACGAAAGGAGGACTTTGCATGGAAGGGATTCAAAAGATAAAGATGTCTTCCCATACGATTTTAACCATGGGGGCAAATGCAAATCGTCAAACGATGTCAATCCTCTATGGAGATAAGATTGCAAAAACGATTAAGAACAAGAAGGAGTATTTTCCAGGTGACGAGTTACACAATCCGACGGACTACAACCTTCTTGATCGTTTGCCGTTCATGAAGTATATTAAGAGGCAATGTGACCTTACATTGTTTGAAGGAGAGACATTGGAAGCCCTCTATCGATATAGAGAGGTTTCTAATCGAATTGCGATTTTATGCAGTGCTTCTCCAGAGACACCATGTGAGGGCTTTAAAAATGCACCTTATAGTCAAGAAGGACGAATCTGTTCCGTATCCGCACTCTATGCGATCATGTCAGACACCAAATTGGAATCCTTCTATCTGTGGAACCGGGAACACCGAGATGGCGGAAATTATCCACCACATGCAGTGTTTCTCCCCAACGTTCCGTTTTACCCGGAGGGTACAGAAAAAGAATTTGAATGTAATATCATTAGCATATCACCCCCTGTATCAAGTGATGACCCACAAGTTTTGGAAAATTTTAAAAATCATCTTCGGATGATTTTTGCTGTGGCTAGAGATAATCGGATCGATACATTACTACTTAGTCCATACGGACTTGAGCCTCCCTGTCTCTGGCCACCGGAAACCATTGTCGATGTGTTGATGCAAGAGCCACCAAAGTATGAAAAGTTTTTAAAGAATCTGGTCTTTATTATTCCGAAACACGAAAAGGCTGGATACAGTAAATTTGTTGCGAAGTTCCGTTCCTACGGATTTCATATATGATGAGAAATGGGCTAGAGTACAATTCAGTACATCTAGTCCATTTTCTTATTGATGTATATATTATATTCTCGTAATGTAATACAATTTCAATTCAAAGGAGGAAATGAAAACATGACGAAAGATTTTGGTGGGATTGGAAAGACCAGTTACTTTACCAATCGGACAGAACGAACGAGAAGGGCGCAGGCATGGGAAGATGCGATCGAAGCAAACTTTCCATACATTCAAGCGAAATGTAAATTTGAAACCATGGACTTTGATGGTGGAGGATTAAATACCAGATTTGTACGAGAAGCTAGAATTAATCGAACAAGAATCGTTGGCATGACAACACAGGAAGCCATTTGGAAAATCTACCACGATGACTCAACATTTCGAGACATTGGCATATACTTTGATAATGAAACTCAGCGATTGGCTGCTTTAAACTTCGCATCATTCAGGCACCCGGGAGGAATGTATATGGATGGTTCATCTGCACAGGAAGAATCACTGTGTCATTATTCCAATCTATATTCTGCATTAGAATACCGGGGAGATTACTATAAGATGAATGAATACTTACTGGACCATGGGGTATATGAAACTCGCGGACTCTATACCCCGGATGTATATTTCTTTGATCCGAATGACAAAGATGTTCAGGATTGCAATATCGATGAGAGCACGGATGTTGCAATTTGTGATGTAATCACACTGGCAGCTCCAAACTATAAGGTTGCCACTAAGCAGCAAGTCGACAAGGATACTCTGCATCATGCGATGGCGGACCGTGTCGATGCAATCATTGCGGTTGCTGCCCAAATGAACGTGAATGTATTGATTCTTGGAGCATATGGATGTGGGGTGTTTGGTTGGAACCCGGAAGAAGTTTCCAATATATTCTTTGACCGCATCGTAACACTACCCCAAGCATTATCGATTAAAAGCTTCATATTCGCTATTCCAGCTGGCCCAAACAAGGATGCTTTTGAAAGAATACGTGACCAATATATAGCTACCTTTAATAAGAAGTTAAATGTACAGAATTGATTTTGTTGATATCAACAAAATCAAATTGTCTTGGTGACAATATCATAACGGGAGGATTCGTTTGGTTTCCTCCCGTTATTTATTCATAAGGAGGTGGCATCATTGTTTGAAGACTTGCACGGTAGAAGACTGATGCTTACAGATGTAATCTATCAGAAAGAATCGAAGATCACCGGTTGGCATGATTATATCAATATGGTTTACCGGGATCTTCTCACGGGAGAGAAACATCTGTACACAATCAGAGATCCAAAGTATATTATTTATGAAGTAAAAGAAGAATTTCGAACATTCCGAAAGGCAAGACATTATTTACCCGTCGAACAATGTGAGCCGATTGAGATTTGCTATAAAGATCGGTTTAAAGCAATTGCGGAAATTGCCGGAGGAGAATATAAACAGAAACTTTATAATGCGAAGACAAATGCAGAAAAGAAAGAGCTATACAAATATCCTTACGTATTAGGAGCAGATATCCCAATCGAAACCTATTATCGGGTGCAATGGGATAAGGAATTGGGAAATGAGGATAAGAAAGTCCCAACAGTAATCTATCTCGATATCGAGGTTGATCAGCTCGGATGGGACGGTGGAGGAATCGCCAGACACGGTGAGTGCCCCATCGATGCAATCTCTGTGGTTGATCCAACCAGTATGACCGTATCCCAATTCCTATATCATACAAAGGATAATCCACAGATTGACGATTTCATTCAGAATCGTCAGCCTGAAGTCCAACAAAAATTCCATGAGATGTTTGATGAATCATATGGAGTATTTGATTATCGGATCTATATGTTTGAAGATGAATTGGAAATGATTCAGCAATGCTTCCGACTGATCCATACATTGAAGCGAGACTTCTGCCTAATCTGGAATGGAATGGGATTTGATATTCCTTACCTCATGGAACGAATCTATGCGTTGGGAGCAAAGGCCGAAGATGTAATGTGTCATTCGGATTTCCCAACCACTACCATGTATCTATTTGAGGATACAACCGCTTATGATTTTGATAAGAAGAGAGATTACTTTGATATCTCTTCCTATACGCATTATCTGGATCAAATGATCATGTACGCATCTTTGAGAAAATCTCAGGGTGCGCTTCGTCGAGTAAACTTAAACTCGATTGGTAAAGCAGAGCTTGGTGATACAAAGCTCGATTATACGGATGTCGGAAACTTCTTACGGTTTTCCAGAGAAGACTATATTCGGTACGTGTTATACAATGTAAAAGATACCCTTTTACAATATGGAATCGATAACAAGTGTCACGATTCTTTATCCTACTACAACTCTTGCTATAGCTCCTTCTGTTCTTATAAGGATGGACTAAAGCAAACCGTGTCTTTGCGAGCATTCTTCTATTACGAGTTTATGGAAGATGGTTATATCTTAGGGCACAATGTGAACTTTGGTGGGAAAGGAAAGGTGGAAACCCCAAAAGCTACAGAAGCTCTCAGTGAAGAAGAGGATGGGTGGGATTTTGGAGATGACGACGATGACGATTCCTTCGAGGGTGCCATCAATGGCGACCCGGAATTAAATTCCGAGACAGGACTAGAGTTATTCGGGAGACGGTCAAAGTATCTATACGGAGCTTGTATGGACTTTGATTTTTCGGCTGGAATGATCATGGCCCAAAACTTAGTAATAAGTTGGAAAAACTCCTCTAATAGCGGGAAGGATGCAACAATGCTGATACTACGAAACCAACCTTGTGAAAGAGTTGGCTGCAATGGGTAACGCCAAAGGAAACGTAACAACGTATCAGACAGAACCAATCCGCAGCGAAGACGGTTATTTAACATAACCGTTATGCTCATCGACTAGGGAAAGCTAGACAACCACATCGATAGAAATATCCAAATGACATTTGTCAGGTGGTTTGAAAATAAGGTAGAGCAATCTACACGAAGCGAGTAGGCCCAAATTTAACTCAGGGCGAAATGTAGGATAACGTCCGAAACGAGGAGATCCGGTTAATATGGTAACAGTATTAGTCGGAATATTATATAGTCAGCCAGATATGGATATATCTGGTGATGTACCCGAATTCTATTGTAGCTTGGAATATCTTTGCTGAGACAATGATTGGAAAACTATATATCCACAATGGGGATAACTTAAAGACATACGATGTAGATGCAGGGAAAGAGTATGTCGAAGATATCATCACGGAAAATAATCTGTTCACTGGACACAAATGGTTCCAATTACCAGATTTCAATAAATTAAATGAAATTATTGCAGAAGAATTAAAATTAGACCCAGTTGGTATCGAACCTTACCCACAGGAAAAGATGCCCTGGTAAGAATAATAAAAACCATAGGTAGATTTGAGATTTCTACCTATGGTTTATTTTTTGCAAAAAATGTCCAGATCACCACTTCGAATATATATTATTCTCGTGTAACAAGGGACAAAAAACAATAGAAAATGAGCCAAGGGGAATCGTTTTACTGAGGCACCTCCTAGCTCACTTTCTATGTCCCACTCTGTTACAGAAGGTGGGTGATAATGTAATAGTGTTTCCAAATCTCTCTGAAAAAGAGAAACTCAATTTGGACAGAATGAACCGCGATCTCGTAATGTTTGCTTACGAGGACATGGTCCGTTCTGGTAATCCTGATGCAATAGCTAACTGGCTCAGGATGAGTTCGGCTGTGAGATCAGGGGATCTCTACAGTCCTGGGGCGTTTATTCGCCTCCCATAATACATCCACAAACCTCAATCACGGGTCAGCCTCAGCCCGTGCTCTTGGGGCTTATTCGAATGTTGTATGGATTAAATTCTATTCTTTTTTGCCTATTAGAAAGGATTGTGGTCAAAACCAGACCTTAATCCTTTGGTACAGAATTTGTCCTACTAGGCATTTCGAATATATATTATTTCCGTGTACCAAAGAGAAAAGAAAGGAGGAAATACTCATGATAGAGGTAATTGGTACGAAGGATCCGAAAGTGATCCCAGAAAAATCCTGGATTGAAATCAACTTCGATCCGGAAGAAGTATTTGTCTATATCACAGCATATAACTCGAATAACCGAGTAATGGATAGTTGGTCTGTGATGATGACAGATGACATGGTCTATACGAGAGGCCATGTGGTTCGGTCAACGAAACGGTTGATGAATAAATTTCATATCGACCTTGACCGAATTATGGTGACGGGGAAACTGGAAACAATTTCCGCGTATGGCCCAACGGTCAAAGAGCTGGAGGTGTGCGTATGATTGTAACACTGAAGGCAAAAGAACTTGGGGACTTTGTTCGATTCTTAAAGAGAGCGAAACTGATCGGAGTTGAGTATCTGGTTAAGAATGACATGTGGATTCCCCGAGTAAGAACTCCAGAAAGTCGTCCAGGAACACACATTCTTCGAGGATACCATCCGGTTGTTCCGGATAAAGTGTTTCTGGTGAAAGATATCCGAATGGTTATTGATGCTCTGGAAAAAGTAACGGGAAAGAAAGGAACGATCACGATATCTTCCGATTACAATGGAATCTCGATTACACTTCGGGATGGCGCAGTAACCGTTCCGATCGCGTTCCCAACTGAGGAAAAGTTTCCGATTGAGGCAAATGATTTTGAGCATTATTTGTCTGCATTTGAAGGAAACTGGACCGAGTTTACACAATCAGAATTGGAGACAATTAAGAAGAAAGGTCTGATTGTGATCAAGAGTGTGGACGGGGATTGCATTCGCCTGTCCAAAAGTAATTTTAAACTTAGTGGCGTTGAGCAGGTGAAGAATGCCATTAAGTATTCTGGAAAATACTTCGCCCAAGTCACGAATGACGGTCAAATGGGAAACCTATTTATCCATATGAATTATGGGTTCTTTGAGGCGGTACATCATTATCTGTACGCCGTTTATCGGGAATCCGATAAACCGTTTGATCAGTTATAAAACGAATTGAAGAAGAGAGGAAACACAAATGACTATGAAGAAAAATGAAAATGTGAATGCTAATACTGCTCCCAAGAAGAGAGGTAGACCGAAAATGACAGAAGAGCAGAAAGCGGCAGCTAGAGCAGCCAGAGAGGCAAAGAAGAAAGCTCAGGCAAAAGCAGCCGATCCGGATGACATTGACATTCCGGTTGACAACCCCGATGACAATCCGAACACGGCCGGTGGCCCGACATTCGGAGATAACGCATTCGGTTTCGATGATCTCGGAGACGAATGGGGATCCGATGGTTCCGATGAGGAAACCGGGGAATCCGAGGACGATACCTTTGATCATGACTGGTTCAAGGGTGGGAAATCTGCATCGGTAACAACGGATATTCCGACAAAGGATGTTAGCCAGATAGATAAAGACTTAGCATCCTTTATCATGGATGACAATGCAAGACTCGCAATGCATTCCATTCAGAAACTGGCAAAGGGCCAGATCGATACCGTCAAGAAGTTCTCCAAGAAAGAGGCAACCATCTTGGTAAACTCCTACTATTCCATCCAGGGATACCGGATGGCATTGGGTAACCAGAAGAGAGCCTTGGCCAGCAACTATGGCGTATCCAAGGAGGATATTGCCAAGGGAAACATTCCGCCGAGCATGGAAATCATTACCTGGTTATATAACAACCTGCTGGGTATCGAAAATGAAATCAAGAAATGCTTGGGTGTATATTCCCTGTCCACCGAGGTAGGAAGATGGCTTCAGTCCATTACTGGTATCGGCCCGGTACTGAGCGCCGCAATGATCTCCTACTTCGATATCGATCGGGCTCCGTCCGTATCTCACTTCTATAGCTATTCTGGATTAAATGATAACAACGATCCGTGGCTTGGAACCGAGAAGGCAAAAGCCCTGGTTAACAAGTACACCAAAGTATGGAAACATGGGTATACTATGTATGAGACCCAGATGGCAATCAAGGATCGTCTGGCTGAGTTAGAAGCCGAAGGAGAAGAGGTTCCGCAGATGCCGAGCTTGACCACACCGGACAGTGCAGCCGTTAGAAAGTTCTGTGAAGAAATTGGCTGCGCTGAAGATTACTTCAAGGCTCACGCCGTAGAGCATGTGAAGAAGCTCGTAACGGATGATGAGTTAAAGTTAATCGAGATGGATGGTTGTCATCAGAGAAACTTTAATAAGCTACTTAAGATGGCAACGAATCCGAAGACTGGCAAGCAGGAGAAAGAAACTCTGGCTGCCAACTTAGCAAAGCCCCCGTATAACAGAACGCTGAAAAAGATTCTGTATCTGATCGGTGAGAGCTTTGTAAAGGTATCCGGTAAGGAGAAGTCCCTGTACGGAAGACTGTACCGGGAGAAGAAAGCCGAGCTCACCTATAAGAATGAGCACGGTGGATTCGCCGAGAGGGCAAAACAGATCCTGGCCAGCAAGTCCTTCAACAAGGACACTAAGGCAAAGGGTTGCTATGAGGAAGGAAAGCTTCCGGATGCACATCTGCATATGATGGCAATTCGTTACGCCGAGAAGATCTTTGTATCTCATCTATTTGATGAGATGTACATCGATCGGTATAACGCACAGCCGCCGAGACTGTATGCAGAAGTGTACATGGATCATCACGATATCATCGGACCGGAAGTTCCCTATACCGTGATCGATCCGAACAAGCCGCAGTCTGGTCCGAGAAGACCAGTTGAGCGATACTAATGCTAACTAGGGAGAGGAATATCCTCTCCCTTTTATTTTTATCAAAAAACTCAAGAGGAGGACGATTTCATGAAAATCGAAAGAAACATCGAAGAAAATGTTGGAAAAACTTCCGGAGCCGCAAAATATGTAGGTCCAAGTGGAGGTTGGACTCTCAACGAAAATACCGGGTATGGTATCAGCGCATTGGCCTATAACCAGCTGTTAGCATATTCTATGCTGATGACCAATGATGATCCGAAGTTTTGGATGGGTATCAGTACAAACGATATCAATACTAAAGATGGGAACGAAGACTGGGAATCATTCATTGGCCTTGGTCACATTCTCGGAAGTATTGGGAACGTCACTTTGGGACTGGAATCTATCAATGGAAGTGGTGATGCACAGTTCCGATTATTGGTCGGAGACAATCCATCCATTGATGATCTCGAGCTGTACAAGCAGAGAGCTCCAAAGGCAATGTTTAAGAATCATAAGGAGATGACATCCCGAATGATTCAGAATATGTCCGCCACGGAGCTGTGGTTGATGGGGATTGCCAAGAGGATTAAAGTTGAGCCAGAACTCCAGAAGATGTTCCGTGAGCTCTATCAGTCCGGTTCATCGTTTCAGATCTTCAACGAGGCGATTAAAATCTTCGATTATGTGACAAGACCAGCAATGAATCCATATTACCGTTGGGTAATGATTCACTCTTACCTGACACAGATTCTGATGTTAATTGCGATGGTAAAGGAGTCCGGTGTTTCCTATGAACCTGGAAAGCTTTTCGACTTGGCAGACGAGGATTGCTATGATGCAATCGTTGACGCAGATGAGAAGATCGACAATCTCATTATCTGGAAGGGTATCTTCTGGAAGATCTTGGATGAGAATCCAACTTACCAGAAGTACGAAAACAAAATCCTTTACTTTCTCAGTAGTTTCAATCCAATGGACGTAATTGACGCAGAACTGGAACCGGTTCTCATCTCACTGACCAGAACCCTGCTCAGCATCACCCTTTGGACCTGCTTTGGTTCCATTCCCACTATGCAGTTTGCAAAGGTGATCATGGACTACGACTTCTGCGCATTCCAGAAAATTTACGATCTCCACGATATCGACACGTTCGAGGAAGCGATTCCGAAGATTGTTGAAGATTCTCCGGAGATCATCCGTGACCGGGTAATTCGAGTGATCAATCAGACAGTATCCAACATTGGCTGTCCGACGTTCGGTAATACCGATAAATTCACGGACTATATCATGGAGAGTGGATCCGAGATTGTAAAGAAACTCATGAATGATGACACGCTGGGGGACTGGTTGGGCGATTACAAGAAGGGAGATATTCACCCGCTTGTGGGAATGATTGATCCAATCCTGGCATTCTACAACATTCACTGGAAAGACCGGATTCATCGTGTAGAATCTATCTATGACTTCTTCGGGCTTATGACTGATGTCGCTACTGCGATGATCCGGAATACTGAAATGAACGAAGGGAAGCTTCGGTATGTGGATAAAGTTGCCCCGCTTTACATTGAGCCATTCATTGTGTCGCTGGTATCCATCAATGATGGAAACGCATTGGCACCTGCTATCGCAGAGATCAGCAATGTGTGGGCAACCTGGGCAGCGATCTCCGATGGATATAATCAGGAGAAGACCAAAAGGTTCAAGGAGATCTTGCGTGAGAAATTATCTAGCAATAAGGTGGAAGACAATCCCATTGGGTTATTCATGTCAATGCTTGCATTCAGTGCAAATATGGGTAGCGTCAAGGATAATTACAAGCTTGAAGACTATCTGAGTCCAACTGAGTTGAAAGAGTTCAACCAGATGGTTAATAACTTTATGCCAGAACTCATTGCATTCAAGAACATGTATGACTCAATTGATTTCTAATTGAGTTACTAGGGTGGGTGGGAATAAATCCCACCCACCCTTTTATCACGATTTTCTCAGTGTTTATTTTTTGCGTCTGGGAACAAAGTCAGTAAAATGAATAATTAAGAAAGGATGGATGACATGGCAAATCGAAATACGGATCAGCAGAAAACCATCCAGGACTTGGTTGCCTTAAACCAGAATCTACGAGATTTGATGGCAAACCAATCACAGGCCCTGGGGGATACTGATCTAGCACGCGGTGAAGAATTGATTCGGATCCATAATCGATTCAATTCTGCAATACAGGCCGATGGTCAGAATATTTATAAGGCAAAAGCTCCATCCCAGTCTGTGTATGATTATATGTCCAGGTCTTTACTTGGGTATAACGATTTAAACCGTCGAGAAATGAAGATGGCTACCGGAGATCCAAAGCGGGATGCCTGGCTCAATAAACAGAGACTTGAACGATTGTTCACCACCAGTGATTCCCAGATGGCATCATATTTTATGGCTTCCAATTCTGATATCTGCCATATCTATGATGAGATTGATTCCATCTGTGCCTATTGCTATCAGTTAGAGGAGGCCGTTAGTATCATTCGGGATAATGTTTTTTCTTCCGAGCAACCTGGGACTGATATCTCCTATGAGGTTACATTCCCTGGAGTAACGGAAGATGGTTCCATAACAGAATGGACAGAGCAGGTACGAGAAGCATTTAAGTACTGTGAGTTCTCAAAGAAGCTTCGGGACCACATTGGAATCAAAGCAATCAAGTATGGAACCTATTACGTTCTTATTACTCCGTTTGCCGACATTGGTGCAAAACTGGCTTACGCTGGAACGAACGGTATGACTATAGCCGGACTTGGAACAAGACCATTAGTTGAGTCCACCTATACAGATTCAGATGGAAAATCTGTGGATAATAAGTCGACATTACTGGAAAGCTGTGAAGAGTTATTCTTATCTTTATCGGAAGAAGAGGCCGTTGTAGATAAGAAAGGAAACAAGACTCTCCCGAAAGCGGTTCAGGAGCGGTTGAATATCATCAAAGGGAATATGGACAAGCTCTTATTCTGTGAGGATGATACACCTCCGAATGTGACCGGATTGAATCTCGGAGTTTATGAATCCATGGATGCTGATCTCCAGAAGATGGTGGATAATGCAATCAATGAGCAGAAACGGAAAGCTACGAAGACAGCAAAGTTTACACAGAACAAACCAGACATTGGTACAATCTCCACGAAGAAGATTGACGATATTCAGGGATGCGATATTAAGCTTATAGATCCTCGTCAGATGGTACCAATTAAGATATTCGATTACATTCTTGGGTATTATTACTTTGAGAATTATGAATATACCAGAATGGGTACTACTCTGACAGATATCATGAGTAATCAGTTAAACTTTAACCAGAGAACGTTGATCATTGATAACATCGTAAACGCAGCGCTGAGAAACCTTCGGTACAAGGATTTGATTGAAGGGGATCAGAAGCTTCGTACGATGATTCTTAACTGCGTTCTCTATGCAGAGAGAAGAGATTCTCCTATTCGAGTAAAATTTGTACCGGCAGAATATGTGGTTCCGTTCCAGACCAATACCGATGAGTACGGAAATGGACAGCCAGTTCTTCTGCGGTCTTTATTCTATGGAAGACTTTATACATCTTTGCTGCTGTTTAATATTACAGCCATTATCACCAAGAGTACCGACAGTGAGTTCTATTACTTACGGGAAAGTGCTCTGGACAGTCAGTACAGCAATCAGGTGTCTGACTTAATTGACCAGTTTAACGATTGCAACGTAGACTTGATTCAAATTGCTCAGGGTGATCTGCTTCATGGTAACCGTGCAATTAATAAACGATATTATATGAATATGGGTACAGCAGACCAGAGGCCCTTCGATATGGAAGTGGTATCCGGTCAGCAGATTGATATTCATAATGATTTCATGAATGATCTTCGAAAGATGATGATTGGTTCGACCGGAGTTCCTGCCGTCATGGTAGACTTTATTGACGAAGTAGAATATGCTACCATGCTCGGCATGGTAAATATTCGACATCTGAAACGATGCAATATGATCTCTAGTGACTTCGACCCGTCTATCACAGAGGTCATTCGAAGAATCTTACGATACAATTCAAGCAGTGTGCCGGAATCGGCATTAGAGAAAATGGAGATTACCTTAACCAAATCTCAGGCCATCAACAATAATATCAGTGCGGACCAGCTTAACAACACAACACAGGTTGCTCAGCAGATGGTGGATACGTGGCTCGGTGGCCAGGAGACACAGCCTCCGGAAGATCAGGCATTCATTAAGGAATATATGGTGAAAGATGTTACCATGAAGATGACTTCTGCGGTACCGTGGAGTATTGTAGAAGAATCCTATGAGAAAGCAATCTTTGCCGGAAGTAAGAAACGGTTAGAACAGAAAGTTCGAACCAACAGACTTCAGGATGAGTCATTGGACTCTTCTGAGGAAACTGGCGGTTCTGACATGGGTTATTAAAACAAAAAAGAAGAGTAGATTCCTGTCTACTCTTCTTTTCTTTTTCCGTTGTATTTATTTTTTAGAATACTAAAACTACTGGACTAGAACAATTTCGTAACGAAATTGTTCTAGGTAATGTATTGAAATGTTACATAGGATATAGATGTACTTTGAAAGGAAAGCACAATGGGTGAGTGCTTAATTATTCGAGGTGGGGGTGGAACCGACACCTCCAATGCAAATGCAACTGCTGGTAAAGTGTTATCAGGATACACTTGTTATGTAAATGATTCCAAGATAACGGGTACTATGCCAAATCAAGGAACCAAAACTGCGTCATTAAATCCTGGCGGAAGTTATACCATCCAGGCTGGCTACCATAATGGATCTGGTAAAATTTCCGTTAATAGTTTGTCTAGTCAAACAAGTGCCACAGCAAATGCTGGACGGATCTTATCTGGTCGTACGGCATGGGTCGGTGGTTCAAAATTGACTGGTACCATGACAAATCGTGGTGCGGTCAGCCAAGCTCTTGGAGCGAATGGTAGTTATACAATCCCCGCTGGGTGGCACAATGGTTCTGGGAAGGTGACTCAGAACTTAACCAAACAAGCGGCGGTTAATGTAACTCCTGGTACTGCAAATAAAACAGCGTGTGCTGCCAACCGATGGACGACTGGTAACATAGTAATTGTAGGATCCTCGAACCTCAAAGCTGCCAATATTAAAAATGGAGTAACGATATTTGGAGTCACCGGCACTTGGGTTGGTTGGGTGGATCCAGAGATGGTACTGGATGATTTAATAGTATCACCCACCCATAGTTTGTCAAGTGGATTTACAATTCCCCCATATAAGGTTCAATTATATTGGAAAATTTATGACGATAGGTATCCAGTGTACGGGTGGAATTCAATATCGGCATCCCTCAGTAACTACAATGGACCAACTTCTGGAACTGAAGATTGTGCTATGTCGGTATGGATTCAAGTTTCTGACAACAATAATGGCAATCAAATACTGCTTGCGGATGGTTTTGGTGAAGCGGGAGATGTGTATTATGATTTTTATTGCATTGGTGTACTTGGGTATCGTCAACAAACTGGAATGGTGTGGAATGTTTCTATGGCCACAGATCGATTCCCACAACTATCTGTGAGAAATATCAGTCTAGTAGATACACAATATCGTCCAGAATTAGCATCTGGTACAAGCGCTAGGGATGCATTCCTTGGTGGGGTGGTGAGTGTTACCGTCGTTACATCATTATTGCTATAATCAATAGTATAAGGAGAGTATGATTTCGATACTCTCCTTATACCGTATATCATGGTTTGTAGATGATGCTAACCAAATTAAATGATGCTCCCCCGTACACACCAATCCACCCATTCCAAGTATCAACATTTCCCCAAACAAGGGTTCCACCTTCGCGTAAAGATGTGTAACTGATGGTCACATTGCTTGCAGATGTTCCAGTTGATCCGGTAGGATCAAACCACCAAAGCACATTCCATGCGTTTGATGTTTGTACAAATGGTTGATCGTTTCGGAAACCATTTACTGCGTCATCAAACCACGAACTATATGCCGCACAATAAATGGAGACTTTGGAACCAGTTCCTCGACATACAACTTGTATCATACTTGCGGATGATGGTTTCGATCCAGATGATATTCCTGGAATTTTCACATACACGGATACATCACTAAGCGTCAACCAACCACTACTATTGTATGATGGAGATCTTCCTGATGTGTATGCAATCCACTTCCACGAAAATCCACTTTGAATTTTCCCATTTTGGAATATATAGATGGAGCCATCGACCCATCCGGTAAAGGTTCCTTTCACTCCAAATATCGTTACTCCATTTTTAATATTGGCAGCTTTGAGGTTCGAGGATCCTACAATTACTATCATCCAACGAAGAAAAAGTAGAGTTTCGCAGCGAACATCAAGAACGGTGTTACCATTTTCGGTGTAACTGAAAACTCTACTCTTTTTAATTAAACATCTGAAATATCTTCATCTGGATCAAAATCAATGATCCGATATCTTCTCCCTGTCATGTCTGTTGCATAACGTGAAGTAGGTCGAATATTGAGTGAATCCAGATATCTTGAATCTGGAAGTTCATAATCATCTACGGATTCCCCATTTGCATCCAGTGCAACAAATGCAGTTCGGCCACTCGGAAATCTCTGAACACAAACTTCCACATCTCTACCTTCGTTTCGGATGTATCCATAAGGATCCACATCCGATAAATCGTCATCCGGCCGATCCTCATAATATCCCGGATCTGTAATATTAAATCCTCCGTAGTTGACTTCTGCATCATCAGAGTCATCATAGGACTGATCCAGTAATGGGTTATTGTCATCACCATCTGGATTTGCGGCAGCCATTGCATTCGCAATATACTGTCTTCTGTCACCAGATAAGAATCTTCCATAATACTGGTCAACCAATGCATCGACGTTCTCTTCTACGTCAGGATTATCTTTCTTCGCCTTTAATTGCAACTCGGCCCTCTTTAATTTCCATCCTGCAATCTTATCAATTGCAGAAAGTTTCGTTGACTGTAAGGAACTGGAGGCAGACACCAAATCGGAAAAACTCTTTGGTGCTCCACCACCTGCTCCTTTTCCAGTCATGGATTTTAATCGTTGAGAAACCCACTTCCCCTGTTCTTTTAATTCTTTTAATACCTCGGATACCATTGCAATTTCATCTTTAAATAAATCCGCATATGGATCATCACTCTCTTCTGGCTCCCAGAATCCCATGATGTTTTCCGAGACGGCATTATCTACAGGGGACGAATCCATTCGATCAATGGCCTCTGTTTCCATCTGATCAATGAACCGATCCCACTCTTCATCTGGAATCTTATTGAACTCATTCCCTCTGGATTCCTCTTTTAATAAGAAGTCTGCGTATTCGTCCTCATTGTCATAGTTCTGACCAAATCGACGAATTTCTTGTTGCTTTGGCTTCTCGGCTACTATCGGTTTTGTCTTCTTCCGTTTCGCCGAAGCATTATTGAGTCGCTCCAGGAGAGCATCTCGTTTCTTGAGTCTCTCTTGTTGCTCAATCTCTGCCCCAGAACGAATCCGGATTCCATATTTCTTATCTGCCATATATCATCCTCCTTACTCATTAAGGGGCTGTTTTATTAGTTAAATTCCGATAATCAGATCCTCTTCTCCAAGAATGGTTCCCTTGAAGAAGTCTTTCACAATTGGGAAGAACTCGTGATCAATACACATCCCGACATTCGTCCTTACATCGTAATTCATAAAGAGTGGTTCCCCGAATGTATGAGAGAAGAAGTAAACGAGTGCTTTATCAAATTCCGGGTAATACGCAAATACTTCTGGTCGATATGTCGATTTCACCCATTCATCGTATCGACTTTGAACTGGATTTGATTGTAAATCAATAAATTCATCTGCCGTAAGTGGGTCGTCTCCCTCGTCAATTAACATCGATACAAAATTCATCAGATTAATCAACCGATGCATTAACTGAAACCCATCTTCTTGAACTAAGAAGGTTTTAAGCGTTTCATTTGATCGGAATGCCTGAAATACATTCTTTTCGTTCTTATAACCTCGATCCGATCTGGTAATCGGTGGGGCAGAACGCCAATCCTCTCTACTGATATCCAACACCCGATTTATCTTGGCCAACCCTCCAAAATAATCCAAGAACGCTTCCTCGTTCACGACCGGAATGCTAAGACAAGAGCCTTTTGGATAATCGAATGGGAAATCGATCGATACTCCGCATCGCGCATTTTCGACAATAATCTTACCCGACGACTGCACTCCCACAATTTGCTCCAAGCGCGTTTGTACCAATACATCCAATTGCTGCTGTAATACAAACATGATAAAATCGGAGTATTGATATGGGTGATGATACCAAATATCTCTTCTATCCAACGCCCCTTGTGACGTTATAATCGGATCCTTCCGATACATCTCCCGAGTAATATAATTGTTATAGACGTTACAACAACTGGTATATTCAACATTGATTATCTTCATACGAATGCCCACCCAATTATTTCCTTGAATCCATGTTCTTTCAACTTGTCTCCTATTAAACGCTGCAATTCATTTGCTACAGAGTATTGTACTGCTAGTGTGAATGCAGGGCAAAGGTTCCCATAGTACCGGTAGATAAACATGTAAAAGATTGCCCAGAAGATTCCCTTTGGTAAACACCCAAGTTTCTCCAACGTGTCAATCTCTTCCAACGATACAGTATTCTTGAGCTTATCCAAAATGACAGACGCAATCTCTGACCGATCACCTGTTTTCATTTTCTTCGGAATATCATCGTGTGTGGTATTATACATTGTATCGTACATCTCACATACTTTCCGAAGAATTACTTGCAGATGGTCAATGGGTACTTCTGTAAGAAATTCCAAGAGTTTCTCCTTCCTTAATATCATCTTGTGATAAACTGTCGTATCGTGCCGATTATTCCAAGCCCGTCTATCCAATATTCGTTTCTCCAGTGAGGAAAGCTCTCGCTTTGTCGGATTGAGATTTATCATCCGATGGTCCTTGGATAAGATTTCACTAAACTCATCATCGGCAATCACTGTCAATCCGGCAAACGTTGGATTCTTTGGGTGATAATAACAAGCCTTCACATGGTGGTCTACTTTAGTCAATCCTCTAACAGAAGCAATGTGCCTGCTTGCCATCAGATTCAATTTCTCTGATAAAATAAATAACGCAAATTGTAATGGTGGATCCTCTTCGATCTTTACCGCAGACATCGCAGACATATCGCGAATTAGATTCGATACATTCTGAATAGGATCAAATATTGTATCGTATCGTTCCTTTTCAGGATAATCAATCAATACGAATTCGTCTGGGTGATCGAGAATGTTTTCATCACTCCTCAATACCACATCCCCAGTTACAGCAAATGTACAAGTTCGATCACCGTCTCTTACAGCAATCAAATCTCCTGTGTAAAATGACATCCCGTTTGAGATTGTAGCATAGGGATTTTGAATTGGTTTCCCGGTTGATCGTGTGGTCAATTCATGCGGTAATACAAATTTCCCCTGTTGAACCATGACGTTCACATGGGGGATGACATGATCCAAATTATAATTTACTGGCGTTGCCATGTATCCATGATAATCAAAGGTCCAAGCCTTCATAAACCAACTCTCCTTTCTATAAGGTCACAATGTGATATTCCCTTGTTCCCAACCCGATTGCTTCGGCAGCTCTCGGCGTATACATTCCTTGCTTTTCATCAATCCGGTCTAATAACTTCTCTTTACCCGGATCATTACTTGCTTTGATTAAATCCAGACAAGCCCAATCCAGAGCAACTGGATCCGTACTTGCTAAGATTCCAATGTCCTTCATACAGGGCGGTTCTGCATCAGCAGCACAATCACAGTCAACGGAGATATTTTTCATCACATTAATGAATCCAATTCCGCCCTTGCTTCTAAAATAATTACACACGGCATATGCGGCATCTGCCATAGACCCTAAAAACTTTAACTGGTCCTGAGTCCACATCTTGGCCGGATCTCCTGCCCCATGGATATACATTTTTCCATAAGCAGACGCACATCCGATGGATAACTGCTTCAATGCTCCACCGTATCCTCCCATTGCGTGTCCTTTGAAATGGGAGATGACTAACATGGAGTCATAGTTCTGCAAGTGATTTCCAACGAAATCTTTCTTAATCACATTTCCATTTGGGATATCCAGAATAAAATCCGGAGAATCTGAATCCATAATATCTACTGGCATAACGTTCCAACCGTGGTCATGCATCAATTTCCGATGTTTCTCCGTGGTGTCTCTTGCCCCAGCGTATGCCGCATTACACTCCACAATTGTCCCATGTAGTAATTCTACTACCGGTCTCACATATTCCGGTCTTAAAAAGTTCTGATTCCCCTTCTCACCGGAATGAACTTTCACCGCCACATTTCCTGTGAGTCTGGGTAACATTGTAAGCATCGTGACTAAATCTTCTCGGTCAACGGATGCTTTAAAATAAACAATTGATGCCATAACTAATCCTTTCTACCTCCAATCTACAAGTTGATAAAAGGAGGTTGAGTTTAATGGATTACAAATTACTACTCATACCGTATCTAATTGTAGCAATCTGTTTCTTAGCTGTGTCTATCGTCATAGAAAGACGAAATCATCCTGATCATTCTTATGCACAAGGAGTTGCAAAAATTCTTTTGCTATTCCTGGTTGGTGGAGTGATCTATATTGGAATTGAATTGGGGTTCCGTGGGTATTCTCATTGGTCCATGTTTTTACTAGGAGGATACTGCTTTATCCAGTTGGGACTGATTAACGAGATAGTATCCTGGGAGACACCGCTAGAACTACAAGCATTCATTGGAGCAATTCTCGTTACCATCAATGAATTCATTGTCGGTTGTATTGTCAATTTAGGATATGGATTAAACGTCTGGGATTATTCCAATTTACCCTGTAACATCATGGGTCAGATTTGTATCCCCTTTACGATTATTTGGTTTTTTATTGCTATCATTGGAATTGTCGTAGATGATCTTCTACGATATTGCCTTTGGAAAGAAGAAGTTCCGAGATATTATATTGCGTCAACCAAACAGGAGATTCGTTTGGATGTCAAGATTTGAAATAGGATAAGGTAGAGAAGGGAGTGGGACACATTCCTTTCTCTACCTTATCTTTGGTATGATTTATTCACAAGAAGAAAAATGAAAACCTTCCGGTTTAATCTTATGTTATGCTCATTAATTTTCCAGAGTCATCATCAGTTCTTCTGTGCACCATGGGCACTTATCCTGAAGCTTTACCAGGACAAATTCAGCCCAACGCTTTACTTCCGGATTTGCCTTGGTGTTCCGATTTCTCAACTTATACACATGAGCAAACTCCGTTACATTGATCTGGGACATGAAGTCACTAGGGATTCCTAACATATAGAGTCCCCGCAGGACATCTTTGTCCTCGATATATTTTTCTCGTACGTAACCATTGGGAGCCTTCCGATAGATATGGGACTCTCCGGTACTCTGGTCTTCGACATTAACAACATCCGGAAGATTGATTCCCAACAGTCCCACCATTTTATCGGTAGTCATCACTTTGTCCTGATAGAATTCAGAGAACTCATCCTGAACAAACTTTGCTAATCTGGTGGAATTTCGGATAATCCGGTTATCGAATCGCCTTGCATGGGCATCAATATCGTCCTGACCAGCCCGGTGCATTCCCATCGTAATAATGTCAAAATTCAAAAAACGTAATACCGTGATATGCTTCTTGCCCATGTTAAAAAGTTTATCCAGCATATCGTTCAGGTCTGGTGATGCTTCTTTATCAACCTTCCCGGTATACGGATCAATTCCAGTCTGGCAAGCCATCTGGATCTTTTTCTCAATCTCCTCATTGTATGAGCGTTTGGACATGTACATACTACGGATTGCCTGTTCGTAACCAAACACTTTTGGTACATATACGTTCATAAAATAGAACCCTCCTATAATCTAATCGTTATAGGAAGGTTCTATCCATTTTTATAAATTGAATTCTCTTGCATACGTCTGGAGCTGTTCTACCCGTTCATTTACCAACCGATTTAACTTTCCCATGGTGAGAATGTCAAATCCTCGACTATTTAACCGGTTCAGTTCCTGTCTTAAGAGATCCTCATAGACCAGATTCCCACGGATTCTGGCAATTGTTAACATGCTAACCGATGACTCTAAGTCAGCCATCTTGTGATATTGCTCCATGGTAAACTCGTCAGATAAATCACGAATCTCTACCAAGGTTAATACGTCTTCTAACTGCATATCGCATCCTCCTCTTGTGCATAGATCAGGTCATCCCCATGTGCTTTCGGGATAAACCAATAGTTCTTATGAGAAACCGGATCGTTTAAGCATACTCCTCGCTGCGGGCAGTCAAACTGCATGAACGATAAATCCACCGGATAACTGTTTTCAATATTCCGATACAAGAATAATCGTTGCTCGATGGGTACATATCGGTCGGAGGTAATACAAAACCGATCCGGAATTAAACTCTTATGAATCTCTCCAATGAGCCGAATGTTATTGGAGTTGTACTTTTCATTTGCATCCGAGTAAATCAAATCTACTAGAAATAAATTTGCGGCTAATACTTGATAGATATCATCCACATAGCCGCTAAATAAGAAGTGCACCTTTTTGGTACCCAGTGCAATCATCTTATAATCTTTCGGAAAAAGTCCTCTTCGATAAGGAGCAATTTCCTTATCGATGAACTCTCGTGTGGGAGCTTTGTACTCCTGTAACAGATGACTGATTTTCTTTGCAGAAAGAACCAGTCGATTGTTGATGCGATAAACCCCAATATCACTTAAGTTGTACATACCCATCCCTCATTCCGTATAGTCATATTCGACAATTTTCTTTGCATGAAACTTTAATACATTCTTGATTTTATTGAACATCTTCTTGACTTTCAAAAACCCGGTATCCATAATCATAAAGTAATAGGTATCCATTCCGGGTGCATAAATGTCCAAGCGTCCGAAAATCTGAACGACATTCACGGTACTAGAGGTTGGTTCCGTATTGATTACAACTCGTAATTTTGGAATGGTTGCACCAGTCCCCACCATCTGTGGGGTAGCACAAATCACACCATATTCTCGAAAATCTTCAATCTTCGATTTGCTATGATGAGAGCACACGGAAAACGATGGAAAGAGATCTTCAACCAACTCTTTAAAGTGATCACAAGTGTCAGTCTTTGATGATAGGATCAAGATCTTTCCTTCCAGTTTCTTTTCCTCAATGACAAGTTTTAGGATAAAAGACACAACGCGATCAATTTTTCCATTCTTTAGTTCATAGTCAATGTAGTTGTATCGACTAAACCCCATTTTCTGGTAACAGATCGCTTGTTCTTGTGCCGAATTTGATTTTGTACGAAACGATACCATGAATAATCGTACCGTTTTCTCTCGCTCTGGATTTTTCTTTGCGATTTTCACGACCTGATTGAAGGACTTCTGGAAGATTCGGTCTTCTTTATCGTCGCTTCGGGCAAACGTTGCCGTAAGATAAAAAGTCTTCCAGACATTCGTCGCATAATCGGTCAACAGTGTATTCTGAAATTCAATATGGGCCTCATCGATAATCTTAATACCGATGCTTAGGTCCTTTAAAGTCTTGTCTATGGAGCTCATTCCGTACAATTTGATTGCATTATGGATGGTTCTGTGCGTTGTGATGAAGATATAGGAGTTTCGATGCAGATAAATCCGACTTCCTGTGGTATTCCAATCAGCAAAGAAATCACTGGATTTAATCAGTACAATATTCTTCATAGTAAGATTCGTATGCTCGCAGATCTCATCCACCCATTGTTCCCTTAGTAAATCTCTGTTCACAATGACCAATGCTCTGGATTCCAATAACCCAGCGGCCGCTATCGTACAATAAGTCTTTCCACTTCTTGTTGGCAATGATAGTACCTGTTGAGAAGTATTCATAAGATTCTTGTACTCTCCCTGTGCAGATAAATACCGAATCATTTCTCTCTGATAATCATCTCTCGGTGGATTGCCGGTGTTAAAGTGATACCTTACTTTTGGACGATAATTTGGAACAAAGGTAACTGGTTTTCCTGTCTGAGCCGATACAATATTGATATCATATCCTCTCGGCAAATACAATTTCTTTTCGGTCTCATCGTAGTAGAAGTATTCTTCCCTGCGATAATAGGTAGGATTCCAAATCGACAAGTCTGCTTCGATCTTTGGACAGTCCCCCTTGTTATAATTCTCGATGATGTAATGCGTATTGTAGGCTTTCGGAATAAGTTCATTCCCAACCATCAGCTGCCCATCATCTTTTTCAATAATTTTATCCATTGCCATGTGCTTGATACCTCGCATAACTGGGTCGCATTTTATACTCAGGATCAAAGAAATCATCTGGGTTGGTTTTAAAGATCTCCATCAGCCTAGCAAATACAACCAGTGTCAGTGTCTCATTCCCTGTTTCTATTTTCTCTAATCGATTCTCTGACATTGGATAGTTTCGATTCTTTAATTCTACCGATAATTGTTCTAATGATAGATTACTGCAAAATCGAAAGAATGAAACTCGTTCCCCAATGTCTTTGTCCGTGTATTCATAGTTAATATACTCTGGCCTAGAATCCGATTCCATGAAACGATCTTCGATATCCAGGATGGAGTTCGGTGTCAATCTCATATATTGGCACATATTAATCCCTTGCCGTATTGGAAAGGTATTCTCTCCATACCGGATATTATCCAAATAGATATAGGATACTCCAAGGAATTCTGACAGTTTTCTATTTCCTTCTCGAATCAGTCGTTGACCAATTCGAATATTTAATCCAACGGTGGTTAGAATGATATCATTCCTGGCATCTCGATGCATTTTATCATCTCGATAACCAATCGTGTGTTTGTACCCGTTTTCATATTTCATTTCTTACCTCCTTTCTATAAAAAAGAAGACCATCTTGACGAAACTGCCAAGATGGTCTTGCCTACACTACTCCCGATTTAACAGCAACGGGAGATCTTCTTTCTTAATCCGTCTACCAAGTTTCTTCTCACTCACATAAGGCCTAAAGGATAAGTCGTAATCCGACGGTGCAGTCTTTGCAAATGTGGTCGGGTCTTGTACCAACTGATATTTTAAGAACGGAGTAGACAGAGCCGTGTCTACTGAAGGATCTTTCTTAAGGGAGGATTTGATCGTTAAAATCTGGTAATCACTCCTGGTTACAATATCCTCAAAGTTCGGCCGCTTTAATACATTTTCAGAACTCCGAATCAGTTTGTACATAATCATCTCACCCTGAACGCAAGATGCATCAAGTTTCGCATCTACTAACAAGTCTAACATCTTCTGCACCAGAGCGTCAATGGAATCACAACCTTCGTGCGCCTCATTATTGATCAGACGGTCAATTGCCTTAACTGGCTTCGTCAACTCATTATTCGCAATATCAACTGCGAACACAAATTCCTGCGGGTCAATGTTCTCGAAGTCAATATATGCATAGTTTCCTTCCGCGTCTTGGGCAATGGTCAAACGACTAACGAAGTCATCGTGCATGTAGAGTTCCTTTTCTTCTGCGTCACTGAAGGCATAGATCACTTTGTCCTTCGTATTCTTTGTATGAAGATTCTCTACCACATAGAACTTCTTAGTGTAGTACTTCATGTCGGAAATATCCGGCCCATCGGAAGTCGTATCCGAATCATCATCTTCGGAAACATCCCGCTTCTTTTTCTTCTTGTTGCTTGCCTTCTTAGTAAACATATCATCCAGATTATCAGTATCCGGATCCGTTGTACTCATATCTTCCTGACGAATCACCAGAGAATACCGGTCAATATCCTCTGTATTTGGATTCAGTACAATCTCCGTCGATGCTACATAGAAGAATTTGTCAAAGTCTGGATTGGTAAAGTTAATCGTGTGAGAGTTTGTCTCCTGGAAATGCTTCGCGGATAGTAACATCTGAACACAAGGATTCATAACTGTCACGGCCGCATAAGCACCAGCAGAGTTTAAGTTCTCATTAATATGGAATAACTCTCCGTAGCACTCTTTACAAACGCCATCTTTACAAGCACAGGTCATCGGTGACCGCATCCAGATGGTCTTTCCGATCAGATCCTCATCTTCCTTGGAATCAATGGTGCGATACGTCGGTTCATTTCCGATTCGATATCGTCTACCATTGATTTTCTCCAAATGTTTCTTAGAACGAATCGTCACTGCAACCGGATTTACCGTGTGACAATCGTCAGTTGTCTTTGATAACTTGACCGAATTGGCTGCAATGGTAACCTGAATCAAAGAGTGGCCAGATGTTCCCATGTGTTCGTTGTTGATAATCGCGGCTTTTCTTCCTGCAATATTATTGATGTACAACTGGATCACATCCTGTAATCCATCGGTAATGAAGTTGGTGTTGATGGGATAAGGGATTGTTTTACCATCCTGGTCTGCCTTTAACCCAATGACCAACTGTACCTCATCCAGCTGTTTAATTTTCGTTGCATGGAGTAAGCTCTTAATCACATGGAATCCGGGATCCTCTTCAATGATTGTAAGCTGTTCCTTACTTGCAGCCTTTATTTCTGCCTCAATTTCAGACGGCTGCTTTGACGGGTCAAGTTTCATATGCAGTAACTCATTATACCTTGGATATCGCTTAGCCAAATCCATAAAAGATTCCACACTGAGCGACACGCCCTGGAACTTATCAAAGTTTACTGCAATACATTGCAGATGATACATCATATTCGCAAAGATTCGATTGAGTCTGCGAATCTCAATGTATTTCCCATATGGGCGAATATACAAGTCGTCCACATAGGTCTTGATGAATTTGGAACCCATCTGCATGGCTCGACGATCAGAAATGAAGTATCGGTCATCGAGCCTTATATCGACCGTATCAGGAAGTAAGTCTCTAATGCATATGAATGGGTACCAGAAGATTAAGTTGGTAATTAAGTTCTTAAATGTAACCAACTTTACTTCTTCCGCATAGTCATCGGTATATTTTACCTGAACTTTATGATTGCGGAACTCTTCGTGTTCGTATCCATAATGCATGGACTCTACTAACTTATTGATCAGGTCATCATACTTCGGGTGCCACATATCTCCATCAGGTTCAGAGTAGTCGTCTACAATGAACACCGTGTTATCTAAGAGATCTAAGATTTTCTTAGCTTCCTCAGATAGACTTAAGTCAATTTTGTCGGGTTCGAACACAAGTCCATTTGAAAGTTCGACCCTAACTGGTTTACCCATAGTCTTTGTCCTCCTTTTCAAATACTTATAGTTAATGTCTCCAACGCTGTCATTTTAGAATAGGAGGATAATTGCTTACCACCTGATCCGATAATTGTACGGATCGCTCTGACCTAATGCCAACGGTCTCCCACTCAGACCAAATGTTGCAAACTCTCTTGCAAGTAAAGACCGTTCTACAACAAATCCTGGCTGAGGCTTAAGCTGTTTCTTGAAGTTATTGATCTCCTCAACGAACTTATCAAACGATGCAACACGAAATACTCCAAATGTCTCATACCGATAGCAGAAATCGTATAACCAGTGAAGGGTTCCCCCTTCCAGCTGACTTACCTCATTGAACTCAACAATAGTCATGACCAGGTTTCCAGTGTGTGGTTTATAGAACTGCTGAGAAGTCGGAATTAGTGCTCGATAGTCATCTCCGATTCCTCGAATGACATCTCTCATAAATTCTTCCAACACCGGAATCCGACAAGATAATACTAAGGTCAACATAATTTCAGCAGCGGCATGATCCCCATAAACATCTTTCAAAATATTCCACCAATCGTATAGTACCGGAGTCGTCAGCGGTAAGTCATGATACCAAACTGCATTGTCGAGTAATCCACGGATGAGTGTAGTGTAGATGTTAAACTGCTTTGTATTGATCGGAATGAGTTCTTTGTCATACCCAACGATCATATGGGTATCAAACTTTGGAACTGGCTCATCGTTTTCCATCTCACCGCAACCCAATGCATTTTCTATCCGAGTGGTGAGAGTGGAGCCGTAACTATTCATAATATATACACTACTCTGATAGTTTTGGATCACCACGCGTACCAGCTTCGTAATTGCATTCGTGAATCGAGTTCGATCCTTGGCACTGAACTTTTTATCGTCAGAAAGATAGGTCAAAATCAGTCGATTCAGGTAATTTCGAATAAGGACGTAATCCGGATAGAGTGCCTCAATAATTTCTGACAGTGCCTCAATCCGAATCTTGGCAAGATGGGGGACGATATATTTATCGAGCAAATCAATGATGATATATCCCCTGTACGGATTGCTGTTATCAATCGCCATCTTTCCATAGATTGCTTCCGCGTAAGCATAGATGATGCTTACCAGATCTTTAAAGTTGTTATTCTTGGATCCAGTTCGGATAAGGTCATCCTCAATAACCGTTTGCATGAAATCTTCAAATTCTGCTTCAGCATCATACAACTCCTCACCGTCCAATAATTCATCAGATAACAGCTCCTCAAGATTCAGATCGTTGATTGAAAGTTTCATAAAATTATCCTCCTTTGTTTAAATATAATTTTTCTTGTTACGGGAGAATAATATATACCCATTTACGAAAAAGAAAATAACCAATACCTCCCATTAAGTTAGGAAAGTATTGGTTATTCTTTTTATGATATTCTACGTCTAAAGGATAGAGGTCTAAAGGTAAAGTTATTTGATTTTTGCTGAAATTGCTTTCATTACGGAATTGGACTTTGTCTCCAACTTGGAATCCTTCTGAATCGTCTTGGACTTTTCGGTATCCCTCTGAGATCTGGTCAGACGATGGAGCGTATCCTTGATAGGGGAAGCCTTGGACTCACTCGCTTTCGAACCCATGGTTCTCATTCTGGCCTTCGCCTTTGTCTTCCACTTCTTCTCCATCATTCTCATAAGATAACGCTCTGTCTTCCACAGAGTGCAAATCTTCTTGTAGTTGGGATCATCACCCTCCTTGGCACACTGAAGGATTGCCATCTTGTAATTCCGATTCTTCTTGGCTGCCTTGTCGAGCTTTACAATTGTACGTTCCTCAACCGGAGTTGTGTTCGGACAATTGGTCATCTCGGCAACGAACTGATCCAATTCATCGGGAGATAATGTATCTTCCAGTGTAATAGCCAGCAGACTGCTCAGATCCTCGTCGGACATTGCCTCAAGAATAGAGGTGTCTTCCGCACTCTCAATAATCGGAGAACCGATTAAGCTATCAAGTAACATTGCCAGTCTCCTTTCTTCAATATTTTAATGCCGTGTTTTACAAACAAGCATTCGGTATATAGCATACCATTACCAGTCTGTTTCCAAATAATATCAAATTTTACCCTATTTGCAACCTAAATATAAAAGGAGGGTAAATTATGGATTCATACGAATTAGCAGTTGTCGATGGGGCAATTTACAGTGGAGAATGGGCTAGAAATGTGTTGTTTCCAATAGTATCTGTGTTGTTTATATTGGTTATAATTGGAACTGCCACAGCAATACACTTTGAAAGACATGATATTGTATTAAAGAAAACGGATGATATTGAAAGGACTCTTAAACTCCATAAGTGGGTCACCAATACAATGGCCGTGATTCCAGATATTATATTTGTCGCATTCTTATTTATATCTGCAATCGTATCACCACGATTTATAATAAATGAACCGTGGAATATGACACTCACACGTTCAACAACTGCCACATCAATCAGCACAACAGAGAGAAACGGTATCGATTATTTCGAGGTTGTCAATAATGCCGACGGTTATACACAATACTTGGTTCAAATGAATAAGACTACTGTCGAACGAGCGGATGTAGATGCCATCACCATGGAAACATATAGTCTTCATAGGGAGTGGCTCAAAATCTATTATCAAGATACCGTACAACATCGGATATACATCCCACAAGATTACATCATTGAATAAGAAATCATATGTATATATGATTTCCCCGTAACTGAAGTGAAAAGATAAGAGATAGAACGCAATGACACGTTCTATCTCTATTTCTGTCATTTATTCGACAACGTTGTCACCGGCACTCTCATCATCCTGAACAATGCCAAGGATCTTATACACCTGGGTGATATTGGTTGTGATCTGCTGTACAGATGCCGTCTTGATCAGGTAAACGGTCTGTGCCTCATTTACCTTGTCGGTAATCTCATTGTACAGAGTTTCAACCGGAAGCAGCATCGAAACAACATTGTTGTTTGCCATATCCACCTGCAGGTAGGAACTGTCGGAATCAGTCTCCAGCTTATACTGAAGGACGAAGTCACTGGTCAGCTCCTCATGGATTGCACCATCCACATTGGTCAACTTGTTGAAGATTGCACTCAGGTTGGTAGAAGTGGTTCCTTCTGCATCCAGCTTATCTCTGTCAACAAACTTAACCGGGATCTTGAAGGTCGTTACACTGGTAACCGGTTCCGTGGTTACAGTAGCAGCCTCCAGATTCAAAGCCGGCTCGGTATCATACAACTCAGGCTCAATCAAAGATCCAGCAGTACTGTAAATTTCTCCAACAACAGCTCCGGCTAACGCAACGGATGCGTCGCAGTACATACGAACCTCACCAACGATACCCATCGTGGTCATAATGCTCTCAAACTGAGCAGATCTGGAATCATCCAGAGGTGTCTGATACGTAATTGCCAGACACTTCTTCTTCGTGGTGCATTCCTTAATCATCAAACCAAGCATGTTGATTCTGGTGGTGTGATAGGTAACGTATGCCATTGCCATCTGACCAATCTGCTTCATTTCCTCGCCAGAGATGATTTTACAGGACTCATCATCCGCGTGCCATGCGACATTGGATACTCCACCAAACGTAACCTGTGCGTACAGGGTGTTGATATTGATCTGATCGTATGAGGTAAGGGAATAATGATTATCCCCCAGATCGAAACCTGCCTCAATCAGAGCAGATCCAACTTTTCCGATAGCCTTCTTGTGGAAGTCCAGAACTTCTGCCAGAGTCGAATGGTTTACAATAATAAAGTTATCGTAATTTCCCTCCTTCTGACTCTGCTCCACGATATCCAACTGATGACGATCTACATACGGGGTACTGATGATACTCTGAACAGCACCGCCGGAATCCTTAACCTCCTCGTACGTATATCCGAGAATGAACGCGTCCGTATGATTTCCGAAGATCTCCTCACGGTTGATGATATGCTCGGTTAAAGTCTTATCGTCGGTATAATACAATGCCCGAATCTCATTCTGAGCATTTGTATAGATCTTTAACTGTGACATGATCTTTCAATCTCCTTTCATATTTTATGAAATTTCTTACCATAATGGATTATATCTCTGTTTCAGAGAGATATTCTCACTCAATTTCTCACTAGGACGATATATCAACACATCGATAACCGATAATTGAAAAGGAGGTTACTTTTATGGGAAAGCGTATCAATGTAAACGACTTTGACAAGATTGCAAAGAAGCTTATGGAAATGAAGGCGACTGCCGAGGCGGAAGGGACCGAAGAGGCCTGGAACGCGTACGCATTTGAGAGAGACGACTGGGATGGTCCCGACATGGGAGTTGACTTCAACGAGGATACCGGCAAGTTCACTCTGGCAGAAGGCTACATCGCCGACGAAGACGGCTGGGTTGTTCTGCGTAATGCAGTATCTGGCCCTGGCGCACAGTGATCTAACTCTTTCAATCCATCGGGAATGGATAAAATGGACCTTGGGTTTAGAATTTAATTCTTTACTCAGGGTCCATTTCCTTTGTCGCTTATATATTATATTATCGTAACGAGATTAACAATAATTTACATTTATTACAAAGGAGAGATGCTTATGTACGAGAGAGAAGTACCAGGGATTATTTTTCGGAATCCGATGAACTTGATGGATCCGAAGGCAGCGAATGACTCCTATGTCACTATGATGGCTAGAGCAGACAGCCAGGAAGACATTGTTAAGACGATTCTCCATAATGCGAATCAGTTAAACCAAGAGGAAATGACTCCTCAAAAGATTGATGTGGTCCCAAGAGGGCAACATCGACTTGTTGTAAAGTTTAACAATACCGATACATTGTCAATTTATATCTTTAGGGTACAACCGTCAGCATTCTTTATCTTTATCACGATCAGTAATTGGGATGTTTGGGAATCTTCTATTTCATCTGAACTCCTCAGTGCAATTGTAATGCGGTTACTATCTGCGACGGAAGTGACTGACTCTGGGAATCAATGGTCAATCGTTGGCGATATCGTTGCTCATGTTGACCAAGCCGCAATACAGGATGAGGTGAAAGAAAATGAATGAAGATACTTTAATCCGACCACTCCCGAAGGAGTTTGCAATGATCACTTGGGAGACTGTAAATTTGTCACAGCTTCAATTGACCAACGAAGTATTCTTGGAGCGATTCCGGCAGATGCTATCCACTCTACAAATGAATGGGGTTAGTACAAGATGGGATGGGAGTTGTCTATATGTATCAACAACTCCAGTACTACTGCTCTATGTCTGTGATGATACGGTCAGTTATAAGATCAATCCAAAGGTCCCAACGCAATGGAAAATGGACGACTTGGTCAAGGAATTATTCAAACCAAAATTCGTACAGAGAAATCCAACCAATTGGCCATATAAGATGGCAATTAGCGGGAAGGATTATATCTCAGAAATTGCTGATGAATCTTACCAATATGATTCATTTGGGGCACTATCCGGTATACATCAGATCGTATCGGATGTACTGGATTTATTGGAAGATAACCAAGTTGAACCGGTAAAGAATGTAAGAATAAAAGACCTCTACCAGAATCCAAATCATGAGATCTTTATTTATGCAGGAATCTTTACCGTGCGAATTCGAAATATTGCTGGTACAGCATGGATCACATTTTCATTCGATGGTCAATCGAAAACGTATATTCAGAACCAAAAAGTTGTAACCCGTGCCGTCGAAGACATCATGAGAGGACTTGTAGCAATTCGGGATCGTTGGAACTATGGTGATTAATTATTATGAATGGGAATAGCAAATATTCCCATTCATTTTTTGCCTGTCCGGAAACAAGGCTTTAAATGAAGTAAAGGAGGTGCTTTGTATTGCAGCCTATTTTCGAAGCATCTGGTCCTGCGCTTGATCGTTATTTCAACAAACAGAACGCAATCGAAAGACTCATTGCTGACTATAATAAACATGGTCACCTGATCGTAGCATACGATTTTGATGAGACCGTGTATCCTTGGGATGGCGGCAGTTGTGACCAGGTGATTGAACTATTACAGGTGTGCTCCAACATCCCAACCATTGACATGGTTGTCTTTACCTGTCGGGGTCCCAGTGAGCGTCAGATGGTGGAAGATTACTTGAATAGTAAGGACATCCGTCACGATGCAATCAATGAGAACGTTGACCGAGTAAAGAGTGAGTTTGGAGATGGGAGAGATTCCAAAGTTCTTTATAGTATCTTCTTGGATGATCGAGCAGGGCTTCCCGCTGCATATGAAACACTCGTTGGTTTCTTAGAATGGTATTATCGAGAGGTGGTGAATTAGTCTGTGGGATACTTAACAGAAGCCGATGCCCTCGTCAAGAATGCGACAGAGGTCATCAATACCATATATTCAACAAATTTTTCGCAATACTTACAGGGGTTGGGTCAACCAATTCTTGGAATCTGGTACAATTATAATTCTACCGTTTCCAGTGTGGAAATTGGTTCCTATGACATTGATCATATTATTGGCCCAGAATCCCCTGTTCGGTACAATAAAATCTTGAATTGCCCTGTCTATGGTGCAACGAGAGATTTGACGCCAGACTTAACCGCTGGTGACGGAGGACTTCTGGACATTAACATGGAGCTGGAAGTGACCCTTCTCCCAAACAGTTTCAAACCGAATCCATATGATTATTTTTTATATTCGTTTGGACCACCGGAAAATGCAAGAAGGATTTTGTTCCGTGTCAACAACATCCAGTTATCGTCTATTCGAAGCAATTCTTATTATAAAGTCAATCTCCATATGATCGAGATTGACACTACAGAACAACTCGAAGCTTTAGATCGTCAAGTAGTAAAGACCTTCCGGACGGATCTGGATCGAATTGGAACCAATGAAAATTGCTTAATTGAGGACGTTGTATTTGAGAAGTGTAAAGACATCAAGAAACTGATTCGCAGATTAGAGGATCAGTATATGAATCTTTTCTACAGCGACAAATACAACTCTGTTTTATATCGAGCAGAAGCCGATGGGCAAATCGTATACGACCCCTATCTGATCCAGTTCATCATTCATTCAAAGATGTTTGAATATGTACGGGGATCAGTAACCATGGTAGTATTCGATCAGAGTTATGGCTTCATGCGAGAATACAATAATACATTCTATCGTGCCATTGAGACACGAAGAATCAATGATATCAAAGAGGATCTTTATGCAGAACCAAAACACTTTACCCGTAAGACCGTAAATCCATTTGCCTATTATGGGGAAGATTTTGCTTATAAGATCTATGTCTATGAGGACAAGGATAACACAGGGGTGGGTAGTAGATATAATAACTATCCCTTCATCAAGAATATCAAAGAAAACAGTGACGTTGGCTTGAATCCAATTGAGGGTTCTATCGTTCGGTACTTCAATTCGGAAGATACAACCAGACTCTTCAACGACCAAGACATTGATTGGTTGGATGAGTTGATTGTCGATTACTCTGAGTATTACTTAGAGCTTCTTCCAATCACCATTTTCTTACTTAGAAAATACTATGAAGGAATCCACGATTCCCACTAATTTGGAAACAAGCCCATAAATCGAATATAAGAAAGGAGATTTCAAATGAGCACAATGAATTTAGGATTATCGGCTCTGATGGAAGCGATCAACCAGTCCGAAGCAGCAACGGAAGCTTCTGAACTGCTGTTTGAATCATTTGAAGATACAATCGACGATGATATCAAGATCATGGTCGGTGGGGACGGAATGGCATCTCTTCCCGAAGAGGATGATGATATGGATGCAGATATGGCCGGCCTTGGAATCGACGATGAGGATGAGGAGAAATACAAGAAGCTCGTTGCTCTGATTCCGGAAGACGGCGATGATGCAGAAGAAACAGCAGATGAGCTGGCTGAGTCTCTGATGATGGAGGCCGATAATCTGGGACTTTATTTTTAGGAGGAATATGATATGATAGCAAGCAGCAAAATGATTAAGGTTACCTCCAGAGGATATGTGACGACCAGTCGTGGTCGTGCATTTGCTCCTATCACCCGTCCTTATCGGGAAGATGTTGGGGTGATCTTCAGTATGCTCACTCGGGACCGTGCAACAGTGGTCGAGGTACTGTCCGACAAGTCGGAGATTAAGTTAACCTTACAGAACTTTGATAAGGTCAACGACCCGACTTTCAGTGTAGAAGATGTAAAACCGGTACCAATGACCCCAGTAACAGAAGTAGAACCTCCTACAGTTGAAGTGGAATCTGTTCAGGTAGAACCAACCACCGTAGAGCCTACAGATACAGGGGATGTTGTATCGAAGGATGAAATCGCAGAAGAAGTTCCGGCAGCCGATGCAGAAGTTGGTACTACGGAGGAAGCTCCCGTAGAGGAACCGGTTACTGCTGATGCTGGTAATGTCCAGAACTACAATGGGAATGGGAAGAAACTTTCCAGATCCGAAAGAAGAAGATTAAGAGAACAGCTGAATCAGGCAAAACCTGTAGAAGCAACTGTTCCCGAGAGTGTATAGAGAACTGAGAGTAGTTCCCGTTTGGGTTCTACTCTCAATTTTATTTACTGAAATAATAGTGGTAATGATCTATAACCAATGGTCGGAACCTCTCTGTTTGCGGAGATATCTCGTTTGAGTTCAAATGCCTTAAAAATTCGAATGAGTTCGTATACTTCATTCTCCCCTTCAGCAGTAGTTCGATTGATTCCTCTCTTATCTGCCCAATTTCTGAGAATACTAAGCATAAATGCTCTCATCTCATCCGAGCATCCGTCATCAAAGGAGATAAAGTTATTTCCATTGATTCCGTAGTTTAAAATCACATCAAAATCCATCAGACCCGTATATCTTCTACTGGACCGCACCGTGAATCCGAATGTCCGAAATACATCGGTGATGACCTTAACCGCTACGTCTGGATCTGGGATCGTCTTCTCATATCCTTCAAATCCGATGGATATGGTAAACGCTCTCCCCTCCGCAAACGGATCATGATTATAATCATCCACCATTGTGAATGCATAGGAGCCATCCGGGTCAGTGACTGCAGCCCAATCCCGATAGTATTTACTACTGCCCAATGTATCATCGTAGTAAGATTCATTAATCTTTCCATGAGATTCATAGGCTGCTCGCTCAAAGCTTCTTCCTACACAGAATAACCGATGAGATTCATAAATGGTTCGACGCATCTCTAAAATAGAAATTCGTCCCCACCGTCCACTCTCTACATGGTTCAGATAGTTAAATGCTTTTTCTGCCAGGAATCTTGGAATGACTCGTAAAGGTTCCAAATCTGCTGGTAACACATATCCCCCATTCATAAATTAAACTCCTTTCTTAAATGCAACCGTTTGCATATTAAGTACCCTCAGTTCACCAGTCTTCACGTTGCACACAAATGCTGTCTTAGCATCCGGTATTGTCATCAGTACATTGGCCGGTGATTGACAAGTGAAATCATCTCGATACTCAATCGTAAATGATGCAATGTAAGTTTCTGTCGGCAGCGTATTTGTCTGAGCATTATTGAACTTATGTCCAAGGAATAATCCATTGTACTTCATGGAAGTAATCGCTGGCGCACTGCCATCGTTCAACAACACCATGAAGTTTCTGGCCGTCAACCGAGTGAATAAGAAAGCATAGTCATCTCGATTATATACAATCAGATTGCACTTAAGTACACCAGGACCGGTCACATTAAACACAGCTTTGAAATCAGAACCATTCAGATCGATTGAACTAATCTGAATGTCAGATGGTGCATTGGTTGGATAATTATTCTGGACGATCTTTCCCGTTGAACGATCGATTACCAATATCTGATAGCAGTTATATCTAGTCGTTGATTCCGATGTGATTGTGAATGCAGAATCTTTCACAACCACCCGAATGTATCTCCAACCCTTCAATTCCTCCGGTGTCTTGTTGATATAAACTCGGATTCCACGGAGTTCATAATCCACGTAAGCAATGGATAAAGATTCATCCTCACTTGCCTGAGGTGCAACCGCTTCTCCATTCGTATACATCGTGGTCCGATAAACGGACAAGGTGACATTATCGGAGAAGGACCAAGTTGGGGAATCCACTGGCTGTACATAGGATTCGAATTTACCCCCATCATCCTTAGTGGCTGATTTCGTATACATCCCAGCTTCATTGTACGGAAGTAAAATGGAAGGTATAGACCTTCTAACCCACCTCATCGTACCATCTAACAAGGCATCTTCCGCAGAATCATAAACAATCTGGTTCGGATTAGCATCTGTACCAAATAATTTCACATAGCTAGAATCAGATGTGGAAACCATAATGTTACTGATCTTCGGAAGGTTGCTCAAATGATACATTTGAACTGCTCCCTGTGGGTAGGAGAATATATTGTTGTATTGATCCTTCGTGATAGCAAATGCACACTCATCATACTGGCTTTGTATTCTGGTGTTCTGAATGAACAGTGCACCTTCTGTAAACCGAAGCAGGAAATAATTCACCATTAGAGACTGATTGATTATTTTATCGAGATCAATTGTGAGCATCGGGTTATCATCTTCGAGTGGATAGATGTCTGCTTTCAACGTCTTAATTCTCGTCCAATTGAAAACATCTTCATCAGGATTATATTCCCCAAAGTATGCATGGATTAAATCGGAATCAATGTGGTCGAATGTCAAACAATCCTTTCGGATTGGCACAAAAATCGTTGAATAATTACTGTAATCGCGTTTCAGGAAGAATCCTTTTCTTTCCCAATCGATAAAGTTCTCAATCCGACGAACCAAAACAAGCTTAATTGTCATACGGGAAGTCGTCGGGGTATACGTAATTTTGTAGAATTCAGAGCCGTACTGATGTTCAAACGAGCAATCTACTTCTTCTACTGAAGTATCACTATAGGATGTGAGTTTGATCTGCTCAATTCCATATCCATTCGGAACCCGAATGGTATCTGTGGTGGATTCTCCTGTCTTCGCATAAATGATCTTCGTATCTGCCGGATCTCCACTAATCGTAATATCCGGTTTGAATTCTGTCCTGGTATTGTTTTCGGGATAACAGCCAATTTCTACAAGTGTACTATCCATAATATACTGAATCATGGAAATCTGCTCTGCTTTATAAGTCGTCTGGGTAAAGGTTACCTTTCCCTCTTCTCCAGTTGAGATCTTAAAGATCATAATCGGACTAATGTAATTCCTTGCGCCATCATGATAGTTAACATCTGGATTGTCTGCAAAGGAATCTTCGGATAACTTCTGGAGATGGAGGATCTCATTCCAAAGTTCGTCTTCTGTCACGTAAATCATCTTGACGGTATCTGACGGTCTCATTGTATCCGCAAATGCAGCAGATGGAACCGTCGCATAGAAGTTTAATTTATTCTTGCTATTTAATTCAATTCCTTCCGGTCTTGCAATTACAATATATCTTGGGTCGCATAACCGCCACCCACGATTTTCCATCGATAACTTAAGTCTACGAAGTGCAGTTGCAACATCCTGTGAGAGATTATATCCCAATTCCTGATTGGTTAATCGATTTAATGTGATTGCCAAATTCTGTGTTTGCGTGGCAGCAAGCGCGTCTCTCATTGAAATTTGATACGTATTCGCTGCTGTCATACCAGCACCATATTTCTGCCGATAGATAGCGGGAGTATATTCAGTTTCTTTTGACCGAACATCTTCCTCAGCTGCTGTTAACATAGACTGCGCATCACTTTCTAAGGAGATCAATAACTCATCCATGGTGTTATACCAACTGATAATTTCTTTCTGGTAGGAGTTATAATCCTTATCGTTGAAAATGATGTTAAGTAGTTTGGATCGATAAGCCATTTATAAAAACACCTCTTCTCTTGATTCTTTTTCAATTGGATATTCCTTATCATGTAATAAAATATGCCGAATCAGTCGAACCAGCGTTGCTTCACTGACACTAATCCCTACTTTTTCATTCCGATATATCTGATCGGGTCGCTTATATAGAGAAGTAGATCTTATTTCACGATCTACTACAATGACCCGAATACTCTTTGTTAACTTTCCCCCATCTACATGCGCACGAATGGTAAACACTTCCCGATAAGTTGGATCATAAATCAGAATTGTCAAATACTGTTGAAAGACACCATCTTCACTACGAAGATTATAACTCACGAATTGAATCCGATCTTTCAATCTTCCAACGGGGACATCTTTTTCATCTTTAAATATTTTGGTGATCTCAGTCATGGACCGATTTACCATTGCCGCGTATTGTTCTGCTTTCATGTAAGTAACTCTCCTTTCTACCCCAATCAATTTAAGAAGATTCAGGTTACTTCGTTGTGCAGGAACACTAATATTCTATGGGGATTTCTTCTATATTAAAGATGAGTTTTTTGAAATGTGAAAAGAGATGAAGAATAGAGTATGAATTACTCTATTCTTTCTATTTGTATTTTGATGATGTGGGGTTGGTTTCCTGTCTTTTAGTCATTTTCCCAAAATGACTTACTCCGCTTCGCTACTCCCCTTTCGATTTTTCTGTTTCTTTTCCTTCTCCCCTAGAATGTCCCCTTCTCGGGGGCTCCCCCAAGGGATTAGCCCCCGAGTACAGGGGCACCATTCTTTCAGAATGTTCCCACCCTACCACCCTTAAGCCCTATTATTTTTTATGTATATTCCATAATAATTTATTATTTACTTCAACTTAAAGATGAATTCATTAATAGAAGAATCTTTAGATTCTTCTTAAAGTTGAACTCGTGGTTTTTAATGGAACTTTCAGATATATAATAATTAAAGAAAACTAAAGTTATTTACTTCTTAATCAATTGAATATAGAAACTTCGTTTCTATATTCGTAAAAGATTGGGGATTTCATCCCCAATATATAAAGATGAATCAAGTATTCATCTTTATATAAAAGCAGAAATCTTAATCATCAAACAAGTTGATGATTAAATTTCTACTTAGTATCCTAAAGTTGATTCATTAAATTGGTTATGTTAGTATCTAATTTGGATTGACATGAAGTTTATGTTATTTTCCCTTACGGGAAAATTAACGTATATAATCGTTTATCATTTTGAATAATCTAAATTGTTTCATATCATATATCAGTTTTCTTTAATTATAGTTTCTTCGGAAAACGGTTCTTTTTTGTTGAAACAGTATAGTAGAAGGATTCATTTTCTTCTGGCATTCGGATAAAGGTGGGAATAGAGTAACGCACAGATATATCGTCAGATAATCTGATCAACTTACTCTATTTTCATCTAACGACTGACATAACTATAATGAAACGGAACCATCGACTTGAAGAAAATAGTAGAGAGGTGGTTTCGGGACATTTGACCAGTTTCTGCATAAGGCTTGTCTGTGATTGGGCGAAAGGTTCATAAGTCTCGTTAGATTGTGGATCAACTGGAAAAAGCTTTACTGGAACCACACCCGTCTATATGACGTTGCGTAGGTGTGCAGTAGTCTTTGCGGCATTTGCGTCAAGCCCTTAAACATCCTTATCAGTGTCACAGTGATAGGGAGGGTAGTTCGGCCAATAGAAGATAATAAGCTGTACTTGAGAGGCAGAATACATAGGGATTGTCAATGGAAATTATTATAAGCCGTAATGCTTTGCGGAGGAAGAATATCCTCATTCAAACGTATAAGCCTACGATACTTCGTAATTTCAGACGATCACCTTCCCCTGACCTAGAGTAACCGGACCTACATCCGGGTGGGCTTAAGTAGAGAAAAACACACTTGAAAATAGTCCATTGAACTGTAACACGCCACCGATGGTGGGGACTCTGATGGAGTAGAGATGATCGCCTCAGGGGTATGATTTCGACTTGGGTAGAGTAAGAAACCGGATAGTTTTATCTGGTATCTGAAAACAGGAATAAGATCGAAACATATTGCGAATCGAGCAATCGACGCCGCTTAACAGCTAGGTTGTGAAGAGCAACGGAATGCCTTAAGCGAACTTGGGATCTGGTTTAAAGCAAAGAGGGTCCCTTGGATGAATAAACGAAAGATTAAGATATAAGAAAATATGATTATATGGAAGTACATTATCATGATAAACGATTCAAATAAAGGATAGAAGAGAGAAGAAACCTTAGTGGAATCTTCTCTCTTCTATTTTGTTGTGGTTGTTATGTTTTGGACTTGTTGGTTTAAACAACTTGGATCTTTTCTTTGAAGGACATGTGAAGCAGACCATGGATAATCTTTCTTCACTACAAATTTGTTTATAAACTGGTCATAATTTATTACTATGAAAATTTGTCCAGCTCAGCATCTTGAATATATATTATACTCTTGAAATAAGAGGGATAATCTATAAAGTACGAAAATAGAACTAGAGGAATTGGGCTCCCTCTAGTTCTATTTTGTATGATCCCTCAATCTGTTTCAGAAAGGGGTTGATATGATGGCTGTCAAGGTTAATGACCTGTTTAATACAGGTGATAAAAACCTCGACCGCATGAATCGCGATCTGTACCATTTCGCACACACAGACGCGATGAGCGGCGATCCACGAGCCATGGAAAATTGGCTCAGGATGTCCTATTATTTGAAAAATGGTGACATCTTTAACCCCGCAGCCTTCATGAGACTGTAGGAAGTATATCAAGCCTCGGGTGAGACCTAGTCCACCTCATACCGGGGTTATTTTAATGTATCACCAATCATAGTTTATCAGGGATAATATAGAAATTTGTCCAGCTAAGGACTTTGAGTATATATTATTCTTGCGAATATACACCAAATAAGAATATTAAAATCAACAGGGACCCGCCCTCAATAGCGGGAGAAAGAGGATATTATGAAGACCAATACTATTAGCGTTAACGAAAGAACCAATATCAACATTTTCTCTGACAACGGTGTTTGGACAGACAGACCAGAAGTGAAAATTTACCTGAGCGTTAAACCGGATAATTCTCGTGTCATGCTGAATGTATGCGAAATGATCCTCACATTTAAGGAATCCGACATTCTTCCATTTGACGATGTTATGGCGGAACTGTTCCGGCGTGACAAGAAAGTCAATACCGTATCTGATGTGAGGGTTGGAAAATTTGGACGCATTGTACGTAAAATAGATCTCACCTACAACAGCGAAGATGATAGTATCACATTCGGTGGACTGTACGACGGAGAAGAAATTGAACCTGTCACATTCCCGTCACTCGAATTCGTATCTTTGTTATACGAAGCACGGGAAGACGCATTACGATAAGTTAGACTTCAAGGAGGAAAAGAAAATGACTGAAAACATGAAGAAAAAAGCAACTATGAACGCAATTGAATCCAACCTGGAACTTATCCGGACATACACGCAGGTTCGGATAGCTAAAGAGCAGATCGGGAGAGACTCCAATCTGGAGAGGTTATCTTGGAATCTCGAGCAGATCATGAATGCGAAGGGAATCTTTACGGAGCTTCCTTCTGTGAGGATTGATTGGTAATGAATAAAATGAGGATAGAGATAGTGGGTGCTATCTCTATCCTTCTTCGTTCTCTACAGCATCTCCATAGACTGATTTCACCAATAATTTTTTGAACTAGATTCTGGTAAATATTTGGGTGTTGTGATACTTCTCATACCATAGAGACTTGTGAAGTATAAGACAATTAGGGACCCGTTTCAAAGTATCACAAAGAATCTGATTCAATCCACTATTGGTTGGTGATTGAAACCAATCTATATCTTGGATCGGAATCCCCAAATTAACTTCACAAAACGAAACTGTTATAGATAAAGTTAATTTGTTACATAGGATTTCCAAGATGTACTTTTCAATATATTAGCTAACTCCGACGGGTATCAAAGTTAACTTAAGACCCTGTTGGGAGCATGAAATTTGGTCACGTTATAGCTATATATTATATTTTAGACAATGATATTTAAAGGAGGAAGAAAAATGAATAACAGATGGAGACAGATTGAGAAAATAAGGAAACGTGCTCTGATTAGAGAGAAGCGTTTAGAAAGAATGCACAGAATTATCATAAACGAGCCAAAGCTACAAGCAATCCTTTCAGCAAAACACATGTGTCCTGATAGTGATCAGATGTTCGTATATGCATCTTTACGAAAATCACAGGATCCGTTAATAGAGGCTAGGCTTTCTCTAAAACGTATGTACGAGCGACGGGATGTTGAAGTACCAAACGCACTTCGGTCTGAATTAATAAAGGAAAAGATGCGTTTGATGTATGGAGGTGATGGGAATGAATAAAAGACAAAAGAAGAAACTGGAGAACCGTCTCCAAATGGAATATTTACGATGGTATTATCCTGAGATTCGCAGCACACTGGGACTAAAAACTTCAAATGCACTCGGCCAAGCCGTCGGTATGTGTCCGTATGATCCATCTGGACTATGTCAGTATCTTGATGAAGACCGACCAGTTATACCGAGATATAGACGTTCTACTATGAGACGGCTCGTTCACAGAGACATGATTCGTTGGATCGATAAACTTCCAAAAGAAACAAACTTTGTCCAGATGAGCATCTCTACATCATGCGAGGCTCAATTCTTAGACGATTAAAGAGAATATAGCAGGAGAGTCATTTCCGATTCTCCTGCTATATCTTTTATCACGATAAGGCGTTTTTTGATTTGGTTCACTGTCTCGACCAATGCAGAATCTATCTAACAAGGTCGGCTTCATTGTAAGGAACTCTGTAAAATGTGACGCCTCTATGGGGTAGCGAATCCCATTATGAATTTGTTCCAGCACAAAGTCTTAAGCGATATAAGTGCTTTAAAACTAATAGGAAGGAGTGTGAAGTAAGATGTCTCATGAGGAATTCATTCAAATAGTGAAGACGGCGATTTATGAAGAGTGTACTGATGGGAGGGTAGTCCCCTCAATCCTGATTGCCCATGCGGCAGTAATCAGTGATTGGGGTCGGAGCGAAGTAGCGATGAATGCGAATAATTTGTATAACGTTACGTGTTCCTCAATATTGGGCGGTCTCGGTTCTTATGAGGCCTCCGTCCCAGCCGAGACATCTTCCGGAAAGTTAATTAAAACCAAAATTCATTATCGGAAATATGCCTCTTGGCATGATTCGGTCGTTGACTATGTAGAACGATTAAAGGATAAGGAAAAGTATATTGAACTTACTAAATTGGAGACAATCCTTGAACTGGTGAAGTGTTATGTGAAACTAACGGATAAACAGACACCTCATCTGGATAGTCGAATCCTGAATGTTATCAAGACCTATCAATTGACCCAGTATGATGCAATCCGAGGGAAGTACAATCCCTTCAATATTGCACAAATTGGAGATCGAGGAGAAATTGTTCGATGGTTACAGTACGAATTGCGAACTAGGGGGTATGAGAGTAAGGATCCATATGTTTGTGATTTCTTCGATTATCCGATGATGAATATGGTACGAGATTATCAAAAAGACCATGGATTAGAACCACACGGAGTTGTGGATCTGAAAACTTTACGTTCACTACTTGATACCATTGAATAGATGATATCAAAGAAAGGAGAATTATATGGAACTGGTCATATACCCAGAGATGAATCCAACCTTGGAAGCGGTTACCATTGATAAGGTAATTCCAATTCGATTCTCTCGGGATAAATTGCGGTTGCCCTCTGATGAGAACGACCGGATGCATGGTAGACTGATATACTTTTGTAATACGTCCCAGGACGGAATTGCAAGGGTATTGAACAACGTTCATCCGAGAATCATCAACGTGGGAAAACCATATACTACTTATTACTATGATTACATTCCTCTCTACAAGTTCGTTCATGCTCCCGGTGTACAGAATACCGGGGTAACTCGGAATATCGGAAAGAAAGACCGAGTGATCTGGTACACAGGAATGAAGGAACGAGTAGAAGGAATTCGAACACCAATTACGATTGATGGAGCAAAGGGTCGCAATGTTGTTTACGATATGCAGCCGTTCATCAATACATTTAAACGAGTAAAGAGACTCAGAAACTTATCGATGTTGCAAAAAGTTTCGATCTTTTTTAACTCAATCAACGTATTCATGAATCGGCCGGTACGAGGATATACCGGAAATACCATATTTATTGATTTGGATGAATATAACACTCAGAGGTCTCTGAATAGTTACCACTTCATGACTTATCTGCTTTTGTTATTAAAACGACAGGCGAATTTCATGGAACCATTTAAGGCAGATTATCAGGTGATCTTCTATACAACCAGAGGTTATATTTTATTCCGAATGAATGAGGATCTGGTACGAGAAAATTATGGAAAATTGAATCAGATGATTCGCAGATTGAAGCCAGAAATAGACGCTGTAGCCGCAGTGGATTTTGCAGAGAAGGAAGACATCTCGATGAAAATTAACGTAGCGGCTGGCTTTACTGGTGGAGGAGAGTTTGATCCGGATGACGAAGATGACTTGGATGGAGAAGAGGAATCCCCATCCGAAGACTTACCAGTGACACCGGATTCAAAGATTGTGGATTCCATAAAGAAGAATGTGTCTGATGAAGATGATACCGATGCCACTGTCGATACTATTCTCAGTGATGTTGAATCCGATGAGAAGCTAAAAGAAGAACTGGCAGATGTCATTATCTCCAGCAATAAGGGTTCCAAATCCAATGCATCTTCGAAGAGAGATGCAATGCTTCGGGAGAGACAAAAGAGTGTGATGATTAAAGGAAAGACACTCCAGGAGTTGACAACTGATGTCACAATTCCAAAGATTGAGAAATCCGAAGTCAAGAATCCGATGCTTGTGAATCAGACTATCAAGCAGGTAAAATATGCAAACTTTCAGAAGACCTATAATGATTCTCTTCTGGATTCGGATATTGCCAATACGTTTAAGATGTTTAATGGGAAGACCATTGATATGAATGTCTTAAAGGTAGAAGTGGAAGATACGTCCAATACATTGAACCTGATGGAGACTTATACGGTTACCTTCGAGGATGAATTCCGTAGAAGGCATACGGTGAAAGTTAATATTCCGAAGTTCATCGACAATAAGTATCTCTATATCAATGGTGGTACGAAAACCATCGAGACACAAATTACAGCTCTTCCAGTCATTAAGACGGATGAGGATACGGTTCGTGTAAATACAAACTATAACAAGCTGACTATTATTCGAAAAGGTTCTAAGATCAATCCGAATATGGAACGGTTTAAGAAGATGATTACAGAACCGAATAGTGGTTGGAAAGTGCACAAGGGAGACAACTCTGAGGCCAACCGTGGACAGCTTACCTGTCTGGAATATGATACGATGGCAGCAAAGTATAACTCTTTAGAGCATGGACCCTATCACTTCGTCTTTAACGTAGAGCAATTGATGGAAGAGACAGATCACAAGTTCCAGTCTACCCTGGACAAGGTTCTGATTGGTTATAAGAAGACGGGTTCAAAGATTGAACCAATCTATTATGATAAGAAGGATCCCGATCATGTAGATATGATTTCTACCATGATCTTAAATGCTCAGCCAGAGTATTACGATGAGTTTAAGAAACTCAGTGCAGGTAAGAAGTACGTTCATACCACAACGACCATTATGAGAAAAGAGATTCCGACGGTCGTCCTGCTGTGTTTCTTTGAGGGAATTTCTCAGGTAGTGAGAAAGTTCAATGACCCGGATGTGAAGTTTGTAGATAAGAAGTCCAATACGGATAATTACATGTACATTCGATTTGCTGATGGGTATTTACAGTATCCAATGTCCAATCTGGAAGCATGTATCATGTTCAATGGACTTACCTCTTTCTCAACGGCAAACTATACGGTTGCTGACCTTGATAACCAGCAGACCTATATTGATGTCTTGATTGAAGTTTGTGGGGATGGATATGTGGCAGGTGCTCTCATTAACTTCTACGACTTCATGATCGATCCAATCACTTTGGAGTTATTGAACCTACTATCTCTACCTACGGATTTGGTATCACTGATTATCTATGCAAACAACCTGCTCGCGGATAATCAGTATCGGTCCGATATCAATCTCAACAATTATCGTCTCAGGAATAATGAAATTATTCCTGCGATTCTTTATAAACAGTTAGCAATTGCTTACGCTAGGTATCGTGCAACAGCCAGAAACAGCAATCCGGTTCGGATGTCCGTTGATCCGAATTGCGTCATCAAGGCATTACAGGCACTTCCGACGGTACAGGACTATCCATACCTTGGCCCGATGACGGAGCTTAAGATGAACTATCTGGCTTCTATGAAGGGCTATGCTGGTATGAATAACGACGAGGCTTATAAGGAAGATAAGCGTGTATACGATGAATCCATGGTTGGTATTGTGGGTACATCAACAGACAATGCCAAAAACTGTGGTAAGGAACGTCATCTGGTTTTGGAACCGAAGGTATTAAATGCCAGAGGTATGTTGGAATTAACCGATCCGAAAGATATTGACAAGCTTGATGATACCCAGCTTGAAACTGCACTGGAGATGTTGAATCCGGGTGGATTGTTACATGACGACCCTGTACGTACAGCTATGGCAACGAAACAGAGGGGACACGCGATCCCAATTGCAAAACAATCCCCTATGCTTGTATCTACTGGACTGGATGCAACGGTTCAGTACCGTACTTCGGACGATTATTCGGTAGTAGCCGAGGAAGATGGTAAGGTTATTGATTTTGACCAGAAGACGAAACTTATGACCATTGAGTATAAGTCTGGGAAGAAACGTTGTATTGATTTCTATCCAAAGATGGCAAAGAATGGTGGTGCTGGTTTCTACTTAAAGAACGAGTTAACCACCACGTTTAAGAAAGGGAATTCTTTTAAGAAGGGTGATATCTTAGCATACGATCCCTATTACTATAACAATGATGAGTTCTTTGGTAATCGTTTGACCTTTGGTTGTCTGGTTAAGACAGCAATCATGTCTGATAGCGCAACTTATGAGGATTCGGATTTCTTTACGAAGAAGTTATCGAAATCGATGGCTGCTAAGATTACCATGTGTAAACGAGTGACCATTGGTAAGAATGCAAATGTGGACTTCATTGTAAAACCAGGCGATACAGTTAAGGTTGGAGATGAGCTCATTCGGTTTGAAACTTCCTATAACGATGCAGAGATGAATCAGCTTCTTGCCGGTATCCGAGATGATCTCCATGAAGCAATTGTGTCTCTCGGTAAGACGAGGATTCTTGCTAAATATGAAGGTACGATTGAGGATGTCATCTGCTATCCGGCGGTTCCGGTTGAGGAGATGTCTCCCTCTCTTGGGAGCGTGGTAAAGAAATGCTTATCCAACGATAAGGCGAGAATGTCTCAGTTAAATAAGGTAGACCCGGCAAGTAAGAATTCTCCGTATAAGGCCGGTGTTCTGATGAACCGCCCAACCGGAGTAGTGGAACCGGATGCCTATGGTAAGATTGATGGTGAAGATGTTACAGATTCCGTGATGTTCAAATTCTTCATCACATATCTTGATGAATTATCAGACGGGGAGACCGAAGTATAGGTTATTATCCCTCTCTATATGGTAACATGTGGAGACTTCGGGTTAATTGCAGGTAAAGGCTTAAAGCTCTAACACCACAACGTAGTCCGAAAGGACAAGCGTGATGGTTGCGAAAGCAGAAAGAACGTTAGAGATTGAGATATGGTGAAACAAAAGCTATCGAAAGATGGTCCTAAGTCTCAACTAAAAAGGCCCGTTCATGCAGCGAATCACCTAAGGGTTCGAAAGAATTACGGTGAACGTTCATCGACTATCTCCTTGCGGGAGAGTAAAACCACAAGCGATAAGAATCTAATTTCTTATCAGGTGGAAGAAAAATCCGACGCCTAGAGTGATTATTCTAGGATGCAGAAATAGTCAGCGCACTCTTGTAATGAGAGTGGGATAGAAATATCCTTTTATGGGGTTGCGCCCATAAGAAAATTGTGTGTGATACGACACTGTGATACGGACACGCAGACAGTAATCTTATCGATATATTCGAATATGTATGAATTGATACAATACTGATTGATAGAAATATTAGTGTATCAAGATGATTACTGTCGCCGTGGACAGGAGGCTACAATGCTCAGCGTAGAAATACGTCGCTCAATGAAGGTTGAGTGTTGGTTGGATTTATTTAACCATTGAGAAGTGTCATATGACGCGCACGGATAAGATAGTTCATCAGACTGCCAATAAATCGACTCTTGGGGATATGATTCCGGAAGGGTTTGAGCCTTATTCAGAATTTAGACCTTATGAGGAAATCTCATTGTTGCAGCCCCCAAGTGCAATTCTTCAAAGAGGAACTGCTTCCATTGAACCCTCAATGCTACATTATAAGGGTTTGATAGAGCTTAAGAGAAAACAGTATGAAATCCTCACCGGAGAATCTTGGAATGAGAAGGATAGACGAGAAAACCCATACATGGATCACTCTCAAAGAGCTACTCAGGAAGCATTCAATATTACGAGCGAACAGTGGTCTGTATTGGAAACCATATATGATCTTACGGAAACAACCGATGGCGTACTCCAATCAACACGATTCTATTCACCCGGTGATACAGTTATGAACGGTTTTGCTGGAATCGATTTGAAGTGTTTGGGGACAAAGATTGCAGTTCACGATCACGCTAATGTGGAATATGATTATACGAACAATTGTTTAGTTGCTTCCGATACAATCTACCCTGGAGAGATTCTCCGCATGGATACGTTCTTTAGAGTGGAGGAATGAGTATGTTAATTGATATAGATGGAAATAACTTATCGAAACTTCTTAAAATGTTTGCATGGATGGAAATATGCGGAAGCATAGGCCATTCAACTGATTTTCATGTTGGATATGATGGGGATGGTTCCGCTAGTTATACATTCAAGCCAAAAGATAAAGACGTTGCGAAAGCTTATGAGCAATTGAAGAAAGAGATCAATAAGCAGCGTGACGACACAGGAGAAGATATCAAGAATTTTAACTTTGAGTAGGACAAGAGAGTAGACAGTCACTTAGATTGTCTACTCTTTTATCTATTTGCTTGGATATATATTATTAGGTTGAGTAATAAAGATTACAAAGGAGGTTTTATGATGCGGAATAACAAACCGAATCGAGATCAACCACAGTTTGATTTCAGCTCTAGTATGATTAATATCGATACGGTCATGGATTCGATCGTTGCAGCACAGAAACAGGCTGGGAAAGAACCGACATTAGAGATTGCAGTGATCGATCGATACACAGGAAAGAAATATCGCCGATTTCAGAAGCGATCCAAAGAGGAAGAAGAAGCGTATCAGAATTCCAAAGCTGTATTTGTGGACAAACGGGATAGTGGTCCAGCAATTTCTCCGGAGGGAGATGTGAAGGAAGAATATGATAATGACGGGCTCTATATCTGTGAATATTGTTCCCATTTAAAGTGCCCACTCGGATCAACGGTCCCAAAATATGATAGTTCTATTTGTGATAGTTGTACCGAATGTGCTGAGTGTGTGGAGTTTGCAGAATATGAGTGTTCCGGTTGTTCCTACAGTCGGTATCGAGAAGGAGTTCCGTATAGTGAATTGGTATCGGCCGATAAGATACTTAGTGCGCATGATATGGATGTGTTTGAGAAAATTGAACGGTCAAGACTGACCGGAAAACAAGAGGAAACAAAGTACGATGACCATTACTCCATTTTGGACTTTTAAAAAATAATACGGTGATACCGTATTAATAGTTTATTATGGTGAAAACATCGGAATAACCAATAATTCTAAAATGCTAAGGAGGTTCCTATTCTATGGGAAAGTTTGCAGACAAAAAGAAAGAAATCTACGCATCTTCCTTAAACAAAGATGGGAAAATCCGGAGAACCAGCAATCGCAGACAGTTCGATGAACTGGGTACTGCTCTGCTGAACGACCCGGATTATAAGGAAGTTGTTAAAAGAACCCACGGCGGAAAGACCACCGAAGTGGAGACCACCCCGGTTGCAGATTTAAGAAAGGCTATGATCGGCGGCATTGCCAAAGATGCAGGACTGGATTCTGCTGAGACTGCAAAGCTGATTGAGAATCATGAGTTTTCCACTCTGCCCCTGTATCCGGTCGTAGCAGCAATGCTGGAAGGATACTGTGAGGCTGGTAAGACTTTCGTCTTTAATAAGAGAGATGATCTGCAGGGGAGTCTGTTTATCGAGGAAAAGGAGCAGGCCGAGAAGACCTACCACATTCCGCCGGGCAGAAGCAACGAGAGCACGGTTACTTCCGTTTATGGAAAGCATCGTGTATGGAGAACCAAATCCAGATGCCCGAAGCACCTGGTAGAGAAGGTAAAATAAACCATAAATGGAGAAGAGTTCACTACGGTGGATTCTTCTCCCCATTCTTTTTAGGAGGAAAGAGGATGAAATATTCAAATGATGTATTAGTTTTGGTTGCAAAGAAGATGATCTGTAATTTAGATCAAGTAAAATTGGCATGTGCAAGGGGAGCATATGACGATTTGATTGCTCGTAATAAGAAACAGAACGGAGACAATCATACGAGCTATATGGAACTCAGAGTATTAGTAGATGGGTGCGATGAACCATTTGGTGCTTCCGTTGATTTGGATATGAAGGGCCACACCATGTTTGACATCTATTGTGTGTTTACACATGAACAATATTTGGTGTGGAGAAAGATCATGGAGCAGATGTTGGATTCAAAGTCTGTTGATGATGAGGATTATGTAATTATTGAAAATATCTTAATCGATATTGAGGATGGAGATTATCCAGGAAGTGTTGGGACTGTCGGACATTATCTGACATTGGCGGATTTCACAACGATTTTATTGATCATGTATCGCGATGCTAGAATCGACGCTGGACTGTCAGATGATAGTATCACAATGTTAGCCATTGATCATAGGTTGCGTAAATATTTCATTGGTGACCTACTAAAGATGCAAACGGATCGTTATGATATTTCACTTCCAGCCGAAATTGTGAAGAATTTGGAACTTAAGGAGGCGACGGAAGCCATTCTCAACATTCCAACGCTCAACGGAACCTGGGAACTTTTGAAGTCATATGAGGATTACTCTGTGTCATTTACGTGTACACGGATGCCAGACGAGTATGATTTTGATTATGGGGTTAAACTCACAATTTCTAAACCTGGCAAGCCGACATTCATTAGAAATATACCAATTTATTCGTTGGCAGATATTCATTTGGCGGTTAGTTAGTAATGTTAAGATGAGGAGTGGGATTATGATAAATTCTCACTCCTCATATTTATTTTTTGTCAAAGAAACGCTATATTCATCTCGCACAAAAGGTTAATGACTTTAAAAGAAAGGAGATGAATATAGATATGGCGAGTATGAAAGATCTTGATCGTATGTTAAAACGCGGTGGGAAGACTACTCGCAAGATGCCTTTAAAAGCTGGATCCTGGCTTGCAAATGCAACGAGATCGGTTGGGTATTCTTCGTTAGACATTTTGAAGAATCTGATGCCCAATACGATTGAGCTTGGGCAGTCTGCAGCGGAATCTGCTGGAGAAATCAAGGATACATTATCCGGAATGGGTTCCCAAAGTGGAAAGCTCAAAAATGCATTTGATGCTTCCGTTTATGTAAAGCTGGGAAAAGAAGGCTTAAAGAATGCCCTTGAGGACTTAAAGTCTGGTGATTTCTATAATGAGAAACGTTACCAGGAATATGTAAATAAGTCCATGGACTTAGGGGATGATGAAGACTTTGACTTCGGAGATGATGATTTTAACTTCGATGAAGTTGAAGACTTCGATGTGGATTTGACCTCCGATGACGACGGAGCCGCGGTCAATGTAAAACGTTCTCATAAGGGTAGAAACGAGGCAACTAAGATTACTCTGGTCAACAATATTGGCCCAGACAGTCCTTTAGTTCAGGCAACGGAGTTCCAGACAAAGATTGCTGTGAAGGGCGTTGGGGTGATTGTGGATGCGAATACTGCGAATACGCAGGCCACGATGACTATGATGTCGAAAATTGGGAATGACCAATTAAAGATGTCCAATGCAATTCATCAGACAGTAATTGATCTGAGTCAATCCTTACAGACTCAAATGAGTCAGTACTCTACAATCGCAGAAAAATACTTTAATGACTCAATTGCACTTCAGACACGAATTGCAGATAGTCTGGATAAGGTTCGGGAGAATACTGCAGTTGCTGCTGGGGCAATGGCTGCAAAGGATCCAAGAGATGTTCCGGATATGCTCGATATGTTCAGTGGTGGCTTCATTAACATCACGGAATATAAACGGTATGTCAGAAAGAACCTAAATAACTGGATCGACAGTAACTTTGCTGCTTCTCAGATTAAATCGATATTCTCCGACACGGACACCCTTGGCTCTATGATGGCTGCACCGTTGCGGTTTGTTGCAGAAGGAATTGCAAAGCAAGCAATCCCGGCAGCTGTGCAGACAGCGATGGAACAGTTGGATCAAACTGTCGGTGAATTTTTTATAACAAAGTTACAGCAGCTTGGATCCCACGCAAGTGATTTTAACAATCCAATTTTATCTACACTCGGTCAAATCTTTGGTCTCCAGACCAAGATGAATACCACGGTTGATAAGAAAAGTTATGAAAAGGGAGCAGTACCATTTGATGGTATTACTCATCGCACCATCAATGATGTAATCCCAACGTATTTAAGACAAATTGCTTCGGCCGTTACTGGCAAAGAAGAGATGGTCTTCGATTATGATAAGGGTGTTTATCGGACCTTGTCTTCGGTACAGAAAGATCATCAAGATGAAATACGCAGAGCAAAGCTCAGTCCTTATTCGGAGGACATTACAAATTTTTCTCAATCCGTAAAGGATACTCTGGTTACCGCGTCGAAAGAGCAGTTAGATGAATTAACAAAGTCTTTTGAAAAGGTAATTGAGAAACTCGTAGAACGAGGGGGTATTTCCACTTATCGTGAGACTACAACTCGGTCTGGCGAGACAATCGATCCTTTGCGGGACGTGATGGAATCTGCTGGTATTTATGATCAGAGATTTCTTAACCTAATGAGGGGTTATTTTGAGGCCAATTACCATGCTGGTGAGGGTTATCGAAATGCCGCATTCTTTGGACGAAATATTCCAACGTCCAGAAGAAATGTATCTAAGATAACAGAAGAGCGTCAAGCTAATCCGATTCGGTATAATGATATTTATATTGACAGTGGAATGGATAATGTATCCAATTCCCTCTTTAACATCTCGAAAGATGGTAAACGTAAGACTACCGTCAATCAGTCTGCCGGCCCTCTTGCCGATCAGTATGGAAAGAAGCCAACCTATTACCTTAGAGGTATTTTACAAACACTTGCTTCCGGTATTAATGTCAGAATTATCGGAGGTGGTGGTAGACGGCGCGGTGGTGGAGGAGATACGATTCCACCAAATCCTTATCTGGAAGAGTTAAAAGCTCAGAAGGAAGCGTATAACCGAGAAACTCGAACAGTCGAGCATCTGTATTCCGATGAGGAGCGTCAGACGAAGATTGAATCTGGAAAGTTGGATTATGATTCTGATTTGAGTATGGAGCAAATCCAGTCAGCAATGGATCGTTCTGCTAACCAGAGAGCGATGCAGGAGCGAAATCAGAATCGAAAGAAGTCGATCTTTGAATGGGTTGCCGGTAAAGGTGGAACTATTGGAAAATGGGCTCAGGGAATCAATGACCGAATTGAACAGGGTTCCGGAGCCATTCAATCTGCTCTTCAAACAGCCAACGATGTTTTGTATCGGATCATGTTCGGTGATGAAAATGGTAAACGTGGTCTTGGTGCAGCATTTGATATGGTTATCTCTGGAGTCAAGGTCGGTTTTAGGAAACTCGGTACGTTTGTTGATCAGAAAGTTTTAAAACCAATCGATGAGGTTTTATTTGGTAAGGACGGTGTCTTTACTAAGTTTAAAGAGACGGAGTTCTATAAGAATATTACCGGTAAAGTCAAGGGTGGTTTTAATAAAGTACGAGATGCAATTCTTGGCAAAAAGGTGGAGGATGATGATGGTAGGGCACACTACGAGGGTGGGCTCATCAGTTCTACTATCAACGAGCTCGGTAATGTCGGAAAATCCATCAGTGAATCCATCTTTGGGAAGAAAGGACCGGATGGGAAACCATTACCGCTTGAGCAGGATAACTCCATCTTAGGAAACATCAAGAAGGCTGGAAAATCATTAGGTGATGCTGTCAAGGATTATATCGGTATAGAAAAAGATTCCGAGGGTAAAACAAAATCCTTTGGTACGATCATGAGTGAGGGACTGGATAGTATCTGGAAGCACACAAAATCCAGATTCAGTGATTGGACTGACCAGTTACTCGGACCGGCAAGCAAAGGTGATACGGTTGAAAATGCAAGGGATCTTTTCGATAATTTCCGGACAGAAATGAAGGGAAAGGGAGGAAAGATTGGTGCCGGTGCAGTCATCGGTGCAATTGGAACTCCTATTATTAGTAGTCAATTAGGAATCCTTGGATCCATGTTTTTACCAGGTGGTCCGATCGGTGGGGCCATCTTAGGTGCTGGTATCTCATTCGTATCTCAGTCTGAAACCTTAAAGACGAAACTCTTTGGTGATAAAGATGAGATAACTGGTGATAGAACCGGCGGATTATTCACAAAAGAATTCCAAGATTTCTTTAAGAATAATAAGACTGGAATGGGCATCGGAGCATTTGCTGGATTGGCGGCAAACTTCGGTTTAATCCCATCCTTATTTGTACCCGGTGGTCCGATTGGCGGAGCGATTATTGGAACTGGCCTTTCAATGGCAAAGAGGGCCGGTGTCTTTGATCAGATCCTTTATGGGCCTGGTGGTACCAAAGAAGACCCAACGGGCGGAATTATGAAGAAATTCAAAGATGCCTTTGGGAAAGATAAGAACTTTAAGAATGTAGCATTGGATGCTGGTATGGGAGCAGGGCTCGGCATTATTGGTTCCTTCTTCTTACCCGGTGGTCCAATTGCTGGTGCTGTACTTGGTGCAGCAACGAATATTGCAATCAACACAGACCGGTTTAAGACTATGCTCTTCGGTGAAGAGGAAGTCGATGAGCAAGGGAATAAAACCGGAAAACGTTCTGGAGGATTATTCGGAAGATTCCAGAACTATATCTCTGAGCAGATTTTCACTCCTCTTGCAAAGAAAGTAGAAGAGACTCAGGCTAGATTTATGTACTTCATGGAAGACAAAGTCTTCCGTCCCATTGCAACGGCAATGGCTCCTATCACCAATAAATTCACTGAATTTGGTGAAGGAATTATGGGTGGTTTCAAGGCCGTATTTAAGTCGATTGCAAATCAATTCCATCAGACAGTAACTAAGCCAGTTGGGGATGCAATTGATAAATGGCTGATTCAGCCACTTAAGAAAGTTGCCAATACAATCTTCAATGCTTTCACAAAGGTACTTGGAGCAATTGTGTCTGCACCGTTTGCTGCAATCGGAGCACTTGGTCAGGGAATCTTTGCACACGATAAGCGTAGAGGCGCTAATGCTGCCTCCAGAGAAGAATTCTCAAAAGTTGGCTCGATAGCAAGAGATGCCTATAATGCCAGAGGCGGTGGATTTGCCGGATTGTTGTCTGGAGCACTTGCTGGCGGAAGACAGGCATTCCACGCATTTTCACCGGGAGTTCGGGAAGCTGGAGCATTCTCTGAAAAGGGTGCAGGACGATATGCGACTAAGGAGGATAACCCAGAGACTCTCAATAAGAGGCTCAAAGAAGATGCAAGGAATAAATATCTTGCAAGGATGGCCGAGATCAACGAGAAATACGGTGATCCTACGAAGGCAAGATCGGAAAAGCGCTTAAAGAAAGCCAAACCTGGTACAACGGCTGCCATTCAGGCAGAGATGATAGACCAGGGTAAAGTTGCTAAAGCTTCTTTGGACACCCAAGATAAAATCAAAGAAGATACTTCGACCATTGCTGAATCCATTAAAGTGATCAAAGATCGTATCCTCGGTTTCGGCAAAGGAAAGGGTACCGAAGGTACAAAAGATGGCACCAGCGAGGGTGGCATCCGTGGTGCTCTTAGACACATGGCTGTTCAGAATGCTTCGGATGTTCGGGAGAGGCTTCGCGGTGTAACCAGGTTTGGTGTGTATATGCCTGCCCCAGAAGCTACAACTGGGGGAGCATCTACGGCGGAAACTTCCACTGGGAAAACCAGAATAGCTAGAAATGCTCCCAAAGTGAAAGCATCGACTGCTCCTGGTGGTACAACTAAGATTGCGAGCACTCCTCCGAACGCAGAATCTACCTCCTATGACAAATCAGCCACAGTAGCTGGTGGGAGATCGAGGGATCGAGATGCTAAGAAGGCAGAGCGCCGTACAAAGGGAATCGCAAGCGATGTTTCCGACATTGCAGATTCTGTCCATGGGCAGTTAAACGGTTTAGGTAAGAATGTATTTAAGATCTATCGTCTGTTACTGCGTAAGCTCGGTGGAGATGATGCGGATTACGACGGTGAGAATAATAAAGAATATATGGGTCTTGGTGGAAGACTGAGAACCATGTTCAATCGTCCTCTGAAAGCACTCCAGAGTTTAATCTTTGCTCCAATTAATATGCTGAGAGATGCCATAACGGGCGTCGTTGATACAGTTGTTAATATTGGAACGACGATTAAGAATGCAGCATTCACGATTGGTAAAGGACTCTTCAAGGCTGGAGAGCTTATCTTTAAAGCCGGACTTAGTCTGTTAGAGATTCCTATCAATATTAGTAGAATTGCTGTGGAAGCTGCTAAGATGGTCGGTCCGATTATTAAAGAAGGATTTGTACAGGCAATTGGCATTGCTGGTAAAGCCCTTCAGGGGGCCGTCGGACTCGTTGTCAAAGGCGTTGAAGGAGTTGCAAACGTATTAGTCAACGCAGCTAGTGGACTCGGTACCTTAATTGGTGGAATCGTCGGTGGACTTGGTCAGCTTCTGGGTGGAATTGGACTCCTTGGAAAGGGAGCACTGTCTGGAATTGGTAAGTTGTTCGCTGGTGGTGGAAAGCTAGTTGGTGGTATTCTCGGTGGAGTTGCCGGAGGGGTCATCGGTGGTATCGGTGGTGCAGTTGGTAAAGTCGGCAAGTTCGTTGGAGGGATCAAAGATAAATTCAGTAAAGTATACCGCGTATATGTAGTTGGTGGAAAACTGGATGAGGTTGTGAAATTAACCACAGTCGGAGATTCAATCACCAAGAAGATGGCCGAGTTGGCTGACAATGTTGCTGGTCGGTTTGAGAAAGCAATCGGAAGTTTGAGTAATCGTCTTGGTCCAGCGAGTGGTATCGAAGGTGACGTTGATGGAATTGGAGATGTTATCTCCGATGCAACGATCGGTGGTGCTGCGATTGGTGGACTTTCTTCCAAGATTCGAGTATCGAGAGGACCGAAGATTGCGAGTGCAAGAGCAAATAAAGATCGCGCTGCTAGTGTTGCGAGAGGTTCTGCAGAAGCAATTCGTAATCGGTTTGCTAAAGAAGATAAAGAGACGGCTATTGCAAATGGATTGGCTAAGATTAATGAATCTATTAGAGCGGGAAATGAGGAGAACAAGGAACACCATAGCATTTGGGAATCCATGTTTGGTAAAAAGGGTCTCTTAGTTATGGCAATCCTTGCAGGAATTGCATTTATTACATCTGAGAAATTCCGTAATCTCATTTTCGGAGCGTTGTCAACTGCAGTTGATCTGCTGATTGACAAGTTACCAGGTGTGATATCTAGTATCATTGGTGGATTCGTTGGTAGTGATCGAAAGGATAATAAGAATGGATTCCAGACAGATGCGGACGGTAACATTATTCTTGATGAAAATGGACAGCCGATTCCGCTAGAAGCTCCGGAAAATAAATCGCTGTTAGACGTATTCGCCCCGAAAGCTACAAGGATTGACCCGAATACAGGAAAAGCGATAACTTACAACGAGTGGTCTGATAAATCTGGAACCGCTGTCAACTTTGTACGAGGACGTATTGTTAGTCCCATAAAGAAGGCCATCAGAATTGGTAAGGGAATAAAGGCAGGAGTCACTGGTGCGGTCAAGGGAGTCAAAACCACGATTAGTAAAGGCTCTAAGCTTGTCGATAATGCGGTCAATTCCAAACTTGGTCAGACTGTGATCAGTAAGTTCAAAGGAACTGCAGTTGGCAAGGCCACAACTGCAGCGGCAACTACCGTAAAGGGTGCAGCTGCTAGTGCAAAATCGACGATGGCTGGTGCAGCCAATGCTGTTATCAATAAGAAAGATGATATTTTAGTAAAATTCAAGGGACTCGTTGACGATGCGATTAAACTCATGAAGGATAAATTCTCCGGTTTCTTAGCAAAACATGGTGGGAAACTTGGTGGAACGTTGTTAAAGTTCTTGGATGATATCCCGAAGAAGTTAACATCAACAGTACTTGGAAAATTCGTAAAGAAAATAACAAGTGCAGTATCTAAAGTTGCCGCATCGGCAGGATCTTTACTATTATCCGATGTTGCCTGGGGAATTGCTGGTGCAATTAATACGAATCCAGCCCAGGTATTTAAAGTTGATTCGAAGGATGTAGACTGGAAGATGCAGGCAATTGGTCGAGTGATTGAAGGATTGCTTGCCACAAGCGTCGGTTCGATTATCGATGTCGTGTGTGAAATTGTTTCAGCAATATCCGGATTCGACGCTGTACAGTGGATCTGCATTCAGTTGTATAACTTAATATCTAGTAAAAAAGACGAAGAAAATCTTAGAAAAGCTCAAGATGAATTCAAGAAATCTTACGAGGAGTACAATCAGAAAGAATATGCAGCCTATGTGAAGAATTGTCAGGATGAAGGTATTGAGGCCATGTCTTATGAAGAGTACATGGATAGTGGTCTGGGTCGTTCCTTTGACCAATATAACCAGGAGCAGAATAAGACATTGGTGCAGAGTGTTGTCAATGGTGCAAGTAAGGCAGTTGCTGGCGTAAAGAGTATCGGTAAGAAGGCAACCAGTGTTGTTAAGGGTGCCGGTGACGCAATCGTAAACTCTGGCGTTGGTAAATCCATAACGAAGGCTGTCGACAGCATTGGGAAGAATGTTAGTGGCTTCTTTAGTAAAATTACTTCTAGTTTAGGCTTCGGGAATAATAAAGAAACCGAGAATGTTACTACTGTTGCATCCGGAGGAAATGGTGGTTATGGTGGTTCCTTTGGTACTAAGAGACTTCGTGCCTTAGGTGGATTTGGTTCCACTGACATTGAACTTCCATCTTCAATCACAGATCTTCCAGCTGGCATCAAGTCAGTGGATGAGTATTCGAAGTTGATGTATATTGCATTTCGAGCATTGACGACACCGTTCCTGTTAGTGAATGAGTTGATGCCAAGATCTTCTTTTAAGTCAATCATTGATATGATTAATGTAGGAAGTGGCACGCTATTCTCATCCATCACTGGAATGCTCGGGTCAACAGTCACTGGTACAGCAAAGAAAATTGTAACTGGCGTTAGTCGGAAAGCTAGTGGACTGTTTGATAAAATTAAGAGTGTCGGAAGTGGTATAATGAATTGGCTGACTGGTGGGGATAAGAAAGATGATACCGCCGGTGGTCAAGGTGGATTTGGCGGAGGGGTTCCATACTTCTCACAGAACGATCCATCCATTGCAATGCAACCCTATAATTTATCCAATGGTCAGTCTGATACCATGGGCCACCGAGGATGTGGACCTACTGCCATGGCAATGGCCATGGGTGGCTTAGGAAAAGCCGTATCTCCACTTAGCATGGCACAGGATGCTACTGCTGGTGGCTATAGTACAGAAGTTGGTACAACTCCAGACTTCTTTGGTGCCGAGGCAGCAAAACTTGGAGTTAACTCTACACAGTCACCTGCAACTGCAACGAATATCGCTGGAGGATTATCCTCCGGAAATCCGATCATTATTCAGGGAGCGGATTCTAGTGGAAATAGTCCGTTCACATCAAAGGGTCACTACGTGGTTGGTACTGGGGTATCTGGCTCTAAGATCGCAATTAATGATCCGAGAGGTCCAGAATATTCTGGATTATATGATATTTCCGATGTTACTAAGGGTGCAACCAACATGTGGTCATTTGGCGGGTATGGAAGTGCAGATATGCTCAATAACTTCCCGTACTTGTCTCAGAGTGATCCTCGTTGGGGCAATACACCATATACTGCTACCGGAGATAATAGTCAGACGATTTCGTCTTCTGGGTGTGGAACTACGTCTATGGCTATGATTCTTAGATCGTTTGGAAATAACGTGACACCAATCGACACATCTGAATGGTCATTGGCTCATGGATACAGAACGGCCAACAGTGGAACATCTTGGGGATTCTTCTCCGACATCGGAAAGGAATATGGGATAACTACATCAAACCTTGGAAAAGATACCAATGCAGTTGCAACGGCTCTTAGCCAAGGAAAGCCCATCATTGCATCGATGGGACCGAGCACATTTACAAAGGGTGGACATTTCATCACGTTGGTTGGTACAACTAGCGATGGTAATATTTTAGTAAACGATCCTGCCGGTACAAAGGGTATGGAGAGAAGTAACAAAGCATGGCCACTGTCTGTATTTGCTAAGGAAGGTAAGAACTTCTGGGCATTCGATAAGGGTGGAGAAGGAGCGATTGGGAACGTTGCTGACGCTGGAACTATTACTAAGACTGCAAGTAGTCCCTACTCAAGTCTAGCTTCTGGTGTGGCTGCAACCAATTCGGACTCTGCATCTGAGATCTCAGGAAATACCGCATCTTCCAGTGGTGGCGGCCTTGCTAGTATGCTGTCCGGATTCGCAAATGCAATTTTCGGTCCAATTATGGAAAGACTTGGTCTTGGCTCCAATAATTCCAATACTACAGGAATTGCTGGAACACCGACCAGTGGAACTGATGCAACCGGAAGTTATACATCTACAACTGATAGTAAAGCGATGGTCGGTAGCAACAATGCCGCTAAGATTTATAATTATTTGGTTAAAGCTGGTCTTAGTCCTGCTGGGGCATCTGGTGTGCTTGGTAACATGCAGAAAGAGTCTGGTTTTGAACCTACGAATCTCCAGAATTCTTATGAGAAATCTCTTGGTTTCACGGATTCAACGTATACAAGCGCGGTAGACTCTGGATCGTATAACAACTTCGGAAACGACTCTGCCGGATACGGTTTGGTACAGTTTACACATAGTTCGTTGAAGAAACCGTTACTTGAACTGAGTAAGAAGTCTGGAAAGAGTGTTGGTGATCTTGGATTGCAGCTGGATTATTTGAAGCAAATGCTGCAACAATCTTACTCTGGAGTCTGGAACAGTCTTAAGACTGCCGGAGACCCAGGAGAAGCGGCGAAGCTGTTCATGCTGAAATTCGAGAGACCAGCCGATCAGTCTGCGAAGGCGCAGAATGAAAGAGCCGGGTATGCAAATCAGTTCTACAACACCTATGCATCATCTGCAACATCGTCTTCTACTACTGAGAACAATGCTGGTGGATTTGGTGGAACTGGTGCTAGACCGAAAGCTTGGACGACTAGGTACGGTGGTGGTGCCTTCAACGCTGGTGGATATGGACAGGATGATGGTACGACTGCTAGAATCATCGCGTTACTGGAGACGATTGCAGAAGCAACAACCGGAACTAGAACGGCAGTGGAAACACTCAGTGCGAAAGATGTGAAATCTGCTGGTACTTCCAGTAACACGACCAACAATGTAACCTACAATACAGTAAACACTGATGCGTCTACCAAGTCCAGGAAACTGGTACCTGGGAAAGATCGCACCGGCTATACACTCGCTAAGCAATTAGCGAAAGGCACATTTGCCTACGGGTAAATGAAATCATATTGAGCAAATTACACGGTGGTAAGATGGGCAAACACCTATCTTACCACTTTCTTCTTTATAGGAGGTGAATGACGTTTATGGTAACTTATACAGAATTAGCACAAGATTCCAATTCTGATAAGCGAAAGAATGTTAGAAACAAGATTGATGCATCCGTTCGAATGTTTGGAATGCCGCACCAATTATTGGAGCATAATGACCCAAGACTTGGCACAGGTACCGATTTAGGACGAACCTATGCAGAAACCTTTATCATGGAGGCTCCGAGTATTTGCATCAAGCCAGGAATCGTTCGATTCTTACCTGGTGCGAATGACGATGAGAGAGAAACCTACCTAAATGCAATCATTGGGGATGCTGGAGATAGTGGAGCGCGAGGGGAATTGATGGATGTGTTAAATGATCCATCTACAGATAATCTTCAGTATTATGACCATGAAGGAAAGTATGGAAGTTATATGTCAGGAGTTAACCTTCTCTGCCATACAATGGCAGCATTACTCGGACTGGACAATGTTCGAGTACCATGGACAGAGCGAGCCGTATCCTTTAAGACTTATGATTGGAAAAACTACCGATTATCCGATGCGTTCGTATCCAGAGGAACGGATCAGGAGACAGAAGAGGATGATGATAATGAAGAGACATGGGTGAGCCGATTGGTTAGTGCTGTATCTGGGGCAGCTGGTTCAATTGCAGATGCGATTGAGACGGATGACCAATATGTACAGTTCTATGTCGATGCCAATGTCTCATTCAGTGAATCGATGAGTAACTCAACCCAATCTTCTATGTTGGAGTCATTTACTTCAACCATCGAGGGAATGGCAAAAGAGTTATCCATGATTGTTGGAACAGCTGGCATGGCTTCTGATTATGAAGAACTGGTTGGAGATGTATCCTCTTCCATTGAGCAGTATACAGCGAGTCTTTCTGGAAACTCTAGTTGGATGGCTGGTCTACTCAACCGATTGGGTACGGGCGCAAAACAGGTTATTCAAGGTGGAAACTTCCAGATTCCTGAAATCTATAGTAATTCTTCTTATGACAAGAACTACAGTTTCACAATGACACTCGCAACCCCGTATGGAAATAAGCTTGCATGGTACATCAATATTGGAGTACCTCTGTGTCATTTACTCGGATTAGCACTACCCTTGCAGTTATCGGCGAATACCTACAAGTCTCCATTTTTGTTAAAGTGCTTCTCTCAGGGGTGGTTTAACTGTAGTCTTGGGATCGTCGATAGTATTAGTATCGATAAAGGCGGAGACCAATCTTGGAATGTATATAGTCTTCCCAATGAGGTGAGAGTATCCATTTCCATTAAAGATTTATACAGCACATTGACCCTTCCGGCAAACCGTTCGCAGTTCATTGCCAATTCTGGAATGATGGAATTCCTGATGGTAAACTGTGGACTTGACATCACGAATCAGAAATTGTCGACGAAGTGGAAAGTGTGGATTGCGTTGCTTTCGGATATGATTCAAGATAAGGTGACAACAACGACCTATAACATTGGGTCTGGTATCCGAGATGCAATTGCAGACAAATTATTACTATTTAACTAAAAGGAAGTACGATATATGGGACAGAAGCGAAAAACTGCCGAAGAGTATCATGAGAAATTCAGCAGTATTCCTAAGGATTATATGGAGAGACTGAAATGGTTATTTCAGAAATATCCATTTAAGAAAAAACACATCGATGAGATTATCTCAAAGATTACCCAATTGGAGCAGACGGAATGGGATTCCATTACGTATATTTTTTATATGGAACCAGAAGTTGGACGTAGACCAAGGTTAAACCCAAAGACGTTTACGTTTTACGTACCGGGTGCGGCAAACAATCGACAAATGTTTGAAGCATTTAAAGAGAAGCATTCTGAAATGGATACAGTGATATCCACACCTTGTATTATCACAGCAAAGGCTTATGCAAAAACCCCAGCGACCATGTCTATGGAAGAGAAGTTAGCAGCGGAGTTGGAATTAATCCACAACCTCAACTCACCAGACTGGGATAACATTGCAAAAATCTATTGCGATATGGTGCAGAATGTATTAATCTCAAACGATAGCATTGTCTGTAAGGGTTCCGTGGAAAAATTTTATTCCTGTCTCCCAAGGGTAGAAGTTACGGTGTCATACATGTTAAAGTACGATTGCAAATATAACAAGAAAACAGTAGAGAGAAGAAAGTCTTTCTACGAAAATGACCGAACCGTAGATGGTTTGGATTACATTATCTAGGAGGTAGACATTTCATATGTCTTTAAGAAATACGTACGATAGTTTATCCTCCTCTATCTTTCGATTACCATTTACGCCACACAATGTCTGTGTGTTGGCGAAGGAAATTGATAAGAACGTCGAAGTAGAGGAGTACGAGGATAAGGCTGTGGTCATTACGAAGGAACCAGAGCCATATGGGACAAAGTTCCAGCATGTATTTATTGATCGATTAAAGATCACATATCGAAACGGCAGGATGACCGTTTCAAAGAGAGTGTAAAAAATAATAGAGCTATGGGAACATCGAATCGTTTCCCATAGCTCATGATTGTTTTATTTTGCGGAATTCTGAGCAACAACTTTGTCGTCACGATTCCGTTTATATTTCATAGTATTGATTCTTGTCTTCTTGGAGGAATTATTCTTATCGGCAGACATGACGTTCATGTCTTCCATAAGAGCCTTCCGGATAGAAGACGTATCAACTGAAGTCAGATTACAAACTCCCATTGTATTAAGAGTTTCGATAACTGTATACTGCATGATGGCTTCCAGCATAGCTGCATTCATGGTCTTATCAAGATCTACCGATACACCTTCCATCAAAGCATCCTGCTCAACTCCAACACGGTCAAACATGACGAGTGCCTCGAATACGGAACCAGCATGACTCTTTCTAAGATCACGTTCCATTTTTTCTATAGTAAGCTGCTCAAGCTGAATTTGCATCGGTGTCTTTCCAATTACATCGCCGGTAGATTCAATCGCATATTGCTTTTGCATTTTCCGGGATGCTTTCTTTTTATATCGGAGCAATACCTGACACTGTTTGATTCCCTTAGTGAGCTTCCCACCATCGGTAATCTGTGCTTCAACATAGCCAGTTTTTAACTTCTTTAAAAAGAATAAATATGCGGTTGGCATTTTTGTGCTTCCCTGCTTGAATCCGTTGGACTTAAGTACCTTCACAACGTCGTCCAGATAAACGTTGATCATTCTGCTGAATGATTTCTTTTCGGTACCTTTCATATCACGGTAATCTTTAACGTCGGCTTTCTGCGCCTTTGTAACATTTACTGACACATCCTGGGCATCTCTGCCGGATGATTTCTTATATACGTCGGCAAATACTTTAGACGCCACCTTGTAGAATTCATCCGGGGGAGGTGACATCCTTAAGGACAACCCCTCTGTTACATCATCAGACCCATCATCACCATCATCGGACTTGTCAGAATCTTTTTTCTTGGAATCATTATCATCCTCGGAATCATCTTCGTCATCAGTGTCATCCGAATCATCCTTAGATTCATTCTTGGATTTTTTAGATTTCTTCTCTTTATCCTCATCTTCTGAATCATCGTCGTCACTGTCGTCGTCTTCGTCATCAGAATCGGAATCATCCTCATCCTCGTCGTCATCGTCAGAATCGTCCGAATCCTCATCCTCGTCATCAGGCTCGTCTTCATCCTCATCATCCTTTTTAGCATCGTCGATTTCCTTCATCGCTTCTGCTTTCTTCTTTCCAGCAGCTTTCTCATCCTGGATAACAGAAAGAACTTTATCCTTAACTTTATCGGCAATGTCGTCTTTTCCAAGATCTTGTATATCCTGGTTAAACTTCTCTTCCTCATCATCATTCAGATCGAAGTTGATTCGATTCGGATCACAATTCGGATCATCGTCACATTCTTTTGCAATTCTCTTAGAAGCCTTCTTTGCTGTTTCTGTGATGATAGAATCCATCGCTTCCAATAAACTAGTATTGGGTGAACTTGGGAATGCTTTCGGACACACTGTCTGCATAAAGTCCACGGTAGATTCGAATGTTTCATATAATGGCTGCATTAATCTCTCTTTCAGAGGAGTATCAATCCAGCAGGCATCATAAGCTGTCTCAAAGAGCACTTTGCTCCAAAGCATCTTCTTTCCTTCTGTGAACAATCGAGATTCCAAAGATGCTAAGCCTTGCTTGCGCTGCTTCGTGGCAGTCTCTTCTTTTAATTTATCAAGAGCGGTATTCTTCTGAGCTTCTTTATCAACTGCTGTGTCAACGTTTTCCAGTACAGAATTCATCTCACTAGCACGTTTCTCAGCGGCCTTTGCTTCTGTCAGAGCCCGAAGGTTTGCTGCTCTATTACCCCGTCTGGCCGCAAGTTCCTGAACTCGTTCCTGGACACTTCTGGGCCTCTGGGTATTAAAAACACCACCAGACATATTGTTCTCCTTTCTTAAGCATATTTTACAGGACTGTTATTTCGATATCATCCAGTGCGAGTGTTAAATACTCCGGAATTACCGTAGGATCGGTCGTTGCATCAATTTCTTCAATCGTCTGGATTGTCTGTACTCCAGTGCCATATCCGTTGATGGATACAAATTCAATATACTTGATCTGGTCGTTGAAGTGCTCATGCAGATCGTGGATCAATACCGACATGTGGATTTCATTTACACCTGTGGACGTAAAGTCATCGTTAATTCCTTCCACGTATTCCTTAATGAATATCTTGATCGAATCAAGATAGTCTTCAGGCATAATTCCATCCTTAAAGGCAATATTGAGCTTGATACTGGAATTAACATGATTAAGCAACGTCTCTTCATCTGGAAGATAGAACAGTCTCGATCGTCCATACGTATTGTAAAACTTAATTACAATCGTAAAGTTTTCAGTAATCTGAGGGATTGCATTCATCAGGAACTGATGCTGGTCAGTTACCTTATTGAATACATCCTTTGCGTTTTCCTCAACAGACATAAACTCTTTCCCAACAACGGGAACTTGTTTTAATAGGAAACTATACCCATCGGCACTATCTGGCGCGTCCTCGAAAATCACATGAGAACGCATCAGTGTTAATGGATATGCTAAATAAAATTCCCCATCTTCCGGAGTGTAAGTGTTACAAAGCGTTGCTCCGGCTACTTCTGCGATGTCAGAGTAAGCATGAGCAATGTTAGAATCTTCATATTCATAGAAAATTGCTACCGTCATATCTGGGTCGACCATGTCAACAAGCTGAGCTTCCGTTTCTCCAGTTTTTCGAAGTTTCAGATTACTGAGAAGGATTCGCTCATTGTCAATCATATCGGTCGTCTCGATATATGCCTGGAATTTGTAAACCAGACTCTCTTCATTGACACTCATGAACGTCATTGGGATATAATGCCCATCGCTAGTATTGAATATCAATAATACGTGAATTCGACTTGGGTCTGCAATGTATGGGGTCATAACTCCATTCTGCGAAATCTCTGTAATACCATCGGTGCGAGTCAGATCCAGTGTGATGTGATACTGGTTGCTTCCCTGGATTGCATTCCGGTAGATATTCATATTACCAGCAATGAAGTTGAATACTGATTCTTCATTCATGTAAGTATATCCAAGTATGGCAGACTTATCGACCGAGGTCATATAATACCGCATACTATTTGCTCTCAAGGAAATTACCGTAAGAGCAATAGTCATATATTCAATTTCCTGCTCTGGGTCATCGTCACTTAAGAACCGAAGGTCTGAAATGGAATCTCCGTCATACCCAAGTCTTCTTCCTGGTTTAATTATAAATTGAAGAAGGTTGTCAAATCGATTATCGACCTCATCCGTCCCGAGACGAATGTCCAGAGTATTGGTTGGGTAAATGTCAGTATCGTTACCGATCAATGTAAAACACCCATAGATACGCCCAGCCAAATCATCTCGATGTTTGATGAAAATCGCATTGGTGTTATTGATTGCCCCATAATTGAGGAAGTGGATGTTTAGATCGGTATCTGTTGTATAGCTATTGATTGTCACCATCGCTTCTCTGGTAAGAGTTCGAATGGTTTCCAAGGATTTACTATCAACCCCACCCTGTGATGCTCCGGCGATCGTTCCATCTAAGAAGATGGACCGGTTGTACGCAATGTCCTCATTCTCAGTAGATCCGGCAGGACTTGCTTTGATGCTTGATAGATCCCAATCGAAATTCCCAAGAGATCCTTGTGTCTCATACATGTGAATTGTCAAAATGGAATTATAATCTGGAACGAAATATCGATCATCATTGGCGAATGAGAATCGGATGGTGTTTTCGTCCAGCATTTTGTAATAGATGAATGGTGTTGTTACAGCTGCGTCTGTATCCATTTTCTTTTCAAGCTGTACCATCTCACTGGTACTATCTGCTTGATAGAAAATTTCAAAATTGCAGAGCTTATTTTCAAACGTCTTATCCACGTAAGGGATATTCAGTTTGTTATTGGTAATGATAGTATCCGTTGACTTCTTTCTTTCATACTGATACACGTTGACCCGGATTGCAAGATACATATCCCGGTTGTATTTTGTCCGTATCAGTTTCAGATAAGGAGAAGTCAAATGAACCAGACTATTGTTATAGCTGGTATCGTACGTTGCAATGTAGGAATATTCTCCTTTGTATTGCGTTACTCGGATTCGAATGTCATATGGGATGCTATAGATGAGATCTTCCCCATCCACATAAATCTTCATGTCCGCATCCAATGTAAACTCATAGTGAGAGCCGACCGGTTTCATGTTATTGATGATATCTGCCTCTTTCACATAGAGAAACATTGGCATGACTGCCGGGGATGCGAAAATATCATTGACCCCATACGAAGCCGCATAGGCATAAATGAATTCTGGTAATTGAGCCAACGGTAAGATCGATTCATTTAAAAATCTCCCCGTTGCCTCAAACTGATCTTCGATTACAGAACCAGCAATGTCTGTAATCATTCCGAGAAGTCCAACTCGATTTAATGACACGTCTTCGACATTAAAATAGAGTGGAGCAATCTCGTTGATAATAAACTCTTCTATATTATAGATCGATGAATAATCTCTAGCCAAAGCTAAGAACCCTCCTTTCTACCGTCAAGTAGTTGCCGGAGGATTGATCCGGGTATAGTCGACGGTTTTATTTCCAAGGTTCGTATTGATATTGGACCCGATTGCAGCATCGATTAAAGTATCTGCTGGAGCAGGCTTAAACCGCAATACGAATCGCTGCGAACGAACGGTATCTCCTTCATCCATAAAGATTTCCTGTAGGAATGGAGGGCCGACCCATGTGGGCCCATAGTGACCAAGTGAAGCGTCATGATCTCTCACATATGCAATCGCCTGGTTTTTTGTGACCTTCGCATTCTTATTGAACTCCGTAATGGTAT
>ERZ1643251.97-NODE-97-length-157540-cov-46.312335_pt1 | contig 157540 bp, 157 predicted proteins | sample MGYA00579261_ERZ1643251 | MGnify/ENA primary metagenome ERZ1643251 (study PRJEB29033, sample SAMEA4952267) | chicken gut metagenome | biome: Broiler Chicken; feature: Gastrointestinal Tract; material: Caecum | place: Ireland | collected 2018 | study: Broiler... | reverse complement strand
CTGTTTCTTTTGCATTTATCCCTATTTGTGCCTCTTCGCGAATATTTATGGCACTCTTCCATTAACAGATTAAACTATTATCTAAATGAAAAATACTATTCTTAAGTCTTAGAATTTTTATACTTTTTAATAAAATTAATAAAAAACTATAAAAAGAGACCTTCCATATATAAAGGAAGGTCTCTTTGAATTTTAAATGTAAGACTAGCCTCTGATACCGAGTTCTTTGATGAGGTCTCTGTATTTTTGGAGGTCTTGCTTTTTAACGTAAGCAAGAAGTCTTTTTCTCTGGCCAACCATCATCAAAAGTCCGCGTCTGCCCTGGAAATCTTTTTTGTTGATTTTCAAGTGTTCTGTTAATTCAGTGATTTTTTGAGTTAACAAAGCGATTTGTACTTCGGCAGAGCCTGAGTCTTTAGCGTCTTTACCGAATTTTTTGATGATTGCTTCTTTTTCTTCTTTTGCTAAGTTTATTGCCATTTTGTTTTCCTTTTTCTATTTTAATCAGTTTAAGTTGGTGGCGTAAACTAAATAAAATAAATTTATCGTACAATCAGCATAGCATTTAAAACTCGTGCGTCAACCATGAGCGTGGTTATAAATTAAAAAAGATTAATGTTTTTTACAAAAAATTTGTACAATGTTATCATGTTGAAAAAGATTAAATAAAGATAGGGGAATTATGGAAAATAACAAACCGGTAGTAAAACTTATTTCAAAACCGGAAAATATGCTTAAAACAATTTACACAGCATGCAGAACCTGCTACAGCGCAGACTCTCCCGTAAATATTTACGATAATGCAGCTGATGAAGAAAAAATGCTCAAACTTATAGAACGTGTTATCTCATCGGGCCATTACTCCACAATTGAGCATATTCAGATTTCTTTTGCTATTTCTAACGTATCAAGAGCATGCACGCACCAGTTTGTTAGACACAGACATGTATCTTTTTCACAAAAATCACAAAGATATGTAAAAGAAAAAGGACAGTTTGATTATATAACTCCGCCCACAGTAGGGAAAAATCCGGAACTCCTTAAAAAATATGAAGAGTTCATGGGCAAAGTTTCAGAGTTTTACCTTGAAATGACAGAAGCCGGCATTCCGGCCGAAGACGCAAGATTTGTTCTGCCAAATGCAGCAGCCAGCTCAATGGTGGCCTCGCTCAATCTCAGGGAGTTGATTCACATTGCAAATATCCGCCTTTGCACACGTGCTCAATATGAAATAAGAGTAATGGTAAAAATGATGTGCGAAGAGCTACTCAAAGAAGAGCCATGGCTTGCACCTTACCTTGTTCCAAAATGTGAACGTCTCGGCTACTGCGACGAAGACAAATGCTGCGGCAGAAAAATAAAAAAAGAAGAATTTTTGGCAAAAGTATAGCTAATTCAATCTAGTGTCATAATCTGCTGAAAACTGAACGTTTCCATCAGATTATTCACCTTTTCAATTATCGTTTAAGCATTACCATCAAAACAGAGATATCGGCAGGTTTTACACCACCGATTCTGGAGGCCTGCGCTAATGTTGCCGGGCGAACCTTTGCAAGTTTTTCTTTTGTTTCCGTTGATATGTGATTTATCTCATCATAATTTATATCAGCGGGTATTTTTATTTTTTCAAGACGGTCAAGTGTCTCTATCTGCTGGTTTTGACGTTTGATATAGCCGTCGTATTTTATTTTGATTTCAGCTTCTTCATAAATTTCAGGACAAAGATTCAACTCACGTGTTTGAGCATCGATTTCTTTTAAGACTTTATAATCTATATTAGGCCGTTTAACCAGCTCTGCAAGCTTCATGCCTTTATCCATGTGTTCTTCATATTTGGCAAGAATGCTGTTTACCTCATCAGTCGGTGAAACTTTTTGCGATTTCATGCGCTCTATTTCTTTTTGGATTTGCTCCTGTTTATTCAGGAATCTTTGATAACGCTCTTCACTTATCAGGCCCATTTTGTAACCGATTGGTGTAAGTCTTTCATCAGCGTTATCCTGACGCAGAAGCAGCCTGTATTCCGAGCGTGAGGTAAGCATTCTGTATGGCTCTTGAATATCTTTTGTGACAAGGTCATCAATCAATGTGCCGATATAGGAGTTGCTTCTTGAAAGCTCGAGCATTTCTTTATTATTTAAGTAATTATAGGCGTTTATACCTGCAACAAGCCCCTGTGCAGCAGCTTCTTCGTAACCACTTGTACCGTTAATCTGGCCTGCGCAGAAAAGCCCTTTGATTTTTTTTGTCATCAAAGAATGCGAAAGCTGTAACGCTGGAACAGCGTCATATTCTACTGCATAAGCAGGTTTGATGATATGAACATTTTCAAGCCCGGGAAGGGATTTGAGCATTTCTACCTGAACATGAGCCGGCAGACTGGTTGAAAAGCCCTGTACATAGATTTCGTAAGTATCTTTGCCTTCCGGCTCAATAAAAATATGGTGTGATGGGTTATGAGCAAATCTCACCACCTTATCCTCAATAGAAGGACAATACCTCGGGCCTATTCCGTGGATGAGTCCGGCATACAATGGAGATTTATCAAGGTTATTTTTTATTATCTCATGCGTTTTTTCAGTTGTTCTTGTGAGATAGCACGGGTATTGTTTTCTTACAGGACGATTTGGCTCAAAAGAAAAGAATCTTAGCTCATCATCTCCGGGCTGTATCGTCATTTTTGAATAATCAATTGTACGCGAATCCACTCTTGCAGGGGTGCCTGTTTTAAGACGCTTCAATTCAAGTCCGTTTTTAAGAAGAGAAGCAGAGAGTCCTGTTGCAGCGCGTTCGCCCATTCTACCGGCGTTGACATATTGAAGACCTACGTAGCATTTACCCTCCAATGATGTACCGGTTGTCAAAATAACAGCCGGAGCCAAATACTCCAGGCCAAATTCGTCTTTAACGCCTTTTACTGTATCGTTTTCAACAATAAGCTCTGTTGCCATTGCCTGTTTTAGGGAAATATTTTGATTACTTTCAATCAAATGTCTCATGAAAGTCATGTATTCTTTTTTGTCCGACTGCGCTCTTAGCGCACGTACTGCCGGACCTCTGGAGGAATTTAGTGTTTTCATCTGGATATATGTGGCATCTGTTACTATACCCATTACCCCGCCTAATGCGTCAATTTCTCTTACAAGGCATGACTTTGCAGGCCCACCAACAGCAGGGTTGCACGGCATCAGCGCAATATTATCCAGATTCAGCGTCATCAAAAGGGTCTTAAGCCCCAGTTTTGCGGCGCTTATGGCGGCTTCACATCCGGCATGGCCGGAACCAACTATAATTAAGTCAAATTTAAACATATGTAAATTATAAACCAAAAAATTTAAAACATGTTTAACAACCTATGGTTGTGGGCATATAGTAATTAACCTTGTTAATGTATTGCATTTTTATAATGAATGATATATAGTTAATAGGTATAATACAAATTAGTGTTAAATGAAATAAGGCTTTTTAAATAAGAAAGAAAGAGGATCTTATGAACAAAAAATCAGGTTTTACTTTAGCGGAAGTTTTAGTTACATTGATGATTATCGGTGTAATCGCAGCTATGACAATTCCTTCATTGATGCAATCTACCGCTCAACAAGAATTTAGAGCTGCTTACAAAAAAGCAACTTCTATGATCAACCAGGCAGTTACTTTGAACTACGCGTTAGACGGTAGAGATGCTACTGACTATAACGGTACAGCATTCTTTGACCTGTTAACACAAAGATTAAACGTTATGTCTTCTGACCAAACTAACACTGAACTTTATACTGCTGACGGTATGTGGTTCAAAACTTATGCTGAACAAAGAGGCGCTATGGGTGCTCCCAATTCAGATTGTAATGCTAACGACCAGGCAACAGAAGGCAACATTTGTTCAGTTGTTGAAGTTGACGTTAACGGTATGAAAGGTCCTAACAGATACACTACTTCTACAACAAGAATCTTTGACCTTTTCACAATCGCTATTTACCCTCAAAAAGCATTACCTGCTAACGAAACAATGGGTATGGTTTTATACCAAAAATAGTTTGATTGAAACTTAAACTAAAAAAGAACCTCACAAATGTGAGGTTCTTTTTTTTATTAATTAATTTTTTTTATTAATTAAAAACTAAACAAGATTAGCAACTTCGTCCAAATCGATTTTGAGACACTTTAGCTCGTCACATGTTGTTTGACGTTTGTCCCAAAGGCACGGACGGCAGTCGCAGTTGTTTTTTATTGCAACAAATTTTTCGTTATCAGGGATAAGTTTTTTTTCATCTGTCGGGCCGAAAAGAGCAAGGGTTCTTGTACCAACGCCAACACCAATGTGCATAGGAGCCGAGTCTGAACAGATAAGCGTTTCAGAGCGTTTTGTAAGACGCGCAAGGTCCATTATATTCTTTGTTGTGCCGTAAAGATTTTCAAAGTTAGGCGTATCACCGATTATTTCGACAATTTTTTCAATACATTCTTTGTCATCTGGGCCGCCTATTAAATAAACTTTTTTACCTTTTGCAAGGACTTTTTTTACAAGCTCTGCCCAGATTTCCGGAGACCAGGTTTTTACCATATTTTTCACAACGCTCATCTTGCTCACACCGGGGTGAATAAGCACAGAGCCGGGCTCTTTTTCAATATCGCCGGCATCAATCTCCGGATACAGCGTTTTTTTATCCGTAACAGGTGTAACAAGCTCATGGTACATAAAAGACGCATACTGATTTTTGTTGAGCTCAACTGCGCGTGTCAAAAGCAAGTTGCTCAAAAAACCGCTCTTGTAACCATAGCGCTGTTTTATACCTGTTGAAAACAACAAAAGCGGGATGAGCTGATTTGCACCTGATGAAAACACCATATCAAATTTACCCTCACGCGCCTTCATGGCGAACTTTAACAGCTCCCAATATTTATGTTTAGCGCCTTTACCTTTTATATCAACGCACATAACGTCATTGATAAGGTTAGACAAATCTTTTACAGACTTGCTTCTTGGCTCCAGGGCAAGGGTTATTTCAGCGTCGGGAAATTCCTTTTTTAAGCTGGAAATAGCAGGCAAAAACAGGATTTCATCCCCAATGCCGCCAAAGTTAACCATTAATATTTTTTTCGGCTTTTTCATTTTTTCATACCAAATTCACAAAATTAAGCCGATAGGCCTAAAACGGTTTTGTCTGGCTCAATTTATTTCTTAACTCTCTGAATCTTGCAATGTCTTCCTGTGCTTTTGATGACTCTTTAAACACAACTTGAGAAGACGGATGAACCATCAAAACGTAATCCATATGAATTTCTAAGAAGTTGTATCTTCTTGGAGGCTGGTTTGAGTTTCTCGGGTATATTTCAACATTGGTAACAGCGAGGAATCTTCTTTCCTTATCATTTAAAAGGTCAGTCAATTCCCGGTTTGTGTTGGTATATTTAGAAACGTGCACAGTCCCTTTTATATCGTGGTCTACTGTTAAAATACATACTTCTATAGGAATTGTATCGTTATGTTTTGCCATTTGTTCACCTAAAATTGTGTATACCGAAATTATATTATAATTTTCAACTTACTGCAACGACTTATTAAAGACCGATATTCTCATTAAGTTTGAGTGTTTCGATGATAGCAAGCAGTTTTGTAAAATCGTTGATAAACTCTTTGTAGTTGTTTATATCAGTTGCTGATTTGAAAAACGGAATTTCGAACCAGTTTTTTCTGTCATCAACAAGAATATAAATCTTGTTGTCGATAAAAATTGCTTTTATTCCGCCATTGAAAGACTTTTCCATCTTTTTAAATCTTTCCATAAACGCTGTTGTCAGGATATATCTTGCTTCGACCTGGTCATTTGAGTAGACACTGAACATATCTCTAAACTCGGGGTCTTCAAGCATTACATCCTGACACTTAGGGGCAGATTCAGCAGCTTCCTGGGCAGCTTCAAACTCCTGTGTTTTTTGGATAAGTTTTTGTTTGTCAAAACCTGATTTCAAAAACTTTTTACCTGCATCAAACAAGTCACCAAGATCAACATCGCCTTCTATCAGTAATCTATTGCCTCTATCGAGTCTTCTTTTGTCCAGGCTGGTTGTTGAAATAGCGGTCATACCTTTAAAACTTTTGTTCATAACAGCACTAAAACATACACCCTTAAAAGTTATGTGTTTGCTTTTGTTGCCCTTGCTGTCTCTTGTTGTGTAATAGGTATGAAACTCTGCCAGCTCGAGATTAATATCCTCATAACGGCCTGTAATTTTATCGTCAAAGGAAACATTTTCGTAGCGCAAAAGACGAGACATTATGTTGTGGTCAATAGAAATATCCGACCTTTTGTCCTGGAATATTTCGTTCAGCAGACCGCCAATACCTGTTTTGTTTTTAATACATCCATAAAGTGCTGTATAAATATTTATAGGCGGTACATAATTAAATTCGCCCCAGAAAGAGAGCAGTTTTGGCAGAATCTTTTTCTTTGCACTGATTGCATAAAGGCTTCTTACAAAAAACAACGGCACAAGAACCAGAATAACTACCGGCGGCAAGAATATAGTGAAAAATACGCCAAAATCAATGTGTTTGGGGTTTAAACAAGCTATAGCCATCAAAAGTGCACAACCTGTGACAATAATGCCCCATACCTTAAAAAATGTAATGATTTTATTCCTTTTGCCCTCAACAGAAGAAGCCTCGGGCACAATAACTTTGTTAAAGTATTCTAAAAACTGCTGTGCTTTATTTGGATTTTTTTCTACTGATTGTTGCGCCATATTTTTATACCTCATTTTGAATTTTGTACAAGTCAAACGTATTTTGCATCAAAGAGCAAATTGTCATTGGCCCCACACCGCCCGGCACAGGAGTGATGTACGAAGCTACTGTTTCGACATTGAAGAAATCAACATCTCCTGCCAGCTTTCCGTCTTCTTTTCTGTTCATGCCAACATCAATAACAACAGCGCCTTCTTTTACCATATCGCGTGTAATCAGGTTTAGCCTGCCTGCTGCACATATCAGAATATCCGCGGTTTTGGTAATTTTTGCAAGGTCTTTTGTTTTGCTGTGGCAAAAAGTAACAGTCGCATTACTGTTCAAAAGCATTTGTCCGACCGGCCGTCCCACAATATTTGAACGTCCGACAACAACTGCGTTTTTGCTTGCAATATCTATATCATAATACTCAAGCAGCCTGATAATACCTTTTGGCGTGCAAGGATAAACATAGGGTTTTAATCCCGTGGCAATTTTACCCATATTGTATGGATGAAAACAATCAACATCTTTAATCGGGCTGATTTTTTCAATAACTTTTTGCGTATTTATATGCGCAGGCAAAGGCAGCTGCACGAGTATTGCATTAACCTCTTTATTGTTATTGAGCTCATCAATCTTGTCCAAAAGCTCCTGTTCTGTAACCGAGGCGTTCATTTCTATAACCTGTGATGTAATACCCAGCTCCTGTGCTTTTTTCTTTTTTAAATTAACATATATTTTGCTGGCAGGGTCATCACCTACTATAATCACGGCAAGAGAGGGCTTTTTGTTTAAAAACAAAATCTCGTCAGACAAATTCTCCAGTATTTTTTGTGCAACAACTTTTCCTTCTATCAACTTTGCCATAATTATTACCTAATTTCTAACCTGAGGCAGATTCAATCTGAAATAAAGTGCCTTAATAGCATCTTCCACTATTTTTGAGTTTTTATCAATAGAGTGTTCTGCAAGGGATTTGTCTTTTGGAATCACGCCAAGAACCTCAAGCGAATATTTGCTCAAATAATCCTGTATTTTATTATACTGCTCATTGTCAACATTGTTCAACACAAGAGCCATTTGGCCGCCTGCAGCATATTTTGCCGAAAACTCCTCAATACGCTGGGCAAGGAAGATGGACTCTTCTGTCGGGTTTGCAACAATCAACGTAACATCCATGGGGATATCCACAAGCTGATGGAGATACTTAAGGTCAAACTCACAGTCAAACACAACTATGTCATAGCCGTTTATAAGCTTTGCCACAGCGTCGGCAATCAAACCTGTGACAGGGCAGCGGCAGTCTTTTGACGGGACAAGCCATGAAACAACAAGATCAACATTTTCCTCCACTTCAACAAGAATATCCTCAAGCGCCCATTCAATATACTCCTGTTTTGTCATACGGGACGGAATCCCTGTTTTATACTCGTGTTTTCCGCTTCTGATACCGTAGATTGTGTTTCTTACATCCATGCCGTAGCTGTGAGCAAGCTCCGTTGACAGGTCGTTGTCAAACAGAAGTATTGATTTGTCAGGGTAAGTCTCTTTTAAAACTTTAACAAAATTCTTTGTTATGGTTGTTTTTCCGCTTCCGCTTTTTCCTGTAATTGCAATTGCTAATGTCATTAATTTACCCCGTATTTTTGTTTTAAACTGTCTGAAAGCTCATTTACAAGCACCATTGCCTTTTTGGCCAGCTCCATAGGTAAACCGCCCGCACCGCACGATGGTGTAAAAAAGCTCTGTTTTATGACAGTATCTGTGTCTATTTTTCCTTTTGATTTTTGTACAAGGTCATCTACAGCGCTTTCAAATTTTTGTTCAAGTTCTTCTAAATTTGTTTTTTCAAGCGCGTCTTTATCAAGAGTCGGCACAATACCCCAGGCAATATATCCGCCGGATTTTAAGAATTTTTCCATGTCTTTTGCATAAGCGCCAAGACTCTTTGAATACGAGAAAGCATCAAAGTTTATGATATCAACACCCGCCTCAATGAGCACTGACCAGTCAGACTTGCCGCAGCAGTGCACTGCACACAAGCCGCCAAAATCTTTGATTATATCAGATATTTCTTTTAATGCTTCAACAACCTCTTCTTTTTTTACAGTGATAAAAGCAGAAGTACCGTACTGCGACATAACAGGCTCGTCCATAAACATAACGGGTTTTGCATCAGGGTTGGCTTTTTTGATCTGTTGTATCTGCCAAACAGCTTTTAGCGTAAGGCCTTTAATCAAAACTTCTCTGTATGTCTCATCATAAAAGGCACACACCCCGTCTTCGCCGCAAAGGCTTGTTCCCCATGTAAAGGGCCCGATTATGTGGCATTTTGCATAGCTGTAATTTCCCTGTTTGAATTTCTCCAAATACAAAGGAATCGCACTTGTATACGGTGCTGTTATTGCGTATTTATCAAGGTTTGTAAAATCCTTTTCGTTTACGATGGCCTCATAGTCCATAAAAAATTCTTCAAGCTCTTCAAAAAATTTGTCAGACTGGGCATCGTAGCAGTATTTGCAGTTTTTTTCATCGTAAATTATTCCCGGTATGCCCTGAATATACTGAACAGTCATATCTTCATGCCTGTCAACATTAGCCAGCTGCGGCCAGAATGGTATTTCTTTAAAAGTATCAAAAATAAGTCCGATTGCTTCTTTAGCATCTTTATGAGGAAGACTTCCCACAGCAGTTGCCTTTAAAGTCAAGTTGCTCAAAATTCACCCCGCGTAATATATATTCCAATCTTTTAAAATTTTACTAAAAATATTGGCATAGGGCAACGGAGAAAAAAGGAGCAGCTCATAAGCCGGGTTCTGTTTAAATAATCATCTGTCTCGACTCACGGTCGCCCGTAAGCTCAAGCGGTTTGTCAAAAGACGGCGGGTCACCTTAACCTTTTAGTCAACCTTGCACCCAACCGGGGTTTACCTGGCCAAGACCTCTCAGCCTTGCCGGTGAGCTCTTACCTCACCGTTGCACCATCGCCTGTGCTTGCTCTCGCCAGCCATCGGCAGTCTGCATTTCTGTGGCACTGTCCTCACGGTCGCCCGCACCTGACGTTATCAGGCGGTCTGCCCTGGGGTGCCCGGACTTTCCTCACAAAACAAATTGCGCGATTATCCGGCTGCTCCTTTTTCTAATTTAACATACGGCAATTTACAAAACAAATTTTCATACATACTAACTAATTTAAACTATGTATACGCGAAACCTAGAGTAATACTAATAAATTATCTTTTTAAATTTTTGCAAACGCACGCGGCACATAATATTCCGGCATTTTATAGACCAGATGGTCTAAATCTTTCAGAATAGGCGTAATTGCAATTATTTCGACCTTCTAGTCGATGAGAGACTCATTCATTTAGGGGTAATATACAGAGTGTAAATAATATAATTACACGAAAAATACAATTTATTACAGAATTTAAAACTTAAAAAAGAAAAATCTTGGGGGGAGTAGATGAGAAGAGGTCTAGAATTTAAGAAGAAAGCCAGAATCATACTTGTTGATGACAATTATGATCACCTTTCCGGTATCAAAGAGTTAATTGAAATTGAAAGCGATTTTGATGTAGTGGCAACAGCTACAAGTGCAAGTGTTGCAATCAGCCTAATTAAGAAGTATCGTCCGGAAATCGTTTTAATGGATATTAACATGCCTGAAAAAGACGGTTTAACCGCTATTGCGGAAATTGAAAAACTGGATTTGGGAGTGCGTATTATCGCTTTGACAGGCTACGATGATCCTGATTTGATTTTCAGAGCAATGAAAATCGGTGCAAAAGGCTATATCTTAAAAACAATGGCCTCTGCTCAGCTTATCTATGCTATAGACGAAGTTGCAGCAGGAAAGATTTATCTTCCCGCAACTTTGTCCTCAAGATTTTTCGAATACTTCCAAAAATCCTTCAAAGAAGAGACGCAGGTCGTTGCAGACGAAGAAAACCTTCTCAATTATCTGACTCAAAGAGAAGAAGAAGTATTAGACCTTCTTACACAGGGCATAACCTACAAAGGTGTTGCACAAAAACTGTTTATCTCTGAAACAACAGTAAAAACTCACGTAAACAATATCTTCCAAAAATTACAGGTCAATGACAGAACACAGGCTGTTTTGTATGCATTGAACAACGGATTTTTGAACAGAAGAAAAGTTAAAATAGCTATATAACAATAACACTTTTTATAATGGTAAGAATTAAATGGGCGGAGCAAATTTCAGACAAAAAAATCTTTTAAAAGATTTAATTTATCTGGGTCAAACAAGACCCGTTAACAAACAAACTGTCAAAGGTTTGTTCCGCTTTGCGCTGGAACCGCTTCTGGAAGCACAAACCCAGAAAGCTGTTGTGCTCACCAGACTTTTTGACTCAACAGAGCTGGAAGGCGTCTTAAAAAGGCTGGAATTCACAAACGCAGAGGTTTACTCTTTTGATAACACAACCAAAGGCGAAAACCTTCAAAGAGACGATATCTGGGGCGAGACAGAATTTCTTGTGCTGCTCTCACCAAGATATTCCGTTTGCCTTTTGTGGGACTATTCCACAGAATCAGTAAAAGACACCTCATGCCTGTATTATCTGCTCAACTCAAGGGATGTGAATAATGTAATAAGAATTATCTCTGAAAACTCAAAAATCGATTTGATGAGATACACACAAGAATACACTCCGGAGCGCAGAAGCAACGAACTTTTGAACAAATCCGTACACAAGTTTATCAACTTTGCAGACTCTTTTGTGGAAGAAGCATCTCTCACGCAGGCAGAAGCAGGACTGCTCGGACAAAGCGATGATATTGCAAAAAAATACGAATATATTTCTACAAAGGCCAAAATAATATCACACGATATTAAAAACCACCTTTCGATCATTGATTTGTATTCAAAAATCATGGAAAAAAGACTCGAAAATGTAGCAAACAAAGAGCTGCAAGATTCCATGTCCAATGCTGTGTTGAGCATACAAAAGTCGAAACAAGCCATTGGAGAACTCTTAACAGAGTTGAGAACCATTCAGGGTGCAAAACTTGAGACACACAATTTCTCAAAAATTCTCCAGAATGCAATTGAGCTTGTACAGGCAAAAGCAATGGCAACATCCACAAAATTTGAAGTTTCGAACAAATTTAACGGAAATGTATTGTGCGATGAAAACAAACTGCTAAACATAATGATTAACCTGTTTTACAACGCTCTTGATTCAATTGAATCAGCAAAAACTCAAGGCGTTATAAAAATCAATACTGAAGAAACAGCAGATAACATGCTAAAAATCTACATCACAGACAATGGCTGCGGTATAGAACAAGATGCGTGTGAAAAAATATTTGAAGAAGGTTACACTTCAAAAACAACCGGAAGCGGATTGGGGCTCCATATTTCAAAAGAAGCAATGAAAGAACAATACGGAGACCTTAATCTTGTAAATTCCGAAAAAGGCAGCACAACTTTTGTAATCTCGCTGCCAAAGCTATAGAAAGGAGGCAAAAATGGACTTGTTTAATATACGAGCAATAGAAGTTACCAAACTAGCCATGGACGGGCTGCAAAAAAGACAAACCGCCATTGCCTCTAACACAGCCAATGCAATGACTCCTGATTATCAGAGAAAACAGGTGGCCTTTGAAGACCAGCTGAGAGAAATCATTGCAAAAGATGATGTAAGAAGAGACCTTAGAATGCAAAACAGCCTTGCTTATCAAAAAGACCCTTACAAAGCAGGTTTTACAACAAATCCTAACACGACTAACATAGCTCAAAGGCTTCCGCAGGAACAGTTTATGTATATCCAACAGACACGTACGGATACAGACAACTACGCACCGGAAGTAATTAAAGACACAAGATGGATTGACTACGGCAACGGCAACAATGTAAACGTTGAAGAAGAAATGATGACAATGGCCAAAACAGGCTCACAGTACAATGTTCTGGCAACAGTAGAAGGCAGATTTATGTCAAACCTTCTTGATGTGGTAAGAGGCGGAGGTTCATAATAAATGAGTTTTAGCGCATTTGATATTTCAGGCAGCGGCATGTATGCCCAGAAAACAATGATGGACAACATCGCCTCAAATATCGCAAACGTAAATACAACAAGAAACCCTGACGGTACACCCGGGGTTTACATAAAAAAAAGTGTAAGCTTTAAAGCAATCTACGCTGACAGGCTGGGCTCAAATGCACCGGCGTTTCCCGACGGACACCACGAGGCTTACTACAGCCCGACAAACGGTACTATTGCTTTAAAAGGCGGCATTTCTTACGATGACAAAAATATTTCACAGGGCGTTGAAGTTGCCGAAATCACACCGTCAAACGACCCTTACAAAACAATCTATGACCCTTCAAATCCCGAAGCGGACGCAGACGGTTTTGTTACATTACCGAATATCAACGTTGTTGAAGAAATGGTTAACATGGTTTCGGCCTCAAGAGCATACGAAGCCAACGTAACAACGGCAGAGACAACAAAAGGTATGATTTCTGCTGCATTACGAATTTAAGGGAGTATAAAAATTGCAGTTTAATCAAATAGCAAACAACTCAATACAAAACTATAACAAAATATTTTCACAGCAGATGGATTCGTTTAATATCAGCTCTGATAAAAACGGAATGACTGCTTTTGATAATGTGTTAAACAGCAAAATGCAAGATGCACAAAGCGTTGCGCAGGGTCCGATTATTAACACAGGCATTCAAATGAATGTGGGGCTTGAAAATATGGGGATATCACCCATAGACAAAATAGAGGGAAACTACGAGGCTCAAAATTCAACCCAGAACCCATCCAGAGGAAAAAGCAATTCTGCTGTAGAAAACCTTGCAAATTCATTTGGTCAGGCTTTTTCTAACGGATTGAATGACGTAAACACTTCACAAAACGCTGCTTACGAAGCAGCCGAAACCTTTGCATCAGGCGGTGACATAAGCGTTCATGAAGTAATGCTTGCATCTCAAAAAGCCAACCTCACAATGCAAATGGCGCTTCAATTAAGAAACAGACTCGTAAACGCTTATAACGAAATCAACAATGTAAGAGTTTAATACAATTTTTTTGCTTGTTTTTTGTTTATGCGCACAAAGCAAAGTATATTAATTTTTCTAGCTCGACTCCGCTGCGCTCCATAGGCGTCGAAAAATAAATATACTTCACTTTGTACTTTACAGGCTTTTTTTTGCGGCACTGCGTGCCGCGCGCCGCGCAGCGGCGCAAAAGAAGGCTGGAAACAGGGAATGCACAAGGTGTTTGCTTCGTAGTGACTATAGTGCCAAAGGCAGCTATCGGAACGAAGAAGTAAATGCCTTGGGTATTCCCGACAACTGCAAAAAACTACATAATAAATATTATATGCATACACCGTATGATTGTTGACATTTCATCCTTTAGCGCACTAAAATAGTTGAATAATAGCGTAATAAAGGAGAACAAACCATTAGCAGAGATTTTTCAAGCGGCAAAGATTCAGCACTGATAAATAGAAACATCAGATGCAAAGAAGTCAGATTAATAGGCAGTGAAGGTGAAAACTTCGGCGTGATTTCAACAGCAGAAGCACAAAGAATGGCTGATGAAAAAGACCTGGACCTTGTGGTAGTTTCTCCAAACCAGAATCCGCCTGTAGCAAAAATAATGAACTACGGCAAATACAAATACGAACTCGACAAAAAAGCCAAAGAAGCAAAGAAAAAACAACACACTGTCGAAGTAAAAGAAATTAAAATCAGATACAAAATAGACGTACACGATTACAACGTAAGAATTAAAAATATCAAAAAATTTATTGCTCAAGGCGACAAAGTTAAAATTGTTATCATGTTGAGAGGTCGTGAAATGCAGCACACAGAACTTGCTTTTGACCTTGCCAACAGATTTATCGCAGACCTTGAAAACGAGCCAATCAACATTGAGAAAAAACCTTCCATGGAAGGCCGCAACCTCATAATCATCCTGGCTCCGTCAAATTAGATAAAATCTATTTATGACAAAAGTAGAATTTCTTAAAAAACTCGGACATAAAATAAGAATTTTAAGAGATGAAAAAAATTTATCTCAAGAAAAACTTGCTGAAAAAATTTCAATTGACAGAGGCCATATAGGTACTATAGAAAACGGCAAAGCTGATACAAGAATTTATACAGTAAAACAAATAGCCGATGCACTTGAAGTTGATATAACGGAGCTTTTCAATTTCACGATTTAAAATTAGATTATAGATTCAATCTCACCGTGTGAATCTGAACCGCCTGTCATAATCAGGTTGTATTTTTCGCCGATTTTTTTGACAGTAGAAGCTTTATGGAATTTGATAATCCCCCTGTGCCTGCGGTAAGGGTAAAAAACCTCTATTCCGTCTAAACCGAGTGCTTTTAGACTTTTAACAAAATGGTCAAGACTTATGGCCCAGTAGCATGCCGGATGCGCAAGAACAGCAGCCCCGCCTGCTAAGTGAATAGCTTTTATAACATCCTTAGGGTGCCGACTGTTGAGCAGACGCACAATATCAGCTTCGGTTTCCTTTTTGTTTTTTGCGCACAACTTCAAAAGCTCTTCATTATAAATATCCACGCCGTAGCCTAGAATGTGGACAAGCACGCCTTTGTACCAGCAATCAAACTCTATTGCAGTGATAATCTCGACCTTGGAGGCATTTAATATCTCTGTTTTTTTATAAGCATCCACTGTATTGTGGTCAGCAATTGCAATGTATCTGTAATTCTTTTTTTGCGCATCCGCAACAAGCTCCTGTGGCGTCAATCTGCCGTCTGAAAAGCACGAATGCATATGCAAATCCACGTCCTTTTCAAAATCTGCCTTGCCAAAACCTGATAATAATTGTGTTATTTTTTTATTTTGCTCGTCCATACTTTACATGTTAATATAAACATAACTTGAACAGACAAAAACTAATTAAAGGATAGTAATTTGGCTAAAAAAGATTCTGTGTTTATAAGTGCAGTAAAAATATTTTTTAACGGTGTAAAACTGTATTTTTTAAACTTTGAAAAATTCTTTAAATATATGGCATTCCCTGTTTTCGGCCAAATAATAGGGGTATCTTTGATATTTTTTGCCTCATATATTTTTACTCTGCACGTATCAACACTGACAACCAAAAGCCCTGTTTTTGACAACATTCCGCTGGTGTTTCTTATGTTGCTTTTGTTGACGCTGCCCGGATTTTTCATTTTTTGTAAAGCATTCTGGGAATACCTTATTGCCATGGCAGCCCTAAACTCAATGGCAAGCAGCCTTTTAGAAGGAAGCAAACTCGAAGACACAGGAATGCATGCAGAACTCATAAAAAGAAGAACAGGCTCTTATATCCTGTTTCTTTTAATGCTAACTGTAATTTATCTTGTGCTTTCTTTCCCGATTTTGTGGGGTCTTCTTGCAATAGTTTTTGTATTTGTTTCATTGAGTTTTCAAGTATTTGCGCTGGAAGAAGACAAAAGTGCATTTCGTGCAATCACAACAAGCATAAGCTATATAAAATTCAATTTTATAAAAGCATCACTGTTGTTAATTTTGCTTGGCATAACAACATACTGGCTCATACCCGGACTGATAAGCTGGGGATTTGAAGTAGGTGACCTTGCAGGATTTTTCTCTTATCCTGTTGAACAGTACATAAGACTTTTACCGCTCAACGATTTTAATGCAATGCTCGCTCAGGCACATGTTCCTTATACACTAAAAAGCTATACAATTGCACAGCACATCGTGTTAGCGGTTGTGTCTTTTGCTGTAACAGCTTTTACTCTGCCATTGAGAAGCATCTGCTGCACAGAGCTTTATAAAGAAATAAATAAAAGAAATTATGCAGGAAAAATTGCTGCCGACAAATTGGCAGAACGTGCGCAAAAACAGGCAAAACCAAGAAAAAGAAAAAACGTTGAGGATGAAGAAGATTAATGTTTATCTGCAAAAACTGTAAATCCGTAGATAAATTTGAACTAATGTTTGCACCGGGCTATAAAGGCGCAAAAAATTATAAACAGGAATACAATAAAAACAAAGACATAGTCATAACAGTAGACGGATACACGTTTGTACCCGACCTGAATTTTATGAACCACCACGCTGTATGTCGCTATTGCGGACAGATTTATATGTGGGATTATGAATAAACCGCCTTACAGCTCAAACCCGTATGGCAAAAGCTCTTCTATTGTAAACACAGCGCATTTGGAATCTTCACTTTCGAGAATGATTTGCAAATCATTGTCTTTTTTAAATTCCGACATCCACTGTCTGCAAGCGCCGCAAGGCATACAGTTTGTTCTGTCTTTAGAAAATATTGCTATCTTTATAAGCTTGCCTTTTTCTCCGGCAACAACTGCGTTTGACATTGCGTTTCTCTCTGCACACAAAGACAAACCATAGCTGGCATTTTCCACATTGCAGCCAAGATAATAATTACCCGTATCATATAACGCACATGCACCTACGTGAAAATTGGAATAAGGTACATAAGCGTTTTCACAAGCCTGTTTTGCTAGGTTTAATAATTCTAAATTATCGCGCATAATCCTTTACCTGTAAAATTGTGTATTAACATTTTACTACATATTTGTAATTCGTTAACCCTAAACTGCCAAATATCGTATATTTAAGGGATATAAATTCGCATGTAAATAAACGATAATGGTATTAAAATAATGGGGATAGGTATGATTTTTGAAAGTATGAAAAAGCTCTTTACCATAACGTTTGTTTTACTTACGGCAGTTATATGCCTCAATGCACAGGCCTTTGCGGTTGTCAGAAAACCTCCGACAGTCCTTGTACTAACAGATTCCGGCCACAGAAACGGCACCAACTACATTATTTGCGGTGCTGCGTCCGACATTATTGCCGAAGATATCATCAATGAACTCAATAAAACAAAAAGAATAAAAGCGCCACTTCTTGGCGAAAATATGGCAAAAATCACACAAAAAACTCTGCCCTTGTATCACCTCACGTTTTTTAAAGAATACAAGTACAACTACAACGTAGATTTTGTAAACCTGAAACGTGTAACGGCAAATATTCCCGCAGATTACATCCTGATGGTAACAAGCGGACTGGATATACAAAGTCAGTTTTTGAAAGAAACCTGGTGGAACAAATGGGGCATATCAGCATCAGAACCCGTTGTTCCCACATACAGACTCACCACAATGCTTACTCTGATTGATAAAAGAACCTACAGCATTGTATGGCAGGACTTGTATCAAAGAGATTTAAAAGCAGAAAACGCAGATATTGCAATCACCCAGTTTTCACCAAGCTATGCACAGCTTGCAAAAATCAAAAAATACTCAAAAACAATGTCAGAATATGTAACAATGAACATTGACAAAACAGTTAACCCCTGGATTGTACCGCCCAAAGAACCAACTGCAATAGAAATGAGAAGCAGATTCTTAAACGAAGGCACAAAACTGCACTACCCTGCTGTTAATGAAGAAGTTGTTAAACAAAACTTTAACGAATTTAAAACAGAAACTAAACAAAAATGGAACACATATCAGCGTCAAAGAATGCAGAAAAAACACATCGAAAACGTAAGACGCATTGAAAAAAGGCAGGAAGCTGAAAAAATCAAACAACAAACCCCTCAAACAAATTCAATCAAAGACAAAATCCGCATAAAACCGGAAAAGAAAAAAGAAGAAAGATTGTTTGATTCCATAAGAAACAACATCGACGACATGTCTAACACGCTGCCGCCTCCAAGCGAATCTGAAATTATAAAAGAAAAAGAATCGGAAAAAGAAATCGAACAAAAACAGATTCAAAAACCTGTTGAAATTCAAACAGAAACTCCGGCAAAAACAGATACAAACATCAAACCCGCAGTAGAAATTCAACCCGCACAGAAAAAAGAAGAACCAAAACTTCTAAAACCTGTGATGAACAAACCTGTTGTAAAACAAGCAACACCAAAAACACAGGAACCAAAAGAGCAAGAAGAAAAGAAACATGTGCCTTATTATGATTGGAATCTAAAAAACATATATCTGGAAAAAATAGGCAAAATGTCTCATCTGGAATGATTTCATTAATAAATTTAAACTACATTAATTAAATTATGTACGACAAATTATGTTGGTTATATTATGATAGTAGAATAGTATAACTCCGGAGGGAATTTTGGCAGAGAAACTTAAAATAAAAGGCGCAAAGGCATTACACGGAGAAGTCTCCATAAGCGGAGCAAAAAATGCCGTACTGAAATTGATGGCAGCAGCCATCCTGCCAAAAGGAGAAACCGTTATCCACAACGTTCCGCAGCTCACGGACGTAAACATAATGCTTCGCGTAATAGAAGGCCTCGGGGTTAAAACAAAATATGACACAAATGCAAAAACAGTATCTATAGATTCTACAGATATAACAAGCATCACTGCTAAATACGAACTCGTCAGCAAAATGAGAGCCTCTTTTATTATCCTTGGCGCACTCGTCTCAAGATGCAAAGAAGCCATCGTTGCACTCCCCGGAGGCTGTGCAATAGGCGAAAGAAGAGTGGATTTCCACATAAAAGGCCTTGAAGCTCTCGGTGCTTCCATCAAAATAGAAAATGGCTATGTACACGCCAAAGCCGACAAACTCACAGGCACAGACATCTATTTAGATATCCCGTCTGTAGGTGCTACAGAAAACCTTATGCTGGCAGCAATTCTGGCCGAAGGCGCAACAAGAATCCAAAACGCAGCTCAAGAACCCGAGATTGTTGACCTTGCAAACTTCTTAAACGCAATGGGTGCAGACATTTCAGGCGCCGGTACGTCAGAAATTGTCATTAACGGTGTTACACAAAACGACCTTCACCCTATTGAATACACAACAATCCCTGACAGAATCGAAGCAGGAACATACATGGCTGCTATCATTGCCACACAGGGCAAAGGGATTATCAAAAATGTATTGCCTTCACATTTGACTTTTTACAACTCAAAATTAATCAAAATGGGTGCAAACATAAAACTAATTGAACCCACAGTGATAGAAGTAAGCTGCAATCAGCGTTTAAAATCCGTTAACATCGTAACCCAGCCATATCCCGGGTTCCCGACAGACTTGCAGTCACTTGCAATGGCTATGTTAACAACAGCTGACGGTGTGAGCATTATCACAGAAAGCTTATACGAAAACAGGTTTATGCAAGTGCCGGAGCTTCGCAGAATGGGCGCTGACATCCATCAGGAAAGAAACCACGCACTTGTAAGAGGGGTAGATTCATTAAACGGTACAAACCTCAAAGCCAGCGACCTTAGAGCAGGTGCTTCTTTAATCATTGCGGCTCTTATGGCTGACGGCGAAAGCGAAATAGAAGCTCTTCACCACATTGACAGAGGTTATGAGCTTTTTGAAACAAAATTTGCCAATCTGGGTGCAGATATAGTAAGATACAATGATGAAAGCGATAATATAATTCAAAACGCTTCAGTGGAACTTAACAAAGGGAACATAAATGCCTCAATATAAAAGATGGTACGATCATGATCCGGTATTAATGGAAGTTGTTGAGCTTTTGCGCAATTATCAGGACGAATTAAGAGCGCAGGCTGAGATTTTTCTCGCTAAAATAGAAGAAAAAGTATCTAAAGAGACTATAGACAAATTTTATGAAATGGTTAAACCTATAAACGGCAACCGCTGGTATGACAGGGATCCTATCATTTCTAAAACAGTAGAGCTGTTAAGAGTCGTACCCCCCGAAGTACAAAAAGCAGCTGCGGAAAACTTTATTAAAACATTAGAAGAAATCGGTGTGGATAGAAACACCCCGAAATCTTAACAATTTTATATACCAAGGAGTTTATTATGGCCGAAAAAACTATTGAATCGTTGAGACAGGAAAACGAGCTTATTGACCTGTTCTGTACTTTAGCACAAATTCCCTCTCCTTCCGGAGAAGAGGATAAAGTGTCTGCAAAAATTGTAGAAATCCTGACAAACTCCGGCATTGAAGCAAAAGAAGACCATTTTAAAAACGTAAGAGCAAAAATAGAAGCAACAGACCCTTCTAAAAAACCGCTGCTTCTCTCCGCTCACATGGATGTTGTGGGTGATGCGTCCGATGTAAATATAAGAATTTCACAAGACGGCAAATGTATTGAAACCGACAAAACAAGGACTCTGGGCTCTGACGACAAAGTCGGTGTCGCTTCTGCTATGCAGCTTGCAATGTATTTGAAAAAACACCCCGAAATCAAACACGGCGGGCTTGAGCTTGTGTTTACAAAAGATGAAGAACAAAACATGACAGGCATACACAACGTCAAATTTGATGAAATCGACTCTGAATATGTGCTTGTACTGGACGCTGACAAACTGGGCCAGATACAAATTTCCGGTGCCAGCTACACAAACGGAACCCTGACTGTAGAAACCTTCAAAGGCGGGCACTCGGGTATTGATATCGGCGACAAAACCAGAGTAAACGCAGTAAAACTAATCGGCGAGCTAATTGCAAAAATCCCGCAGGGCGAATACAAAAGAGACGAATACGGCACTGTAACCTCCATTAACATAGGCTGTGTAATCGGCGGAGGAGTAGAACCCGTTATCCAAAAGATTGCACAAAAAGGCATAAAAGCAGAAAGCTACATTGAATATGTTGCTGACAATTGCCTTACAAACATAATCAACACAAAAGCCATGGCCAAATATTCAATAAGAAGCTCTGAAGAGCAAAATGAAAATCAACTTATTGAAGATATCAAAAAAATAGTAGAAGACTTTAACAAACAATACGAAGGTCTTGCAAAAGCAGAATTCATTGCGAAATCAAAAATGAAAGCGTTTGAAAAATCAGGTGACGAAACAATCCAGAATATTTGTGTCAAAGCCTGCCAAAACATTGGCATAAAAGGTGATGTATCATCTTTCCATGCCGGAGCCGAGACCCATATCTACGCGCACGAAAAAAACAAACACGGCCAAACTCTAAAGCCCTATCTTCTTGGACTGGCTGATATTTATAACATGCACTCGTCCAACGAAATGGTAGATATTGAAAGCTTCTTAAAAGGCTATGAATTCCTTAAAGAAACGTTTATGATTTATAACGCATAAATTATAAAATAAACGTTCTGTACAGGAAGTAGATTGTGCCGGAAATTATAACACAGATGGGAATTGTAAGAACCCACGCCCATACAATGTTGCCTATCACACCCCACTTAACGGCATGAGCTTTGTATGTAGTACCAACACCCATAATTGCTGTAGAAATAACGTGTGTTGTGCTCAAAGGTACACCAAAGTGCGAAGCTGCAAGAATGATAGAAGCAGCTGATGTCTCTGCAGCAAAACCGTTTATGGGCTTGAGCTTGATAATCTTGCTTCCCATTGTACGGATAATCTTCCATCCGCCTGACATAACGCCCAAACTCATTACTGTCGCACAGGCAAGAATAACGTATATCGGAATATCAAAACTGCCTTGAGCATTGTGTTTTACAATACCGCCTGCAAGCAAAGCCAGAGTGATAATCCCCATTGTTTTTTGTGCGTCGTTAGACCCGTGGCTCAATGCCATAAGACCTGCCGAAAATATCTGACACCGGCGGAATCTTCTGTTAACTTTGTCAGGGTTGGCCTTGTAAAAAATACGAAGCAGAATTGCCATCACAATAAGACCTGTAACAAACCCTATAACAGGCGCCATAAACATCGGTGCAATAACTTTATCTACAAGCTCCAAAAACCTTACACAGCCCCATCCCGCATTTACAACAGCAGCACCTATAAGCCCGCCTATCAATGCATGAGATGAGCTTGACGGTAAACCGAAAAACCAGGTGATAAGGTTCCATATAATTGCCGCACAAAGCGCACAGAATATAACATGAAGCGTAATTGTAGAAGGATCAACAATCCCTGCTCCAATGGTTTTTGCAACGTGTGTACCTGTCAGCGCACCGGTAAACTCGAGAGTTGCACCGTAAACAACTGCCTGACGGGGTGTCAAAACTTTTGTGGAAACAACTGTAGCTATCGCGTTTGCTGCATCATGAAAACCGTTAATGTATTCAAACACCAGCGCACCGACTACTACCAATACCAACAATACTATAGAAACTGTCATATAAATCTTTTCTTCCTTAGATATTAGCTCTGTTTTAAAACAACATTAACAACCGCATCCGAAACCGAGAAACACGCATCGAGCGCATTTTCAATATCTTTGTGGATATCTCTCAATTTGATAACGGTCAACGCATCATATTTACCCGAAAAAAGCTCGTCAATCGCATGATAGTGGATTTCATCCCCGTGAGATTCAATCTCTTTCATTTTCAGGTTAGTTTCTGTCATTTCTTTAATCGAGCTTGATTTTTTAAAGTTGTGGATAATGATTTTCAACTCTTCTGTTGCCTGATACAATGTTGCAGCCTGTTTTTTCATATTTTCCGTAAAGTTTTCCAGACGATAAACTTTGAGGTTGAGCGATGCTTTAACAATTCTTTTTGTGATTTTGTTGAGCAAAGATGCAATTGCCTGAATATCTTCACGGTCAATAGGTGTAATAAGAGTAACATTCAACTGGTGGAGTGTTTCTTTTAGCAGGTCATTGCTTTTGTGCTTAAGTCTTTTTGCGTTTATTGCATAATCCTCTGTCATTGATGTTGTAACAATCTCTCTGTACAAATCAGCAACATCGTGACAAACTTGCGCGCTTTCTTCAAACAGTGTATAAAAAACTTTTTCCTCCGGAGGCAGAATGTATGCTAACAAATTGAATTTACTCATCTTAATTCCTTTCACTAAACAGTGTCTTTGCGATTTTGTATCCACCCAAAAGGCACACACAACCACTCTACCATAAAAAAGTATTTTCCATGGCGTTTCAAGATATTAAAGTAAAGAAAATATTACAATTATAAATCTTGATTGGATTTATTCGAATAAAAGAATTTATAACCGTCGTTATAGCTTTTTACAATATTTTTTGCAAACCTTTTACCGTTAGACCAGTATGCCATGTGCGAAGAGATAATGCTTGTTCTGCATTTTACCCCGGAAGCATCATACAAAAACCCGCCGTTTGGCAAAGTATCTTTAAGGAAATCAGACTTTTGCAAATCTTCAAACCTGGGTTTTCCGGCTAATGGCATGCCAATAAAATCGTTTTCATAATTCAATACAATAAAGAAAATATCATTTTCAACAATATATTTCATTGCAAGCTGAAACAGCGCATTTGTAGACGTGCCCTGTTGAGAAGCCGAGGAATCAAACGTTGTCATCGGTGTGCCAAAAACAACAAAACCTTCTACAGCTCCTTTAGGAGAACAATATTTGTCTGTATATTCATCAAGCAAAGGCAGTTCACGTTTTAGATAAGAAATATCAGGATTTGTGACAAATTCATCGTTGTCTGTATAAAAAAGTATTTTGCTTTCTTTTAACGCATCCATACAGGTGGGTTTAAACTGATGTTTTTTGGATTGATGCGCAAAATATCGTCCCACATAGGTAGAATCATCGTTTTTAACAATATCGGATATATTGATGATAGGCATCTTTTGCGTAAGATACTGCGAGGCAAGAAGACTGCCGGCGCTATATCCGTATAAAATTACCTGATTGCCTTTTGCATTTTCCTGTTTAACAGTTTCGTTTAAATTGTTAAGCAAAGGTGTGGAGTTAACGGGTTTGCTAATCCAAATTGCATCATGCAAAGTGTGAGAAAGAGTCTCCCTTCCAAACTGAGCAATCTTTGACCCGACATTTTTTACATAAGAAAGTGCTTTGTCCAGTGTCTTCAAATTTTCTTCGGTCTTATCCGCCCAAAAGAATATAACAGGCTCTTCACCTATCCTTTTTTTGCCATTGTCCAGAAGTCTTTTATGCATCAACTCATCATTTTGAATTTGCTCTATCATATCATCATGCACATTTTGAACAGATTCATTGAATGCATCTCTGGTTTCGTACGCACCGTGAATATAGACAATATCAACATTTTTGGCAGATTTATCTATTGGCAAGTCCTTTTGTTTAGCAGCATAAGAAGCATTTGCCATAAAACAAATTGCGAGCAAAACCGGTAATATTTTTTTTAAATAACACAAAATACACATAAGCACTCTCCATTTACAAATCAGACAACTTATATGATTTTATCTCATTTTACAAAAAATAGCTATTTTATATACGGCTTCAAAATTTCTGTAACTTTTTCAAAAGCTTCTTCAGGCTTCAAAGTTTCAGACTCGCCTGTTTCTCTTACTTTGAATTCAACAAGCCCATCGTTGATTGTTTTGCCTACTGTGATTCTGTAAGGGAAACCGATAAGTTCAGAGTCTTTAAACTTGACACCGGCACGCTCGTCTCTGTCGTCTAAAACAACTTCAACACCGGCATTAGAGAGCTTTTCGTAAAGTTCATTTGCAACTTTCATCTGCAATTCGTCTTGAATATTAACAGGCACAATATCAACATGATATGGCGCTATTGAAACAGGCCATTTGATACCGTGTTCATCATGGTGGCGCTCAACTGCTGCTGCAGCGGTTCTTGAAATACCAATACCGTAACAGCCCATGATAAACGGTTGTGTTTTTCCGTTTTCATCAAGATAAACAGCATTCATTGCTTTAGAATATTTTGTTCCGAGCTGAAAAATGTTACCGACCTCAATACCTTTTGTAACATACAAAGGCTCTCCGCAATCGGGGCATTTTTCGCCCTTTTCAACGAGTCTGATATCTGCAAAAATAGGTTGTGCAAAGTCTGAAAGGTTTACACCCACAAAGTGTTTGTCTGTTTCGTTGGCTCCGATTACAAAGTTTTTCATTTCTTTGGCTGTAAGGTCAGCAACGACTGTGATTTTGTCGCCTTCGTAATCTTCGGGGATTTTAACCTGTTCAATATCTTTAGGTCCTACAAATCCTTTGCTCGCACCAAAGATTGCTTCAAGTTCAGACGGAGCAGCGCTTCTGATTTCGTTAGCGCCAACTGCGTTCATGACCTTTGTTTCTTCAAAAGTTTTGTCTGCTCTGATTAATGCCATAACAATTTTATTGTCAGCAACGTAAATCATGGATTTTAAAATTATTGTTTGAGGGATTTTCAAAAACTCTGCCAGCTCTTCAATGGTTGTTGTGTTTGGTGTATCAACTTTTTTGAATTCGCTGAAATATTTTGTTCCGTCAACTTCGACAGGTTCAAGTACTGAAACAGCATGGTTTGCGTTTGCAGCGTATCCGCAGTTTTTATTTTTGCAGAAGAAAACATCGTTTTCACCGGCATTGTTTTCCGTATCGTCAATTAAAACCATATATTCATGTGAAACAGCACCGCCTATAGCTCCAGAATCTGATTGAACAGCTTTTGTTTCGAGTCCGCAGCGTTCAAAAATTTTGTAATAAGCTTTCGCCATATCAGCATAGGATTTTTCCAGCCCTTCTTGAGATGAATCAAAACTGTAAGCATCTTTCATAATGAATTCACGTCCTCTTAAAAGACCGTATCTGGGGCGGACTTCGTCACGGAATTTTGATTGGATTTGATAGAGATTTACAGGCAATTGTTTATAAGATTTTATGCCTTCACGGGCAACTGATGTGATAACCTCTTCGTGTGTCGGTCCAAGGCACATACCGCGGCCGTGGCGGTCTTTCAGCCTCATCAGCTCTTTGCCGTAAACGTTCCATCTGCCGGATTCCTGCCAGAGTTCCTCGGGCTGAACAAAAGGCATAAGCATTTCCTGAGCGCCTGCTGCGTCCATTTCTTCTCTTACAATATTCTCGACTTTTTTCAAAACTCTCCACATCAAAGGCATATAATTATAAACGCCCTGTGCCAGTTTTCTTATATAGCCTGCTCTTACAAGCAGCTTATGGCTGATAACTTCGGCATCGGAGGGGAATTCTCTGAGTGTTTGTACAAAAAGTCTCGACATTTTCATGGTTTGCAAATCCTCTTATATTACATTTTCTTTAATGTTAGCACAAAAAAACTTGATAATAATTTTTCAGCAGTCTAAAATTGTAGTACTAAATAACTTTTACAGAAGGGAATGAAAACAATGAAACAAGATATTCATCCGGAATATAAAAAAATGAAAATCAAATGCGTTTGCGGAAACGAAATAGAAACAGGTTCTATTGAAGAAAACATCACTGTTGAAATCTGCAACAAATGCCATCCGTTCTACACAGGTAACCAAAAAATTATGGATACTGAAGGTAGAGTTGAAAGATTCAAAAAAAGATACGAAAACAAATAGTTTTAGTTATCTTAAAAGATTTCAAAAGAGCTCTAAAAAGAGCTCTTTTTTTATTGCAGTTTGTGTAAAAAAACAGACCCCCAAAATATTCAGAGGTCTGTTCTTTTAATCTAAAAAATTACATTAACTACTTGCAGCAAGTGCATTCGCTTCCGCAGCCAAAGTATTCTTTAACTTCTTCAATACGAACCTTGATACGTCCGTCAACAGCAATGCCTTCGCCTGTTTTTTCAGAGATGAGCAATGGGTTGATATCCAATTCATCAATGAATTTGAAGTCATTAACCATTTGAGACAATCTCAAGAGAGTTTCTTGAATTTGTTCAATATTAGCAGGTTTTGTGCCTCTTGCGCCTTTTAACAATTCGTATGCTTTTACTGATTTAATCATCTCATCAGCATCAACATCTGTTAAAGGAGCAATTCTGAAAGTTACGTCTTTCATAGTTTCGATGAACACACCGCCTAAGCCGAACATCATCATCGGACCGTATTGCGGGTCTGTAGCAATACCGCAAACCATTTCGCGGTTGCCTTTAACCATTTCTTGAATGATTACACCTTCAAGACCGTCAATGAGGCCTTTTTCAGTCAATTTAGCAATTAAGTCTTTGTATTCAGCTCTTAATTGTTCTTCTGACTGGATGTTTACTCTTACGCCGCCAACGTCTGTTTTGTGAGAAGTTGTTTTTGAAGTCATTTTCATAACAACAGGGTAGCCGATTGAGTTACCGAGGTTGACAACTTCTTGTTCGTTGGTAGCAAGACCGTATTTGCAAGCTCTGATGCCGTATGCGTCTAATACATCGATTGATTCCAATGTAGTCAATTGAGCACGTCCTTCAGCAACAGCGCCTTTGATGATTTTTTCAGCTTTAGCTTTGTCTACATCGTAAACAGGCATTTTGCCTTCGGGTCTTTCCATCCATTTTCTTTGTCTGTCAAGTCTTGACATAGCTTCTGCAGCTTCTTCAGCGTACATGTAGAACGGCATATTTACATCCATGTTAGAAATTTCAGTAAAGAATTCGCTCTTTGTCATGAATACACCCAGGATTGGTTTTTCAGGGTTTTTAGCTTTGATTTCCATCAATGCTTTAGCAACATCAATATCTTTCAAACCTAAGAAAGGCAGATAAATTACTGCAACCATGTCTACTTCAGGGTCTTTCAAAACAGTTTCAAGTGTTTGTTTGTAGTGTTCGATAGGAGCAGATGCAATCATATCGATAGGGTTTTTAACACTTGCTGCTGACGGAAGGAAGCTTCTTAATTCTTCTTTTGTTTTGTCAGAGATTTTAGCCATTTGCATGCCTGATTCGCAAACAGCGTCTGTTGCCATGATTCCGGGGCCGCCTGAGTTAGTAACAATAGCTACACGGTTGCCTTTTGGAATCGGGCAGTTAGAAAATGCTTTTGCGTTAGCAAAAAGATTTTTCAAAGAAAATTCTCTTATTACACCGCATTGTTTGAGCAGAGCATCAGCAGCTTTGTCAGCGCCGGCTAAAGAACCGGTGTGAGAAGAAGCAGCAGAAGCACCTGCAGCTGAACGGCCTGATTTTAAAGCAAGAATAGGTTTTTTCTTTGTAATTCTTGAAGCTAATTTTCTAAAGTTAGCAGGGTTTTGAATTGATTCCATGTACAACAAAATTTGTTTAACATCATCTTCATTTTCCCAGTATTCAAGAGCAGTTTCAGCATTAACATCAGCCTGGTTGCCGATAGAGATAAACTGCGCAAAACCTAAATTAAGGTCTTTTAAAATATTTAAGATACCGCCGCCTAATGCGCCTGATTGAGAAACAAAACCGATATCACCGGCAACAGGCAGAGACTCTGCAAAAGTTGCATCCATGCTGATTTCGGGGTTTGTATTCAAAACACCGAGGCAGTTAGGGCCAACGCATTTCATGCCGTATTCTTTTACTTTTGCAAGAAGTTGTTTTTCTGCTTCAGCGCCTTCAGCACCTGTTTCTTTAAATCCGGCAGTTATGATACACAAACCTTTTATGCCTTTTGCATGGCACTGGTCAATTGTATCAAGAACGAATTTTGCATTAACAACGATAACTGCGAGATCCACTTCACCGGGGATTTCCGCAATTGATGTATAAGCCTGAAATCCTTCAATCATGCCGCCTTTTGGGTTAACGGGGTATACTTTTCCGTTAAATTTGTAATCTCTAAGACGCTGCATGATTTCAGAACCGATAGTTTTTGGTTTTGTTGATGCACCGACAACAGCAATAGCTTTCGGACGCATGATTTTGTCCATTTGTTCTTTTAACATGTTTTCACCTTTCTTTTTGGTACTCGATTGCTATAATCCATCACTATAATTATCTTACGAACAAAATATTTATTCAAACCAATAGCATAAATTAATATTAAAAAAGCCGGATTAATTTAACCGGCTTTTTGTTTCGTAAACATATTTTTCGCTTTGTTTTTCACCTGTTTAAGCAGGTTTATATTTTCAGTGTTAGCTTCTTTTGGAAAAAACTCTTTGTATCTTTGAACAGCACCTTTCGCCATTTCAATGTAGTGTTCGTCATCAATATACTCAGATTCGGGCATTGCAATATCAATGCATTTAACAAAAAAGTTTTGTTTATGCCCTTTTTGAGCCGAAACATGCAAAGGGTCAAGCCCGTCTTTTAGTTTGTAATAAAAAAGCAAATCAAATTTTTCGTCTTTTATAAACCGTTTGATTGTTTTTGCTATTCTCTTTACAACCTCAACCTTTTGGGGCTCCATGTTTTTTGATTTTAAAAAAACTTTTCCCTTAAAATTTTCTTTTACTTTGTCGCTAGTGTTTACTATTATCATGGTTTTCTTCTTCTAATATCCGTTATCGAGCCATGGCCGCTCTCTAAACTTTGCCCCGAGCGCTTCTATTTGCGATTTGCAATCCTCAAGGTTTACTTTATAGTTTTTATATCCTGTCACAATAGTTGCGGTTGTTTCAATGCCCTGCTGTACACATTCTTGTATAAAGTCTTTCATGCCTTCGTAAGCATTTTCTATTTTTGGCAAAGAAATTGCATCATAAACAGCCTTGTCCTCTCCGTTAAAACTGATTGAAACGCTGTCTATAATACCTTTGAGCTCCGGTACAATATTGCGTTTGTAAATAAGATTGCCATGTCCGTTTGTATTGATTCTGGTTTTTATATGAGGATATTTTTCTTTGATATAAGCTGCAATTTCTTTTAATGCATCGAGTTTTAAGATAGGCTCACCATACCCGCAAAAAATAATCTCGCTGTATTTTTCAGGTTCAAAACCATCAAGCTGTTTTTTTACCTCGTTTATATCAAGCACCTCTGTATCCAAAAACAGATTTGCACCGACAACATCATCTTTTATTGCGCGGATACAAAACACACAATCATTTGTGCAAAGGTTTGTTAAATTAATATAAATCTTACCATCCAGTGTATAAACATAATTATTCATACCATTATTTTCGCACAACTTAAAACACAATCAAGCATTATTTTTTAATAAAAACAGACCTGTTTATAAAAAACAGGTCAGGATGAACTTATACAACGTATAAATCATTAAACCGTGCCCGTGATGGCAACCGGTCAATTGTAACCGAAAACAGCCAGGTTTTTCGGTATGTTAGGTTCTTCGCGTGTTATTATACCACAACTGTCAGTTGTGGACAACTACCAGTTTCGAAGCCACAATGTTAATATGTCTAGGGACTTCTTTATAAAATTCGGCCATCGCGTTAGAGATCTGCGATTACGACGTAATATGTCGCAGGAAAATCTGGGACTCGAAGCAGGTTTTTCCGGCTCGTTTGTCGGAATGATTGAGCGCGCCGAAAAAGACATTTCGCTTTCTAAAGTCTACAAACTCGCCAATGCTCTTGGCGTAAGCATAAAAGAGCTGTTTTAAATTAAAGAAGAATCACCTGAATTTTTTATATAAAAACCAAAACCGAGCGCTTTATATCTGCTCAATTCATTTTTGAGGTTATAAACTTCTTTGTTCAATTCGTTCATTTTGTAGCGGAGTGTTTCATTTTCTGTTTTGCATCTGACAAGCTCAACAACCACTTCGTCCATTCCGTCGAGCTTTTCGTCCAATTTTTTATCAAGCATTTCACTAAATTTGTCTGTCAGATTGTCTTCAAGAATTGTTAAAGAAGTACAAATTTTGTCAACAGCAGGGCTCTGTGCAACTGCCGGCGCCTTAACAGGACGATTAACCGGAGGCTGTGCAATAGGTGTAACAGGGCTTACGGCTTTTACAGGCACAGTGGCATAAGATTTTTGTGCCATTCTTTTTGGCTGTTTAGCCTGTTGTTCATCGTTTTTATTTTTTACACGTCTTAGTATCTCCAAATCATCTTTTGAAAAATAAGTACGGCCGTGCTCGTCTTTTTTCGGCATCATAGAGACCTGTGCGCACAGCTTTGCAATACCTTTGTTGTCTGTATTTAAAAGATTTCTAACTGTTTCGACGGAGAAATTTTGAATATTGGACTTTAAATGTCCGTTTGAAATGCTTGCCAAGGTTATCTTCCTCTTGAACTTATGAAATATATATTAGTTATAAGTATTATATTTTAAAGTCCGTTTGATTTAAACACAAAAGTCAAATATCTTTACATTCGTAATCATAAAAAGGGGTTTTTAGGCTTAACACGCGAAGGGTCGTTCTTTACAACAAGCCCGCATTTTGTGCAGGCAAGAGTTTCGCCCGTGGAATCCAGCGGAAGGAAAACATGATTGCATTTTTCTTCATAATCTGTTTCGGGCGGCATTAAATTTTTTTGCCGTTCTTTTGTGTTTAATTTGTTCTTTTTATCAGTAAAAATTTTTGCAATAAGCTCAAGTATATACATAATTAAATTATACAATAATAAAGCCCTTAGTCACCAGACTAAAGGCTTTTTAAATATCGGAGAAGTGAAGAAATTTGCGTATTTACCGGGTTTAATCTTTAATGCTAGCCTACCATGTTGGCTGCAATTTCATATTTTGCCTGTTCAGAAAGGCCTGAATTTTCGCCGAACTCTTTGTTGATTGCAAGCAAGCCTTCTGCCACCTGGTCTTCAAAGCTTGTTACAAAGCCTGCAATACGTTGTGCCTGTTCGGGTGTAACATATTTTGAAACGTCATAAGTTTTTTGTGCTGAAACTTTGGGGTTAACAACAACCGCCTGTTGTGCCATATAAGCAAGTACATCGCCGGGGTTTACCTGTGCTGATTGAGGCTGCGCTTGAGGTGCCTGTTGTTCTTTTTCTTCGGCTTTAGCTTCGCCGCCTTTTGGCTGGCTGCCATAAGGGTTAACCGAATTTGTGTTAATACCAATTCCATGAATGTTGTTTGTCATCTTATCTTCTCCTGTTTAATTTTTTGTTTCCACATCATGGTTATCGGCTTAAAGTTTAATAAACTTTAGGGAGAAGTCTTAACTTTTTACGATTTATTTACATATCGTTACATTTTGTTGGTGGTAAAATTATATACAGAATAACAAAGATTGGAGAAAGTAATGGACGAAGTTAGAGTAAGAATTGCCCCTTCCCCGAGCGGTAATTTACACATAGGTACAGCAAGAACAGCGCTGTTTAACTACCTTTTTGCAAAGAAAAATAACGGAAAATACGTTTTAAGAATTGAAGATACAGACCTTGACCGCTCAAGCCAGGCATATATTGATAACATTTATGACAGTTTAAAAGCACTGGGCCTCAACTGGGACGAAGGTCCTGATGTAGGCGGCCCTTACGGCCCTTATCAGCAGTCAGACAGATTTGATATCTACCCAAAATACGCTCAAAAACTGATAGAAGCAGGCTATGCATACGAATGCTTCTGCACACAAGAAGAGCTCGATGCAGAAAAAGAAGAATCAATCAAAAATAAAAAACCTCACAAATATTCCGGCAAATGCAGACATTTGTCAGAAGAAGAAAAAGAAAAATTAAGAGCCGAAGGCAGAAAACCTTCAATCAGATTCCATGTACCTGAAGGCGAAACAAACTTTGACGACCTTGTTAAAGGCCACCTTCACTTTGACAACGCTTTAATCGGCGATTTTGTAATCATGAAATCAAACGGCACACCCACATACAACTTTGCGGTTGTAATAGATGATATGGAAATGAAAATCTCCCACATCATCCGCGGAGAAGACCACATCTCAAACACTGCAAAACAAATCATGATTTATGAAGCACTGGGTGCAGAAATCCCTAAATTCGGCCACCTCGGTATGATTCTGGCACCGGACAGAAGCAAACTTTCAAAAAGACACGGCGCAACAGCGGTGTCCGAATTTGTTGAAAAAGGTTACTTAACAGAAGCACTCGTAAACTTTGTAGCTTTGTTAGGCTGGTCACCTTCTGACGGACAGGAAATAAAAACTCTTGATGAAATCGCAGCAGATTTCAGAATCGGCGAAGTTTCTTCATCCAACTCTATTTTTGAATACGACAAACTCAACTGGATAAACGGACAGTACATCAAGAAAATGGATCTGGCAAAACTAACACAACTCGTTAAACCGTATCTTTCCTGTTACGATTTGAGCGAGTATTCGGAAGAACAGCTCCAAAAAATCGTTGAAATCACAAGAGAACCCATTACAATTCTTTCGGAATTGACAAACGACACAAAATACTTCTTTGGCCAGGATGTGGAAGTAGAACCCGAAGTCAAAGAAAAAATTCTTGATGGCGAAGTTGCTAAAAAAGTGCTTCCTTATGTAATTGAAAACGAACTGGACAAATGGGACTTTGATGACGAAGAAAAGCTCCATGAGCAGCTCGCTGATTTGAGAACATACTTTAAAGAGCAGGGCATAAAACCAAAAGAAACAATGTGGGCAATAAGAGCTGCAGTTACAGGCAGAACCCACGGTGCAGACATGGTTGCAACACTGCTTTTGCTCGGCAAAGACAGAGTTGTACACAGAATAAAAAAAGCTGTATAAAATGCGTATACATTTAGAAAAAAATAACAGCGAAAACTTAATTTTATTCTTTTGCGGATGGGGAATGGATGAAAATCCGTTCTCCATTCTTAATAATACGTCCGATGTTTTGTACGTTTACGACTACACAACACCGGAGTTTGAAGGTTTTGATTTTTCAGCATACAAAAAAGTTGACCTTCTGGCATTTTCTTACGGTGTTTATGCCTCCGGCATTACAAACCTAAGCAATGTAAAATTGAACTCGCGCACAGCAATAAACGGAACGCTTATACCCGTAGATGACAGGTTGGGTGTGCCAATCCGACAGTTTGAGCTGACAGAAAAAATGGACTCTCAAACGGTAGTGAAATTCCGTGAACGTTTATTTGGCGGTGAAAAAGCAAAAGAGCATTTTGAAATCTTTGAAAACCATCTGCCAAAAAGAAACGCACAAAGCTGCACGCAAGAGCTTATGGGCATGAAACGATATGTGCCGCAATTTCCTGTTCCGTCAAGCAGATTTGATAAAGTTTATATCTCAAAATATGACAGATGCGTGCCGACTCGCAACCAGCAAAATTTTTGGAGAAATGTGAGCAATGTTGAAATAAAAGAGCTTGAGACAGGGCATTTCCCGTTTTATAATTATAATTCGTTAGAGGAATTGTTGAGCTCAAATGATTAATAAAGATTTAGTAAAATTCAGATTTCAAAAAAGCATAAACACCTATGACAACTCTGCTGTTATACAAAAAGAGATGGCGCATTTGCTTATTGAAAAAATACTCGCAAACTGCGGAAACTCTTTTGACAAGGTGTTTGAATTCGGCGCAGGCACAGGGTTTTTGTCAAAAAATATGCTCAACCGTATATCTTTTAAAGAGTACTGCGCAAACGATATCATTGCGGAATCAGAATTTTGTATAAAAAACATTATCAATGACGCAAAATTCGTGGCAGGCGACATCGAAAAAATCAACCTGGAAGAAAAATTCGACCTTATAGTATCAAACGCAGTAATGCAGTGGATAACAGACATTGATGAGCTGCTTTTAAAAATACACAGAAACCTTACGGACAAAGGATTTTTTGCTTTTACAACATTCGGAGAGCAAAATTTTAAAGAGATAAAAGAAACAACAGGTGTTTCTCTAAACTATTTAAAAACCGAAACTCTCAAAGAAAAATGTGCTCACAAATTTGAAATAACAGAGTTTGAAGAAAACATTCAAACACTCTGCTTTGACTCACCATTAGATGTTTTGAAACACATAAAATACTCGGGCACAAACGGTATAAAAACACAAAACTGGACCCCCTCAAAACTAAAAAGGTTTGATGAATATTACAGACAAAGCTTTGGAATAAATAACAGGGTCACACTGACGTACAACCCTGTTTATGTAATTTTAAAAACTAAAGTTTAAGCCACATTGCGTCATACGGGTTGAGCTTTACAGTCAGTTTTTTGTTCTGGACTCTTGCTCTCACCATTTTGTCTGTCAAAAGGTCTTTTAAATAAACATCTTTTGATTTTTTACCAAAGTTGTCGTTGATAAATATAACCGTTGCTTTTTCTTTGTCAGCAGAAAGGTTGTTGATTACAACGATTCTGTCGTCTTTGTATTCTCTTACATAAGCAAAAACTTCCGGCGATTCTGTTTTTATTTCCGTAAATGTACCGCGTGTCATAACAGGATATTGTTTTCTTATTTTGATAAGCTTTTGCACCCTTGCATAAACTTTGTGGTTATATGTCTGGGTGTTTTTCATTGCGTCATAGAAAACACTCTGCTTTATCGGGCCTCTGTTAATATCACGGCTGTCAAAATAGCTGAGCATTTTTGTTTTGTTCTTTTTGTCAGCTTTTTGTTTTGCTTCGCGTTTTTTTGCAGTTTGTTTTGCGTTGGCATAGTTGTTTGGCATACCGATTTCATCACCGTAATAAATTATCGGCACACCGGGCAAAGAAAGCAGAATAGAAAAAGCCATACCTATACGATCAGGGTTTTTGTCAAGAAAACTTGCAAGCCTGCCTGAGACACCGTAGCCTTTTCTAAATGCAGCACCTTTTGGTGCAAGTCCGTCATAGAGCAGCTCTCTTGTTTTTTCATTAACCATCTCAAGCGTAAGCTCGTCATGAACCCTCAAAAACATTGCCCATGCAGCAGAATCAGGGATTTGAGGAGTGTTTTTGTATGCTTTCCAAAAATACGAATTGTCTGCTGTCACGAGTGATGCCCATATTGCCGGCATATAAGGGAAATGATAGCAAATCTGGACTTTATCTGTTCTTGTGATTTCTTTAATATTATTTTTGATATTGTGCTCAACTTTTCTATCTGTACCAAAGTAAGGCAAAATTTTCTTTGGCTGCTGGCAGGCTTCTGCCTGAATAACAGAGCGAGGCGCAATCGTTTGCAGATATGCGCTTATGAGCTGGATTACATAATGTGTTTTTGGCTGATTTTCGGCACTTGTTCCTTCCTCTTTGCTAAGATAAGGTATAGCATCCATTCTGAAAATATCCACACCCATATTCGCCCAGAAAGTAACTGCATCAAGCATGTAATAAAGAACTTTGGGGTTTTCCCAGTTTACATCCAGCTGGAAAGGATAGAATGTGTGGTAGACGTAATAATCCTTTCCTTTTATAGTCACTTTTCTATAGTGATTATCAGTGATTTCAGGAAATATAAGACGTCTTTTTGTTACTGTGCCGTCTTTTTCTTTGTATTCAACCATATATCCCTGTTTTTCGTCTTTGTATTGACGATATTCAGGCATATCTTCTCTTGCAATAAAGTAGTGGAGCTTGTTGATATCACCTTTAAGCGCCTGCTGGAACCATTCATGCTGGTCGGAAAAATGGTTGAGGATAAGGTCTGCTTTGATTTTAAAGCCCTTTTGTCTTGCAGCTGCCATAAACTGGCCGAACTCTTCCATGCCGCCAAGGTCAGCGCGTACGTTTTTGGGGTCTCTTACATCAAAACCAGAATCACCCATGGGAGAATCTGCAAACGGTAGGATATAAATCGTTGTAACCCCTAAATCCTTGAGGTAATCAAGCATGTTTATAAGAGTTTTAAACGTAGCAGGTTTGCCTGATTCGTCCACACCGAACTGGTCTGGATAAAACATGTACACAACTTCGTCTTTGTACCAGTCAGAGTCGCGTTTTAGGTCATCTTCATAAAGATCGGGCCGTCTTTCAAATTTGGCCTTTTTTATCATTCTTTCAATATTGCAATAAATTACATCCACATTTTCTTTACCGTATATGTGGGCAATTGCATCTTTCATTGATGCTTCCAGCTTCTTTGGCACAAGGTTTTCATACCCGGCAGATGTACTGTAAACAGCAGCCGTGGAGCCATAAGCCAAAGAAGAAGCAAACGGGGCAACCGTATAACAGGTTGTCATTACAGCCAATAAAAATAGGGAAAAAATACGCTTTATCATTTTTATTATTCTTTCATTTTAAATATTAAGTAAATTATTAAATTAATTATTAAATCTATATATTACCAAGTCAATGAATCTTGAAGTATTATAAACATAATATTCATGTTATCCTGATTGGAGCAAGGAAAAGAGAGAACCATGGATATATTATTTAACCCCGTAATCGTTTCTGTAGTAGTACTTTGTGCGTTATGTGTTTTTAGGATAAACGTGCTTTTGGCTATAATTTTTTCTTCCATCGCAGCAGGGCTGTGCGCGCATATGAAAATAAGCGACATAATGAGCACATTTATCTCGGGAATGGGAGGCAACTCGGAAACTGCCCTGAGTTATATACTGCTCGGAGCTTTTGCAGCAGCCATGACACATACGGGGCTGGCTCCTGTGCTTGCAAAAAAAATCGCAAATATAATTAAAGGCAGAGCCTTTATGCTAATTTTGATAATTACAATTATTGCAATGATGTCGCAAAACCTCATACCCGTGCACATTGCGTTTATTCCCATCTTGATTCCGCCTTTGCTACACCTTATGAACAAACTCAAAATCGATAGACGCGCAGTAGCATGTGCTCTTGCGTTCGGACTTAAGACACCGTATATAGCAATACCAGCGGGTTTCGGGCTGATTTTTCAAGGATTGATTGCAGACAACCTCACACAAAACGGAATGCAAATAGCTGTAGGCGATATCTGGAAATCAAACTGGTTTCTTGCTCTTGCAATGCTCACAGGGCTTTTGATTGCCGTATTTGTCACTTACAGAAAACCGCGTGAATATAAAGATATACAAATAAGCGAAGATACTGCAATACAGGATGAAGAGCAGTCGCTCAAATTCACAAAAAGCCACTACCTGACACTTGTTGCAGCATTTGCCACCCTTGGCGTGCAGTTGTGGACAAACTCGCTTCCGTTAGGGGCGCTTGTCGGGCTGGCAGTGATTTTTGGTACAGGTGCAATTGACCACAAAAAAATGGACAAGCTGATGAATGAAGGCATTGGACTTATGGGCTATGTTGCTTTTGTAATGCTTGTTGCAGCAGGATTTGCACTTGTGCTGAAGCAAACAGGCGGCATAGAATCACTTGTTCAGGCAGCATCCGTATTTATGGGAGGAAGCAGACTGCTGGCTGCAACTATAATGCTTGCCATAGGCCTTTTTATCACAATGGGAATCGGCACATCTTTTGGCACAATCCCGATTCTGGCTGTATTGTTTGTGCCTGTTTGCGCAAAAATAGGCCTGAGCATACCGGCCACAGTGATACTGCTCTCGGCAGCAGCAGCGCTTGGAGATGCCGGCTCGCCGGCTTCTGACACAACCCTTGGCCCTACTGCCGGATTGAATGCTGACGGACAGCACAACCATATAACAGACACCTGTATTCCGACATTTTTACACTACAACATACCGCTTATTATATTTGCAGTCATTGCGGTGTATATATTCTAATCCGGTGCCCCTGTGTCATCTTTTTTACAGCGTAAGGTTTCTTAAATTAAACAGCACAAAGTTAGACTCATCGTCCACGCCGGTAATCTCAAGCTCGCCGTGTTCATTAACAACAGACATGCCGTCGCCTGCTTCCAGAATATTAGAGTTGACTTCTATCGCGCCTTTTGCAACCTGTATCCATTGTTTTCTATTTTCGGGCAAGTCATAGAGCACTGTTTTGTCAGCATCAATAATGCACTGGTAAACTTCAGCATCCTGATGGATTTTTAAAGAGCCTCTTTCACCGCTTCCGGAGACAATCAGGCAGAGTCTGTTGTGCATTTTGTCTTTGGAAAATTCTTTTGAAGAATATGAAGGGTCAAAATTCTTTTTGTGCGGTAAAATCCATATCTGTAAAAAATGTAAGAAATTGACAGATGACGGATTAAACTCGCTGTGCATGATGCCAGAACCTGCACTCATTACCTGAACATGTCCCGGGTGAAGGATTTGCGACACACCCATAGAATCCTTATGTTCCAGTTCTCCTGAAAGTATAATGCTTATTATCTCCATATTTGCATGGGGATGGAGCTTAAAACCGCCGTCAGGGGCAACTATATCATCATTTATAACCCTAAGGTCGCTAAAACCCATATTAAACGGGTCAAAATACTGTGCAAAAGAAAAAGAATGTGAGCTATCCAGCCAGTCTGTGAGCGTTTTTCCGCGTTCTTCTCTCGCTCTCAATTTAAACATATTATTATCCTTTTTGTGTATTCATACAAAAAGGAGTATAAAATTTCAGCATCACTCTTTACAGAGCTCAAAGGCTATATCAAAAGAGCAATTACAAAAATGCTAAAAATATTTAGCAAAGTTTGCTACAAAATCACCTTAAAAATTTTTGCCAGCAAAAAATTCATGCTTAAAAACTCATCAACATCCATTTCCTTATATCTTTTGTTTGTAACCGAGTTCCTAAGAGCGGTAATACCTCTTGTAGTTTTCAAAAAATCTTCTATCGAATCAAGTGAAGAAAAATAATAGTTTTGATATAAATAATCATCCCAGACGCCATACATTGCCTTTTCCATGCAATAACCTGATTTTTCACTATCTATCAGTGTAATGTGTTCTTTATCAAAATATTTGATGACATCATTGATTATGTAATTGCGATGCGGGTCAAAAGCCATTGGCAGATGAGTATCAAACCTGTAGCGTCTGATAAGCTCTTCCATAAACAAAGAGCCTTTATTTGCTTTCATAAACCCGGGACACACATTGAAAAGAGAGTTTGAATACAAAACCGTATCGCAGTGGTAATACAAGACCTCTTCATCTTTAAACTTTTCGGTAATGATTGTGTCTGCATCTAAAAAAATCCCCCCGTTTTCGTACAGCACAAGCGCTGCAATATAATCACAAAAGCGGGGGAAAGGGTATCTCTGTTTAAGTTTAGAGATATCGGGTAATAAAGACTTTGATATAAATTTTTCAATATTTTTGCTATTTAAAATTACAATTTTATACTCATCGCTCAAGTATTTTTTCCATGTTTTCAAGCACAGATAAATATACGCAGGCATTTGCACGTTTTCATCAAATTCAAGAAAAGTAAAAATTTTTTTTGTCTTAGAGTGCATTTTTTGATCCGAATACGATTTCTCCACAAACTTGTCAAAAAGTACGCCTAAAAAGAATCGCCGCTATTTTGAAAACACAAATCCAATGTTAAACATCGTCCATTTTTACATGATATGTCGTAAAACGCGTAAGTCAATAGAAAATTTTGAAATTTATTCACGTTAAACAACGTTACGTTACACCTCAAATACTTATACACTAAAACGAAAGGACGTGTTTATGACAAACTTCAAACTCGGCGTTGGCCACAACTTAAAACTTATTAGAAAAGCAAAGGGCATTACTCAAGAAGATCTTGCAAGTATTATCGGTATTCACCCGAGACAACTTTCTAAAATAGAAACAGGTGAGCATTTTCCTTCTTGCAAAACTCTTGAAAAAGCTTGCATTGCTCTGGATATTGAACCTCAGACTTTGTTTGACTTTGATTTTCTGGTTGACAGCAACGAAGGTGCAATGACAGGCACAGACAATGCTGCTGTTTTTCAGGTAACAAAATCCTCTAAAGAAAATGTCTATGAAATGTTCCCGAAAAGTTCAGACACTGATTCAAAACCCAAAACCTGTACTGACAAAACAATGGCCAGCACAGCAAAAGCTTTGAACAGACCCGTGTTTGTAGAATATTTTGAAGATAAAAAGACCTCCAAGATTGTGGTGTTTTACCCTGACGGAAAAGAAAAAGTAATCATGAATTCTGTTGACGTTGAAGCAAAGCAAAACCTTAACTACATGATGAAAGAATTTAAGAAAATCGCCAAGGACAAAGCTGCAACACAATTTATCAAACTTGCGCTCGAATCACTGGGCAACGACGCTGCTTTGAAGAAATTGGACAACCTTGTCGAAGGTATGAAACTGGCTCGCGGTATAGACTAATTTTAGTCTTTATCCCCAAAAACCAGAGATAATTGAGGCACATCAGGCGTAGGAACTTTGCTCTTACGCTTGTTTGCTGACAGGTCTTTTGAATAATCAATCTGCATTTTGGTCATCATATCTTCGGCTGTTTTTATTACAGCACGCGGGAGTCCGGCCATTTTTGCAACCTGTATGCCGTAGCTCTTACTGGCTGAACCCTCTATTACTTTTCTTAAAAAGATTATGTCACCGTCATTTTCAGAGATTGTGACCCTGTAATTTTTTATCTGCGGGAAAAGCGAACTCATTACATTAAGCTCGTGATAGTGAGTAGCAAAAATGGTTCTTGCCTTGATATTTGTTGCTATATATTCCGCAACGCTCCACGCAATAGCTACACCGTCATAGGTGCTTGTTCCTCTGCCTATTTCATCCAGCAAAATAAGGCTTTTTTCTGTTGCAGAGTTTAGGATAAAAGCAGTCTCATTCATCTCAACCATAAATGTTGACTGGCCCAAAGATAAATCATCCACTGCCCCTACACGGGTAAAGATTTTATCCACTATACCTATTTTTGCAGCATCAGCAGGGACATAGCTTCCTATCTGCGCAAGAATTACAATAAGAGCATTTTGTCTCATATATGTAGATTTACCGGCCATGTTTGGTCCTGTTAGCACCATAAACTGCGCATCTGTTTCACTGTGGTTGTCGGCAATTAGCTTTAAATCATTGGAAACATACTTGCCCATAGGCAGGATTTTTTCCAGCACGGGGTGTCTGCCCTCTTTTATATCAAGCTCGTTTGAGTCCGTAACAAGCGGACGCACATATTTGTTTTCTATAGCGCAAACCGCAAACGAAACCAGAACATCAATATCAGCCAGAGCCTCTGCAACTTCTCTTACGCTGTCAACAAACTCTTTTGAATACTCTCTTAAGTCAGAGAAAATTTTGGTCTCAAGCTCAATAGATTTTGTCTGAGCGGACAAAACATCCGACTCATGGTTTTTGAGCTCTTCTGTTATAAACCTTTCTCCGTTAGTAAGAGTCTGGCGTCTGATATAATGGTCAGGCACCATTGACAGGTTGGAGTTTGAAACTTCAATAAAATATCCAAATGTTTTTGAAAAACCTACTTTTAAAAACTTGATACCTGTTTCTTCTTTTTGTTTCTCTTCAAATTCGACAAGCCATTTTTTGCCGCCTGTTAAAAGCTCTCTGTAATAATCCAGATCACCGGAAACACCCTCTTTGATAACGTTGCCGTCTTTAACAACAATAGGTGCCTCATCGGAAATTGTTCTGTCTATTACATTAGCAAATTCAAGCAGACTGTTTCTTTCCATTGCAAGTTTTGTCAAAAGTTTTGAATTAAAGCTAGCCAGAACCTCACTAAACTGGGGCAAAAGGTTGACAGTGTCTCTCAATGCCAAAAAATCTCGCGGGTTTGCTGTATTATTGCTTATTCTTGTAGAAAGACGCTGAATGTCATAAACTTTTTCCAAAAGTCCTATCAACTGGATTCTTGAAGAGGTATTTTTAATCAGCTCCTCAACAGCATCTTGCCTTTCCACAATTTTTGAAACATTCTTAAGAGGCTGGTGAATCCATTTTTTCAGCTGTCTTGCACCCATGTTTGTTTCAGTTTTATCAATTGCCCACAAAAGACTGCCGTATTTTGCCTTGTCACGGGAAGTTTCAGTTAACTCAAGATTGCGTCTTGTATTGGAGTCAATCGACACATACTGGGTGAGGCTGTAGGTATCAATTCTTTCGAATTTAGGAAAATTTTCCTTTTGAGTTCTAAAAAGGTACTCAAATATTGCGCCGGCAGCGCAAAAACCTGCTTTAAACTCCGAAAAGCCAAACGCGTCTGTGGATTCTACTTTAAAAATTTCTTTAATATTTTTTTCTGCCCTATCCTCATCAAAAGCCATGTAGCTCATTTTTGAACAGTTATAGTTTTCAGTGATTTCTTCAGGCAGGTCAATTTTTTCATCACCTACAATTTGAAAGGGCAGTACTTTTTGAGAAATCTTTGGCACTACAACTTCCGACGGCTTGATTCTTGAAAGTTCACTCAAAAGCTGTTCAAAATCAGTTTGCGTAACTTTAAACTCACCGGTTGAAATATCCGTATAAGCAAGCCCGTACATGCCTGACTTTTTATCTTTGTAAACTGCAGCGAGGTAGTTGTTCATGTTTGATTTTAAAAGGTTTGTCTCTGTGAGAGTACCTGCTGTGATAGTTTTTATAACATCTCTTTTAACAAGCCCCTTTGCCTGTGCGGGGTCTTCCAGCTGTTCACAGATAGAAATTTTGTGACCTTTTTCAAGAAGCTTTGGCAGATAGTTATCCACGGCTTTGGCAGGAATTCCGGCCATCGGAATACGGCCAAGAGCGCCGCCTTCTCTGCTTGTGAGTGTGATTTCCAAATCTTTTGACAAAGTCAGTGCATCTTCAAAAAAAGTTTCGTAAAAATCACCCATACGATAAAGCAAAAGAACATCAAGATTGTTCTTTTTAATTTCCAAAAACTGTTTCAGCATAGGTGAAGCGTCATTAATATCAACGTCTACGCTGTTTATATAATTAATTTCCGATTTTGCCATATTCTATTTATGCCCCCTCGCTTATACAAGAAATTTACTATAAATAACAGTGTTTTTCAAATCTGTAAACAAAAATGTAAACAATTTGTTGACATTAAATTATGTCTTCGATATATTATTTTTACAAACCGATAGGCTCCCATCGTCTAGAGGCCTAGGACACATCCCTTTCACGGATGCGACAGGGGTTCAAATCCCCTTGGGAGTACCATTTTAAAAGAGCCGAAAGGCTCTTTTTTATTGCGTTTTCAGCGGTCAGGATTTTGTCAAAAATATTTTTTCCCACTTTTTTCCCACTAAATCCCGAAAACTCCCAACAATACAGAACAAACAGGAACAATAAAAATGAAAGTTGCAGATAAACAGGCTCTATTCTTAGTTATAGATATTCTTGCTAATAAAAAAGGCAATTATTACCAAATAAATAATGCATCTATCGATGAGTGGTTGTCTGATGATGAGAAAAAAATTTTGTGGGCAGGACAGCCATGGGCTGATAAAAACAGAATAAATAACGTAAAAACGATTTCATTATATAGAGAAAAAATAATAAATATGTTAGATTCTCTTAGATTAAATTTCGGGTGTGATGTACGTTTAAATTTAAAAACTTATTTTATTGAAGCTAACCATCAAGAGCTTGGAATGGGGTTGTTAGCAACAGAAAATTATCTGTTTATTATGGAGTGTATTCAAAATATTTCTGAGTTCGACACTATTCAGGATATTTTTATTAATAATAATTCTGCAAGTCAAATTTTACACGAAGACGAGTATTCATCGGTCGATTACGTTCACCAATTAAAAACAGCTGATATATTATTTTTGCAAAGAACATCTTGTTGTATCTCTTTTCCAAGCATAGAAAAACTGCAGCAAAAACTAGATGAATATATAAAAGCATATGAAGATAAAACGCTTGAGGGTCTTGTATGTTATGACGAAAATAAACACACAACGAGACTTAATAAAATTATTAAATCTAAAGTAAAAGAACAGTTTTTGGATACAAATTTTTTTGAATTCAAAATTTCTGAATTTTATAAGAATTTACCTGACCCTGACAATTATAATTTTACAGAATTTATGCTTGTTTTAAAAAACAAACGTAAGCTTGACATAGAGTCTTGTAATATTATTTTTCAAACAAATTCTTTAAAAATTATAGACATTATTTTTAAAGTTGAAATTATCGAAGAATTAAAACCTAAAGAAATTCAGACAAATAACAAGTATAATGACGATTTTATCCATTTTGAAATGTTACTCCAAAGCAGAATTAATAAAGTTATATATAAAAGCACCGTTATTGAATTAAAAACGAAGGAATTATGGGTGATATATTTACTTTTTCAATCAGGTTCTGCTTATGAAGATTTAATTAAAACTAAAAAAATATTATTAGAACACTACAAAGGTAAAGGCTCTTTAAAACAAATAATCAGTTCAATTAATAAAGCCTTTAGGCTTCAAGGTATAGAAAATTTTATTAAATCTGATGGAAAAGGTGACGATCTCATTTATATGATTTCTGACATGTATATTGATAAAATTAAAACAGAGCGGCTATATAAAAAGATTTATTAGCATGTATGTGTAAAGTTATTTAACAAAAAATTTACCCTGCATTTACCGAGTGAATACCTTTGTTTTTTGGAAATTTTTCTTTCTGTCATATTGGCATAGTGGCTAAAAAATAGAAAGGAAAAAACTATGAACACAAAAGAATTTAAAGCACAGGTTGAAAAAAAATATGGACGTTACATTTTGCTAACTGAATGGAATAATTACTTTGATTATCCCAAAATCGGCACATTGCGTGCGCTTGTTTTCAACGCTCACAAAAATGGTTTCAACAAAGTCGTTCGCAGAATTGGCAGCAGAATTGTGATCAATGTTGACGCCTATTTTGAATGGCTTGAAGAATACGGCAAACAATAATCATCAAAAAAACGATATTGAATGACCAATCGATATAAAGATATGAAGTAAGGCGCCTGCTTTATATCTATTCTAATCAATCATTCAAAAAACAATCAAAGAATAAGGTAAGATAAGGAGAAAAATAATGATTACTCTGGATAGAGTTCGTTTACTGGTGCCTGAAAAAAAGGTTACAGAAGTCGATGAAAATGCCTTTTATACATTTACAAACAAAGTTACGGTTAAAAAAGAAATTTTAAATAATATTGTAGGTCTGCGAGAAATTACATACAGGAACAATGCCTTTCTTTTAGATATCAGTGGGAAAATAATAGCAAGTAAAGGATATTTAGGCTTAATTAATAAAAATAATATAAATCAAGCACTTGAAAAAGTAGAAGAAACAGGGATTTTAAGGTTTAACGGTTTACCCGTTGATGAGGCTCAGGTTCTTTACCTTGACGTGACAAAAGATACTGAAGTAGAAAATCCTCTTGAAACCCTTACTGCTATTGAACTTTTAGCCACACAAAGAAAGCATAAAAACAAAATTTTGGATTATCAAAATTCAGGATTAATCATAAAACCATACGCAAAAAGTATGTCTGATAGTCTAGCAATATACTTGAAATATAAGGAAATCATCAAAAACAAGTCGCCCAAAAATCAAATATACATTGAGAAAATAGGTTTTGAAACTATTGAAAATTTTAAAAACACAATTCGTTTAGAACGTCATCTTGGAACATTTAAAGACATAAGGAAAGCCTTTAAAACGGACAGCGAAAAAATCATGCTCGAAGAAATTCTCAACTCAAGTGAGAACCCTGTAAAGGATAAATTTTGTGAGGTTACTTCAAATCTTAATGATGACCGGTTTACACAAGGGATTGAGGTATTCTGATGAAAATTCAAAAATTTTTAAAAAAAGTTGGAATAAGAGCCATTTTAACCCAGTTTGACGATGACGTTAAAGTCATCAGAAAAATGTTAAAAATCGAGTGCGAATTTTCCTCACCCAGTACCCTTAATACCGTAATAGCCACATTTAAAGAGGAACTGAAAGAAAAAATATCTGAAAATAGAAACTTTTTCAGATATCAAAAAATAGTACAGGATTTAATAAAAAAGATTGGAGAATAAAAATGAACATGCCTAAAACACCTATTATCATTGAAAAAATTACAAATTTTCTTTTAACTTTACAGCCAAGTCTGTATCCAAAAGCAGCATTGTTATTAACGATTGTCAAATTTATGCAGGCTCTAAGCTATAAACGTTTAAGGTTTAACACGTGCTTTGGAACAAGGATAACGAACATCTTCGCTCTCGTCTTTATCCCGAGCGGTGGGGGAAAGGACCTCGCTTGCAAAAACCTGGAAAATTTTATTCTTAACTCAATTTTTGAAGAGTTCAGGGAAAAATCCAAAGCTGAATATAAAAAAGATTATGACAAGTTACAGCAGATATACTGCGGAAAAAAAATACCAAAATCAGAGCTTAACAAAATATTTCCCATCGCATTAGAGTCACAAAACGGAACCCCAGAGGGGCTTAAAAAAATTGCGGATTTCCTAAATACTAAAGACTTCGGCGGTATATTTCTGTTTGTTTCTGAATTAGCATATATTTTTTCAGGCAGTAAAGGAGTAGAACTGTTGTATTATCTTTTAGGATGTTATGACGGAAAAATTGCAGGGAAGTCTATTAAAGCTGACAATCAAGGTGAGGCTGTTAAAAACATCTCTATCAGTTTTTTAGGCTTTTCTGACCCTGAACGGTTTTTCAACAACACAAACGTAAACTTTAACGCTCTATTAACGACAGGACTTGCAAGAAGGACATTTTTGATTTTTCAACCAACACTACCTAAAAATCAATTTCTCAAAGCTGAAAGAAATTTGATAAAACACGCAAAAGACAAGGCAGAAGGGCTTTCAAATGAGGTTAAAGACATTATCGATAAGTTACAATACGAGAGTGTTTTTAATGTTTCAAACACAGCATACGATAATATTTTTGTTGAATATAAACAGAACTGCTTACAAAAATCAGAAACAGTTGAAAATTCTCACCTGCAAAAAGAGATTAAAGACAGACCTTTAAAGGCGTTAAATATAGCTTCCCTCTATGCGGTTTTAAATCATTCGACAGAAAACGTTATTACAGAAACAGACTTAAAACAAGCGATTAAGACGGTAGAATACTTAAGTACTGACCTTGAAAAGTTTATTAACTACACACCGCAAAAATATGACCAGTACCAACAGTTTTTTGAGTTTTTGAAACGAAATAAAGATAAAGCGTTCGCAAAAACGGAACTCATCACAAAATATTATTCAGAAACGGGATTTAGCAGAAAAATATTACGCAAAGACTTTGATGAGATAATTTCTGTTGTCAAAGAAATAGCCGATATGAACGGTTTTACAGTCTTATCAAATTTCTTTCACAACAACATAGGACAGAGAATAACATTAAAGGATAAGGTTCAACCTGTTGAAAACTGTAAAATTTCTCATATTTCCCCTGTTGATAACGCTGAAAAACCTTGTGTAAGTTGAAATTTTACAAATTTACGATATTTCTCACTGCTAAAAAAGATTTTTCCTTTAAAATCTCTTCCCCGTCTGAAAAGGCGGGTTTTCTTTGTTCGCAGTTTTAACAAGCGAAAATATCAAAAGATATAGTCACCTGTATAGAGAGAGAAAAACTTCTCATAACTCGCTTGTTATCGAGGTTTATGACTGTTTTTTATATTAAAATAAAGGACAAGGTAAAATGGACAATTCTCAGTCTATCGTCAACATACAAAATCAAATTGATCAGGAACAAACACGTCACAGAAATCGCATGCAGTCGCTCAAAAAAAGTTTAGAAAACGCAAGGCAGAATAACAATGAAGTTTATTCAAAAGTACTTTTAAAAGAATTAAAAATGTTTTTAGACCTTTAATTTGTTTTGTATACATTATAGTCAAACGTAAACTGAATATCTACGCTATCTCCTTTATAAGCAGCAGGTAGTGGCTTGAATGGGGCTGAAAGTTGCAATGCTTGTATAGCTGCACGATCTGCTGCTTGTGAACCTGATGACTGCATAACATGATAATTTATAAGACGACCATCTAGTCCAAGTTTGAATAACAACACTACTTTTTTGGAGTCCCCTCCTTTTGGTGGTTCCCAGTTTTGTCTGATTGTTTTTTGTAGTTCCCTCATATATGGTCCAAAATCAGGCTCTTGTGTATTTAGTGATTTTTCTTGCGGTGGGGGTGCTTTTTTTAATTGCTTACATACATAATTATGTGCATAATAGATAGGAGTACCCTGTTGTATGTTTTTCATAGGGGCAGATACTGTTGAATATGCAAAACTGTAATTTGAATTTAAGCTAAGACCTGTTTTGCTATCAGCAACACCTGCAAGCGAGTTTTTACAATCAGACTTCATCAAAATAAAATTCATTAAGTTTCTGTTCTGATATTTTATAGTATAAACAGCAGATTGGTTGTTGTAATTATATTCAATAAACATTGTTTCAATATACAATGGTAGATTTTTATTGTTTTTGATTTTTACCCACGAGTCAGCTTGTGCTGATGTTGTTGAAAAAAAGACAAACAATAACAATGTAATAAATTTTTGAATTTTAATTTTAGTTAAACAGGTCATTTTCTATTTTTTCTCTTTCTTTTTGTTTTTGTATATTTTGTTGTTTTACTTTGTTATTACTGTAATTTGTATTTTCCTGTGTATTTATAGCAGGTGTAATATTTTTCGGTCTGTTCGTTTCTTCATATTTTTTGTACGCTGTTTCATTTCGTCCCTGCTCTCTGCAATAAAACGTGTTTGCGTTATAAGCGTAACAGATATTGAAACTGTCCTCGCATAGTTTGACTTCATAGTCCACAGGACAAATGAGTTTATAAAAACTCCTGTCTTTTACTGATAAAACAACATTCCCGTTACAAGAATTTTTATTATTCTTTATTTCAATTGTTTTAATGTCAGATAAAGACTTTTTCGTAATATCCAAGTACAGGTTGTAATACAGTTCAAAAAGTTTGGTAAAGCCGTATTTGTTTGAATATCTGTATTTTTTGTAAATTTCTTCTGTGTAATATGAATTTTCTTCCATAAAATCAGCATCTTTAAGATATGCATTTAAAATATCGTTTGCAACATTGTAATCATCACAGGCAGGTATTAATATTTTGAGATTTGAGGCTTCTTTTGTTTTTGTATTGTATTGATACTGTAAGTCCACGTTACTACCGTCTTGAGTGGAAACATTTGCCTTACACAAATAATCAAAATTGTTTGATGATACGGTGTAAGAGGTATTTACATAAATTTCTTTATTAAATGTATTGCTGTATCTTTGCTTTAACGCAAAGATAAAAGCATTTTTCGCCTGTTCTGAATTACAGTTATCTTTGTAAACAGAAAATTCTTTATTAATTGCAAACAAAGCAATCATTGCTAAAATAAATGCAGGAGTGCAAATCATTAAAAACACTTTAATAAATCTTCTCAAACCTTTATTTTTTCTGAAATTTTGTAAGTTCAATCCGCATTCTGTGCAAAATTTTTGATTAGATAGAATTTCACTTCCACAGTTCGGGCAACATTTTCTATTTTCTTTCATACTATCTCCGTTGATTTATAAAATTGACAGCATTGTTATAATTTTCTGTGTCACCTGTGTTATTAAAAAGAATTTTAGCTTTTGTCATATCAGATAGAGCCTGTGTGTTTTTATTTTGTTTTGCATAAATCAATGCACGGTTAAAATAAACAGCGGCATATTCAGGGTTGATTTTTTCAGCCTGATTATAGTCTGCAATTGCACCGTCATCATCATAAATTTTTGATTTAACAAGCGCACGGTAGACAAAGGTATCTGCATTTTTGGGGTTTATATATAAAGCTTTTGTGTAATCATTAATTGCACCTTGATAATCAAAATTTTCTGTTTTGATTGCAGCTCTTAAAGTATAAGCCATTTCGTTTTTGTAGTCGTATTTTATAGCGTTGTCCAAATCGTTTAATGCTTTTTCTGTGTAATTTGTTTTGTAATAAGCGTCTGCACGATAAGAAAATAGTTCGGAATTTTTGGGGTCATATTCTAAAGCCTTTGTATATGCTGTTATTGACTCATCATATCTTTCAAGGTTAAAAAGCGCACTACCAAGGCACTTGTACAATGTAAGGTATATGGAATCAATATAAGAATTCTGTTGTTGAGCATTGATGTTATCATCTAAACTATTTATTGTCTTTTGTATATAGTCGAGTGCTATATTGAAATCACCGTGATTGAGTTCATTTGCTGATATAGTTTTCATTAAATCAAGGGAATTTAAATTGTGTGGATTTAGTTTATATGATTTTTCCGCATTAATAAAACAATGTTCTATCTTTTGGTTTTTATAATGTATGACAGCTTGAAGATAATAAAGGTTACTTAAAACTGATTTTTTAAAAGTATTATCTGTACTAATTTTGTATGACTGTGAAGGATAAATAAAAATTGTTCCTGTTTGGGTATCGTTTGTTAAAAGTTTTGGTGAAAAATATCCTTGATTTATGATAACCAAAGCTCTGTTTATTTCATTAATTAAGCTTTCGTCAGACGGATTGTGAGTAAATTTTATATTTATGTAGTTTACAAGAGCGTATATATTGTAAGGATTATGTCGCAATGCGAGTTGAAAATTATTGTACGCATTTTCTTTATCACCCATAGCTATATATGCATAACCTTTTTGAAAATACACATCGGGGTGGGGAGAAGAAGTGTTTTTTAAGTAAGTATCAAAACAATTTATTGCTTCTTTATACTGTGAATTTAAAATAAAGTTCATACCTGCTTTAAAATCACTGTTCTGTTCAATGTGATTATTTTGAGTTGTATTTTGTACGGGTATTGTCAGGTTACTTTTACAAAAACCTGTTTGAGTATTAATAATTAGAGCCGTTAAAATAAAGAATATTTTAAAAAGTTTTTTCATTTCTCTACCTTTACACCTTGTTCAAATTTACCTTTTCACTACCTTTAATTTCAGCTGCTTCAAAGATTTCTTTCAGCCTTGAAATATCAATATTATTTATCTTCTCTGTTAGTAAAACGATATGTAAAAACATTATTTTATACGTTCTACTACTTTATTATACGCATAACGCATAATAAGACATCATATTTATACAGTAGACTGTATTCTTGTGTGACAGTTTGTCCGATAGCATGAGTAAAAAGGAGCAGTCATGTCATCGGGAAACAAAGTATTCGGAAAACGTATAAAAGAACTTCGGGAGAGAAAAAAGCTCACACAAGAAAAACTGGCAGAGAAAGTCGGGCTAGACCTGCAAACAATTAGCCGAATAGAAACAGGATATTACTTCACAAGTTTTGAAAACCTTGAAAAACTGGCAGACGCTCTTGATGTAACAATAGCTGATTTGTTCAATTTCGGGCATGTGAAGCCAAAAGAAGAATTGATAAAAGAAATCAACACAGAACTTGCGAATTCGTCAGAAAAAGATGTACAAAGAATTCACAAGCTGATTTTCGGGTATTTGAAGTAAAACCAGTATAATTTAATTCTTGATTTATTTGCCTCAAAACATGAATTGTCTTGACCTTATAAAAAATATTGTAATCTTACTTGACAAAATTAATCTTATGTGTAAACATGCAGGTAAATTATAAAACGAAAAGAGGTGCAATTTTGCTTAATCGAATTGGGGAAGACTTTAAAGTCAAGGTAGGAGAAGGACTAACAACAGGTAGTTTTATTTCTGATATTTTAAAAGAACACCATATGACATTATATCATAATGGTGCGAAAACGTTTGACTGGGCTAAAAGATATGATAATTTACATAAATTATTACAATCAGATACAGTTAAATGCTTTAAAGGTAATAGTGGTCCATGGGCATTCACTATTGCAATTGACTCTTTAAATAAGCTAGCATTTCTTTTTGTAAAAGAACCAACTATAAACAGAAAAAGAAAACAAAACAATTTATCTGAGTATTATATCTCTAAATTATTAAGAATTAATGATAATATCAGACTTCAACAAAAATTAATAGCTGACCCAAAAGAAATACCTTTTAAAATTTTAAATGATTTATGCCAAGAAATAACATATGACGACATTCCTGCCGAATTAAATGTTGTTGTTGTATCATTTACAATATATAATGGTGAAGTAAATAAAATTACTGCAAATTTATTTGATAGAGATTTAATGCAAATAGATGAAGCTGATTGGAGTAAATATATACCCCTTTCATATCCTAATAGCACATCAAACAATGACGATACAAAGAAACAGATTGATGATATAAATGAAGAAGTAAAAAAACTACAAGAACAAAAATGCAATTTGACTTCATTAAAATCATTAAAACAAAATTCAACAGAACCAACAGAAGCTGACATTATACCTTTTCAAGATAAAAGAGAACAAATTGACTTGACTTCTTTAAAAAGTCAAAATACAAATATTGAGAATACTGATAAGAATTAAAGCTATGAATCAACAAAAATTTAACGGTAATAGATTAAAAACTGCAAGACAATATAGAGGAAAATCTTTATCAGACTTAGCAAAAGATGTAGAAGTTACAAAACAAGCGATTTCTCAATATGAAAATGGCGAATGTATGCCTGATGATAAAATTTTTTTCAGAATAATAAATGTTCTAAATTTTCCATGGAATTATTTCTATGAAAAGGACAATAATAATATTGAGACTCAAACAACATATTTTCGTTCGTTATTAAAAACTTATAAAAAAGATCGTATAGCTCAAACAATGAGAATTGAATATTTAATTTTGTTATATGAGTTTTTAGAAACATATATTGATTTTCCTAAATTAAATATAAAAAATTTTTCTATTTCAGAGGACGAAATAAATCTAGATTATATTGAAGAAGTTTCTTGTAAATTAAGAAATTATTGGAAACTTGGCTCAAACCCAATAAAAGATCTTATTTATGAATTAGAAAAAAATGGTATAATTTTAACAAGTTTAGAGACAACAACAAATGATATAGATGCATATAGCCAAAAGCTTAAGGTTGATAATATTTCTCGCTTTGTTGTTATTTTATCAAATAATAAAAATTGTAAAGTTAGGCGACATTTCGACGCTGCTCATGAATTAGGTCATATTGTTTTACATAATTTTAATGAAGATATGGAAGCTTTATCAAAAGAAGATTTTACAAAAATGGAGAAACAAGCTAATCTATTTGCAGCTTCATTCCTTCTACCTAAAGATGCATTTTTAGAAGATGTTAGCTTTCGCCCGAATAGCTTAGAACATTATAAAAATCTTAAATTAAAGTGGAATGCTTCAATTATGACTATGATAATAAGAGCATTCAGTTTAAGCGCAATAACTCCAAATCAATATCAATATTTAATGCGTCAATATTCATATAAAGGTTGGAGAAGAAAAGAGCCATATGACAATGATTTATTAGTTCCTGAACCAACTATTTTAAGAAATGCAGTGGAAAAAATTATTGGATCTGGCTTTATGACAGGTGAACAACTTATATCTGAATTTTCTAATAAATATAACTTATCATTGGCAAGAGATGAAATTGAGTCATTATTAAACCTAGAAAAGAATACTTTATTAGATAATAAAGAAGAGGTTGTATTAGATTTTAAGAAAGAATATAAACAAAATTAATATATTCCAATAAAACCGTTCGTTTAAATTATATGAATTCATACAATAAAAACGGGTGAGTTTTATTGCATAGATTTATATAATAAAAATAAGTTTTATACGTTTTTATTGAATTCAATGTATTTTCATCACAGGCAGTTAATTTTTTTAATTGCCCTCTTGTTGCACGCAAAAATGAAAAATAAATGCAAAAACAAATGAAAGGAAAGCCTATGACCGTATATGCCTATCTTCGTGTCAGTACTTTAGAGCAGGACACTGAAAAGAACAAACTTGAAATTTTGAAGTTTGCAAATGACAAAAGGTTAGGGAATGTTGAGTTTATTGAGGAGAAGGTAACAGGCAAGTTGCATTTCAGCAAGCGTGAATTGGGGTTGTTGATTGAGAAAATGGGGGTTGATGATGTTTTGATTGTTCCCGAGTTATCGAGGCTTGCGAGGTCGATAACACAGATTTTGGAAATATTAAACTTGTCAAAAGAAAAAGGTTTTGTTTTGTATTCATTGAAAGAAAATTTTGCAAGTAATGACAAAAGTATCACTGCTGTAATCACGTCAACGATATTTGCGCTTGTAGCGCAGTTAGAGAGAGATTTAATCAGTTTGAGAACGAAGGAAGCATTACAGGCGAAGAAGACAAGCGGTGTGAAGTTAGGGCGACCGAAGGGAAAGAAGGGCAAGTCAAAGCTTGATGTACACAGGGAGAAGATACTGTATTTAGCAGGTTTAAAAGTGCCAAAAACTGTTATTGCGAGGGAGTGTCAAATAAGCACAGGGAATTTATATCGCTATTTAAAGAAATAATGTAAATTTCTTACATCAGTGATATTCTTTGCCTGTCGGGTGAATATATTTTTTAAAGTATAGAAAATATAGGATAAGTGCGATGAAAGACAGACGGGTAAATGTTCCAAAGGAATTTAACAGGTTATTACATGAGGTTGATACCTCAAAATCAGTTTCAGAGGTATTCAATGATTTTTTGACGTTATCAATTTATTCAATAGCACAACCTTTTTACAGGTCGCAAATTATTGAAGAAAAATATTTAAACACGGCTAAAAAATATTCAAGAAAACAGCTTGATTACTTTGCTGCAATGAACGCTTACACTTTGATTTCACTTGATATGGGTATGACCGATTTTTTAGGTGAAATTTTTAAAATGAACGGTCTTGGCGATCACAGAAAAGGGCAATTTTTTACTCCTTATCATGTCAGTAAACTAATGGGACGATTACAATGCATAAATCTAAAGGTAGATATTGAAAACAAAGACTTTATCACAATGTGTGAACCGTGTTGCGGTAGTGGTGGAATGGTTATTGCTTTTGCGGAATGTATGAAAGAAGAGGGTTTTAATTTTCAACAAAAATTGTACGTAGAGGCAATGGATATAGAAGAAATATGTTTTAAAATGGCTTATTTACAGCTGTCTTTGTTGGGAATAGCAGCTCAAGTCCAACTTGGAAACAGTTTAACACTGGAAGTAAAAGAAACATTGTACACACCGATGTTTTTTATCAATGGCTTTTATAGACGACTCAAAGAATTTAAAGAAATTGATGAAGTACAAAGTGGTGAACCTGTACAACTTAGGTTAATTGATGAGGAAATCAGAATTTAAGATAAATAAAAGCAGTTTTGAACTGAACAAACTCATTACAACAAGCAGAATGTTTTCAAAAATCAAGCTTTCAATTTCTGCAAAACTTGTGTTGCGATGTATTGTTGATTTTTGGAATAATAAACTGGGTTATGCTTACCCCACGCAAAAAACAATATCAGCATGTACAGGTTTGAGTAATGTTTCTGTTTTTCAGGCTGTAAAGGAACTTGAACAAAGCGGTCTTATAAAGAAGAATAAAAAATACAAACGACTAAGATATGAATTTACTGTAAAACTCTGGGGATATTTAAATCTTGCGATAGACAATTTTGATGTATCGTCAGGAAAAAATTTACAGAATAATACGGAGAAGTTTACCGATAATAATATATTAATAAATAAAGAAAATAGGGACATGACAAGGGAAGAAATGGCAAAAATTGTTATTCAAAATTTAGGCAATAATCCGATTTTTAAACAGAAAATTGATGAATTAAAGGAAAAAATCAAACAATAAAAATGGTCCAAAAAATATTGTGTTTTTATTATTCATATCTTAAATAAATATCATTTAATGATATTAGTATTTTATGTAAATATTCTTTAATTTATAAGTAATTTTGGACTTTAATTATTAATTAATATGTCGTATAATTGTAAATATAGATGTCGTATTTTTGTAGAAAATAATTATGATTATTTCTCCAACATTAGAAAAAAGAATACAATACAGAATAAAGAAGTCCAAGGCTTCTGTTTTTATGCTGAAAGATTTTCTTGATTTATCAGACAGTGATCAAATAATCAGAGCATTAAGAAAATTGATTAAAAAAAATTTAATAATAAAAGCAGGTAAAGGGGTATATGTCAAAGCAAGGATTTCTCAATTTAGCGGAGAAATTATTCCTGTTATTAATATTACAGAAATTGCAAAAATAGTTGCTCAAAAAACAAACAACACCGTTATTCCTAACAAATATGAAATGTGGTACAATGAAGGGAAATCCACACAAATTCCAACAGGACGTGTAGTTGCGGTAATTGGAAGAATTAATCGAAAAATCGGATTTAATAATAGTTTTGTAACATATGAACAGGTTAGAAATACAGAAAAATATTACAGAAATTAGTGATTTTTCAAATGAATTTGGTATAGACCCTCAATTTATTGAAAAAGACATTTACGTTGTTCTGGTTTTAGACTATCTTTCTAAGATTAATTACCCTGATGTTGAAATAATATTTTCAGGTGGAACCTGTTTGTCTAAAGCTTACAAAAAAATCAAAAGATTTTCGGAAGATATAGATTTTAGGATACATACAAAAGTAGAGTTTAACCGTACAAAAAGAAAAGATTTTTTTGAGTATATTTTGTCTGAAATAAAAAATATTGAAGATTTAACTATATGTGACTCAACAATAATAAAGGCAAATGAAAATAAATTTTTAAGTCTTGAACTGGAATACAAAAAACATTTTCATCAGCATACCTCATTACGACCTAATGTGAAACTGGAATTTACTTTTGAAAACACAATCATGCCTTATGAAATACATAAAATAAAAACACTTATAGGTGAATATTTTCATGATTATCTTGAAACAGAAATAAAATGTATTAATCCTAATGAAGTGCTTGCAAACAAATTCAGTGCATTGATGTGGAGAGTCCAATCAAGGAACAGAGAGGCTGAAATATATAGCAGTAAAAATGACCCGACAATTATAAGACACCTGCATGATGTTTCTGTTATGTGCAATGATTTGAATAAAGATGTATTTTCCAAATGTTTAGAAATTTCTTTTGTTAATGATAAAGGTAGGGGATCTATAACTACGGACTTCTCTTTAAAAGATTTTGCATTAAATACTTATAAAAAGTTAAAGTCTGATAAACTTTATCCAAAAGAATATACCGACTATGTACAGGCATTATCTTATGCAAAAGACAATGAAAAAATGGATTTTGAAACAGCACTTGAAAATTTCAAAAATTTAATTAGTCTAATTTGAGTTATCATCTCCAAACTGTTTGCTACACATACGTTCAAGAATACTTGCAGTATGCTTTGGTGTTAAGTGAGAGTATCGTTTTGTCATCGCAAGTGTTTTGTGTCCCAAAACTTCTGCTATATCCAATAAACTAGCTCCATTCATCGCTAGATAACTCGCTGCCGTGTGTCTTAAATCATGAAAGCGAAAGTTTTCAAGCTGTGCTTCTTTAAGCGTTTTTTCCCAAAACCACTGTAAATCCATTATCCTGTCATCTTTTGTTGCAAATACGTATGTGGTATTTGGTAATCGTTTTTTATAAAACTCTTGCAAAAGTTCATAACAATATTTTGGTATAGGAACACCTCTGTCCTCGCCGTTTTTTGTATCAAGAAAATAAAACATTTTGTTTTCAAAATTCACATTAGACCATTTCAGCCCCATTATCTCACCACGTCTTGCGCCTATGGATATTGCAATTATCACAAGCAGGTATAAATAATCGCTCCCACAGTTTTTACAGGCTGTAAACAGTCTTTCTCTTTCTTCTTTTGACAAAAATCTTACACGACCTTTTGGTTCTTTCATTTTTTTTACTTTAAAAACAGGATTTTGATCTAACCACTCCCACTCATGAACGGCTGTTGTCATTGCAACAGACAAACTTCCTAAAAAGTAGTTTACCGTTTTTGCGCTTCTTTTTTTACCTGCCCTGCTTCCTCTACATGGTTCACTTGCGATTTTATCCCTGCACTCCGCAAGAACTCTGGTTGTAATATTTGATAAAAGGATATAACCTAAGTTTTCTTTCCACCATAAAAGGTGTGTTTCTATTTTTTTACGGTCTTTTTCTCTTTTGGGTAGTTCATATTCAAGATAACGATCAATCAATTCAGCCAGAGTGTGCTTACGTGCCTCATTGTCTTTTATATAAAGCCCCCTACGCATTTGTGCTTCAAGTTCTTCTGCCCACGTTTTAGCGTCTGTTTTTCGGTCAAAAGTGCGGCTGGTATGTGGATAACCTTTTATTCTTATATACGCTACATATTTTTTCTTTCCTGCTTTGGTTGTATGTTCTTTATATTGTGCCATTTTTACCTCCTTTTAAGTTTTAAAATTATAAAATCTCAAAAGGCGATAAATCAAGCCAGTGTTGCGTTTGAGTGTCTTGTTTAATTAGATTCTGTTGAAAATTGTTTTGTTGTTTTTATTATAATTATGAATTTATTTACAAATGTTTAAAATAAATATTAAATTAATTTTTTTCCCAATCCTGTCCCACTTTTTTTCAAAAAATGGGAAAAATTGACAAAAATCCTCAAAAATCATAAAATTTAAAAAAGGTATTTTTTCAAGATATTACTGGATTTGAATTGTTGACAATTAAAGAGAATTATTCGGGCTTTTTGTTGAATTTCGCTTTCAAATCCCCTTGGGAGTACCATTTCATTATAAGGAGCCTTAAAGGCTCCTATTTTTGTGAATATATTTGCCATACCGTTGGTTCGAAAATTTTCTAAATCATATGTAATGCCTTTTGGGAAGATTAGTCTTTGTATTCGCTGTCTTAAATCCAGAGAACCTTTAAGCCACATCTCGTCTATATTGGCTATTACTGTACAGGCATAATCTACATATGCGTTAAAATCATCTTCTAAGGGCGGGGTTTGAATGAATTCCGCTTTAATCTTTCTGATATCATTTTCCAGTTGCTCTGTTTTGCGTCTGTAGTCGTTTTCTGACACTTTTTCATCCATATACATATCGAGAAGCTTATCCTTGCGCTCTTGAGCCTGTGAGAGCTTTCTGTTTAAACATTCTAAATGCGTTGAGAGTTCTTTTGTGTTTTGCTTATGAACATCTTTAAGAACAGCTTGATATAATTCAATTAAATGCTGTTCAGGTTTAATAGTTTTGAGATATTCAGGAAATATTTTATTCAATATATCTGCTCTGACTCTTAGTTTGCAGTCACAATCTTTATTGTAACAGTGATAATACGCAAACTTTTCTTTGGCATTACCTTTAGACCATCCTCCTGTTAATGGTTGGTTGCAATTAGGACAGGTAAGGAACTGTCTTAAAGGGAAATCGGGGTTGTTCCTGTTGTAGCCGGTAATTTGAGGTTTTTTCCCGTCTAAAATCTCCTGTACCTTAATAAAAAGTTCTTCACTGACTATCGGTTCAATTTTTGCAAGTTCTGCCAGTTTTTCTTGGCTAAGCCCTTTACGAAGCCTTAATTCTCTTAATCTTTTACCTAACAGAATTTTATTATCCATACCAGCATTGCTCCTCATCTGCATATACAAATATGGTAATAGGTTATTAGACCATTAAACATAAACTTATACTGTATTTGAGTGACACAGAACAGTACAACTTAAAGTAAAATCATTTTAAGTTTGAATTTTATTAATAAAATCAGTATAAAAACAAGGAGGGTATATGAGTTTATTATTGTGTCACATAGCAAACAGTATAGGTACATCAGCAGAAGATATTGCCACAATGAGCTTACATTATATCTTGCAAAATTCGCCGGTTGCCAAAGAAGCATTATTAAACTTTATCGGGACGGAGTTAGCAATTGATTTTGAACAAGAATTGCATTTTGAAATTCAATCCTGCGGTGAAAACAAAGAACGCCCTGATATGTCTTTAAGAAACCAATCTAATGACGAAATTTTGTTATTTGAAATGAAATTTTGGGCTGGTTTAACGGATAATCAGCCGAATGCTTATATTGAAAGACTAAAAAAGAAAAATGGTAAAGGACTGGTTTTCATCTGTCCGAACTCAAGACTTATTTCATTATCAAAAGAAGTTGCAGCGCTTGCCGAATATGAAACTCAGATGGGCAGATTACTTCAAAAAAAAGACTTTCCGCCAATTCTTATTATGTCTTGGGAAGAATTAATTGATTTACTTGAACCACGCCTGCAATTAGAGCCTTTTTATAATGATTTGCTTCAATTAAAAGGATTGACAGGTGAAATGAATAATCAAGACTTTAGACCGTTTTCTTTATGCGACCTTAGTTCTGATATGGCAACAAGAATAATCGATTATTACAGAATAGTAGATAAAATTGCAGACAGCTTGATAATACACAATTTCTGCAATTCAAAAGGTTTACAGGCTTCTCCGCAGAAAGACGGCTATTGCAGATATCTTAAAGTTGAGAGCTCTGCAACAGGAATAGGTATTTCATATAGCTGCAACCTATGGCAAAAAGGATTAAACGGAAAAACATCGCCGTTTTGGATAGCTTTTCAAGCAGTTGATTGTGATAATAATTGGTGCAACTATCCTGCTGAATTGCGCTGTAAGCTTGAATCATCGGGAAAAGAATTTATTGTTTATCGAAACCGAAATAAAGAGGTTCTTGCAGTTCCGCTTTATGCTTTACGAAATACAAATGAATATGAAACAGTTGAAAACCTTGTAAAGCAGGCTAAAGATATAATAGAATTGCTTTAGTCTCTATCAAGCCAGTATGTCTTAACTTTACAGCGTGGGTCATTGATTATTGCTTTATTCAAAACCCACGTTGTTTCAAGGGGTTCTCCCATAGTCCAATATTGATAATCATCTAAGCAAAACATCGTATAAATACGTTTCATAAACTGCGCACGTTCACCGTGTTCTCTAATGAACATTACCGCATTTTCAAACGCCTGCCGTTCCGATTTACAGGTAACACAATCACCCGAACATTTGTTGTCGTTTTTTAACTTTTCACAGGGGAAACTCAGCACATATGCGTGGGGGGCAAAGTGTTCGTATGTCTTTGCATTCTTCCAAGCGCGATTATTTATGTAACCTGTAAAATCATCAAGACCGTAACTCATTATTCATTTATACAGGACTTTTCAAGGATTTTCAACTCTTATACGTAAATCAGAATTATATATCTCTCGTTTTTGCCCGTTTATTTCATTTGTCCAAAAAACACATCAAAACCATTTCTATCATTATTGATAGTAGCACATTGCAAACCGAGTTCCGATGTTTTCATCAAAACACTTATATCTCTAATAGAACCTATATTCAAATAAAATGGTTTTTCAAAATCTTTAAAGTTTCTTATAGCACATCTCCATTCTTTTTGATATGCAAATTGTTCAAATTTATTAAAAATATTTACTGACCCGTGATAATTTTGGGGGAGATATTGAATTGGCGCAACCCGACATTTACACATCTTTTTATTAAATTTTACAGCTTGCATTATACGGTCTATGAATTCTTTTATATTGTGTATTAGTAAGACAGAGTCTCCGAATTTTTGTATTCTGCTATCTACAAAATTGTAAACAGGTAATGCTTTTTTACAAGGAATTTCTATAAGACAGAAACTTGAAATATGAGTATATTGGTTTTTGTCGTGTTCAGGTATATATATAGAAATCTTATCTATCTCTGCAATTTTTGTATTACCACAAAGCAACTCTCCTTTTATTAAATTAGGCTTTTGCCATATATCTGTTATATTTTCCATATTGTCAAAACGTCCAACTTCATCAGGTATTTGTTTGAAAAAACCAATATGGTTCATATATAATTTACCTGATTGAAGTTGTTTAAGATGCTTTTCTTCTCCATATTTTAAAAGAAATAAATATTTGTTCATTAAAATAGTGTTTTGCTGTAATATAATTACTTTTTCTCTTCAATATTTTTTTGCTTCTGTGCAGGCAGGAAGTTTTCGCCTGTGACTACTTTTTTACCTGTTTCTAGTTCCAATTTTTCACGGGCTTGTTTTGCTATGTTTCCGCCGCGTTTTGCTGATTTTTTGTTTTCAGAAAATCCCGTTGCCTCTTCACTCTCTGCAATCTGTCTTGTGGAAAGTTCCGCCAGTGCTGTAAAAATCAATTCTGCTTCCGACATATGGTCTCGTAGGTTTTGAGATTTTAAGTTTTTCAATTGTTTGTGTTCTTTAACAGTTAAGCCAGTCCATTCCTGATGAATAATGTTTGTAAGAATTGCAAATTCATTACTTTCTTCTATTCCGTGGTCAGCCCAGTAGTCTGTCAGTTTATTTCTCGTTTCCTGACCTGACATTCTTTGCTGAATCCATTTTGCACTTCTGCCCTGTTTTTGCCAGATGTCTCTTGCTCTGTCCAGTGCAGTGGAGGGGTCTGCCAGTTCTTGGATTCTCTCCTGACCGACTTTTGCGAGCCATTGTTTAATTGGTTCAGCTTTTTTGCTTGGAACAGATTGTATGATACGCAAAAGAGTTTCTACATCAGCACAGTCAGTTTCTCTTTTTTTCCCGTCCGGTGCTGTTAATTTCAACTGTACGATTTTTTCGTACAGTTGGCTAAACCCCTCTTCATCAGAGAGTTTTATCTTTAAATCACTCCAGTATCTTCTTGGATTTTTACTCTCCGTTAGAATACTGATTATATCAATAATTGAAAAGTACCATTTTTCATTGTTTTCATCGTACGATGAGCGTACCTGCTGTTGTTCAAATAGTTTTAAATCTTCTGCCATTTTTATTCCCCCAAATATGTGATATTATAGCATACTTTGCGGGCATGCCGGCTTTATCGTGAAGACATTACGCCACCTTACGCAATTCATAAAATTGCTGCAGGTTTATGACGATATGGTTGAAATCTTTTTTCAGTTGGAGTACCATTTTAAAAGAGCCGGATGGCTCTTTTTTTATGCATAAATTAATGGTATCTTCTAAATATGAAATTAACAATTTTAGCGGACAATAATACGAGTATCGACAAATATTATCTTGGCGAGCCGGCGTTTTGTGTTTATGTCGAAGCATACGGACAAAAAATCCTTTTTGATACGGGTTATTCTGATGTGTTTTTACAAAATGCAAAAAAAGCAGGAATTGACCTTAGTCAGGCCGGATACGTTGTCCTGTCTCACGGACATAACGACCATACAGGGGGGTTAAAGTATTTAAAAGAAATTGTAAAAGAATCAAAGCCGTTTCTTGTTGCCTGCCCAGAAGCGTTTAAACAGCGCTACGACTGCGACGGAGAGTTTGGCTGCCCCGTGTCCAAACAGGAGATTGAAAAATACTTCACTCCGGTCTACACAAAGGAACCGTATTTTATCTCAAGCAATATTGCATTTTTAGGACGAATCAAAAGACAAAACGATTTTGAAGCACAATCACCTGTCGGTTTTAATAAAGAAACAAAAGAACCCGATTTTGTACCTGACGACAGCGCACTTGCAATCAACACGCAAAAAGGAATCGTTATTTTAACAGGCTGCTCTCACTCCGGCATAGTAAACATCTGCCGATATGCTCAAGAAATTTTTCAAACACATAAAATCCACTCAATAATAGGCGGCCTGCATTTGATAAATGCGCATAAAAGACAGCTGGAATTAACATTTAACTACTTAGAAAGCCTGAATTTAGAAACACTTTACCCCTGCCACTGCACGGGTTTTAAAACTCAATGTATGCTCAGTTCTTTAAAACCATTCCGTGAGTGCTCATCAGGACTGGTTATAAATTTTGATTTTGCTATATAATAATATTGATTTAAGCAGCAAAACAGGAGTTTAAACAGTTATGAAAATTGCAGTTACTTATGATGAAAATCAAAACGTTTTTCAGCATTTCGGCCATACAGAACAGTTCAAAATTTATGAAATAGAAAATAACAGCGTGGTATCATCGCGTGTTCTTTCTTCTGATGGAGAAGGCCACAGCGCGCTTGCCCAGCTTTTGGAAAATGAAAATATTGACAAACTCATCTGCGGCGGAATCGGCGGATGTGCTGTTAATGCTCTTGGGGAAGCCGGCATTGAAATCTTTGCGGGTATTTCAGGCAGCGCTGACGAAGCTGTGAATGCTTTGCTAAACGGCACATTGGAACAGACAACTTCTCCAAATTGCAGCCACCACGGCGAAGGACACCAACACCACCATGGAGAAGGGCATTCCTGCGGACATAGCTGCCATTAAAAAATCTGCTTTATAAATTCCAAAAAATATGAGACAATAATTTTGTCTTATAAGATTTGAGGAGTTTATATAATGAGAGATAAAACATTTTTGATGATTCCCGGCCCTACACCCGTTCCCGAAAGCATACTGCTTGCTATGGCAAAACACCCTATTGGGCACAGAAGCACGGAATTTTCCGCAATTCTTGAAGAAACTTATGCGGATTTAAAATGGCTTTTCCAAACACAAAACGACGTGTTTATTTATACTTCAAGCGGCACCGGAGCTATGGAAGGCGCTTTGTCTAACCTTGTAAACGAGGGTGATAAAGTTCTTTCGCTTGTGATAGGAAACTTTGGCGCAAGGTGGGCCAAAATAGCAGCAAAACTCGGGGCTGATGTTGAAAAAATTGAGGTAGAAGCCGGCAAAGCAATAGACCCGAAAGTTTTGAAAGAAAGACTTGATGCCGACGTTAACAAAGAAATAAAAATCGTTACTCTAACACATAACGAAACCGCAACAGGCGTAACAAATCCCTTAAAAGAGCTTGTTGCATTGATAAAAGAACACGGCGCTGTTTCTGTTGTGGACGGCGTAACCTCTGTCGGCGCAATCGAGTGCAAAATGGATGAATGGGGAATTGATGTATTGATTTCCGGTTCTCAAAAAGGCTTTATGATTCCACCGGGGCTGGCTTTCTTAGCAGCAAGCGAAAAGGCATTCAAAATGCACGAACAGTGCAAACACCCGTCATTCTACTTTGATTGGAGCGCATACAGAAAATCCGTAAGGGCAAATTCCACACCTTACACACCTGCGGTTAATCTTATTGTGGCTTTGAATGAAGCATTAAAAATGATGAAAAAAGACGGACTGGAAAATATACTCAACCGCCACGCAAAACACGCAAAAGCCCTGCGTGCGGCAATTAAAGCTATAGGTCTAAAACCAATGGTAGAAGATGACGCGATTGCTTCAAACGCAATCACTTCCATCTATCCGCCGCAAGGAATCAGCGTGCCCGATATAAGAAGCACTTTGAAAAAAGATTTTGACATTGTGGTTGCAAACGGTCAGAATGATTTGAAAGACAAAATTTTTAGAATGGGGACTCTCGGCTTTGTTTGCGACAGAGATGTTCTCGCAGCTGTAAGCTCGCTTGAGGCAAGCCTTTACAAACTCGGTTACAAGTTTGAACCAGGCTCCGGCGTCAAAGCAGCCATTGAAAATCTTGTTTAACATAAAAAAGGAGCGATAATAGCTCCTTTTTATTAACCTATATTTCTTTTCTAATTATCAAACAATTTATGCAGTCTTTCTTCAAAACTGCTTTTATTTTTGTAATATTCGCCATTAAGCCTTGCTATATCGGATATATGCTCTGTCATTTTTTTATTAACAGCATTTTCTTTTTTAGTTATTAATTTTGAAAGATTTGTTTTTTTTGTAAAACATTTCAAAAATGCTGCCATATCAAACTTTGTAGAATGATATCTGCGCATCCAATTTGTGCCGGTAATTTCATCTACGACAATACCTTCATCAAACAATGCCATGTTTTTCTTGTCGTTTTCAAGTTCGTTTTTCAATGACTTGAGCGTTTTTCTGTAATGCTTGTCGTCAACTGGAGTGTTATTAGCTGCTGTTTCAACAATATCTTTTGCTTTTATAATAACCGGACTATCAACATAAAGATGGCTTACACACCAATTATCCTCTTTCAGTTTCAAAAACGAATCTGAACCGTCATTACTCAAGTCTTCCAACACTTTTAAATGTTCTTCTTTTAATAAACCATTTGATTGTGCCAGCAGCAATTTTTCTTTAACGTCATTTCCAAATTTTGTACCAAATGAAATTGGACGCATGTTATTTATCATTAATACAATATCCTTTCTTAACAAAAGGTTTAAGTAGCCAATATAAAAAATTTTGTTAGTTTATTACAACTCTGTTACAATCCAAGACTGTCAAGCACCTGTTCTTTAGACGAATCCGAGACAATTACCACGCTGTAATGACCGTTTGGCAAGACAAAACGGACTTTGCCATCTTGTGCTTTTTTGTCCAAAAACATCTCGTCATAAAATTTTTCTTTGTCAAAAACAGCACCTTTGGGTGCAATATCATAACTTTCAATTAATTCAATCGCTTGATTGTAATAGTTTTTGTCGACAAATCCGCGTTTTAAAGATAGATTAAACGCCATTTTCATCCCCATGGCAACAGCCTCGCCATGCGTGTAAACAGTGTAGTTAGTCAAATTTTCAATAGCATGAGCATAAGTATGACCAAAGTTTAAAATTGCACGAAGCCCCTTTTCAGTTTCATCCTGATTAACAACACAGGCTTTCAGCGTGCAGCAGATTTCAACAAGCCGCGACATAGTATCACTCTTGAGTGCAAATATATCTTTTTTATACTGCTGTAAAAAATCAAAAAGCCTGTCATTAGAATTTGAAATTGAAGAGGTACCGCACGATTTTTCAATAAAAGCATACTTTAAAACTTCCGCAAGCCCTGTTTTAAGCTGTCTTAAATCAAGCGTTTTCAGAGTTGAAATATCGGCCAGCACAAGCTTTGGCTGATAAAAAGCACCGATAAGATTTTTTCCGTGTTCATGGTTAATCGCAACCTTTCCGCCGACAGAAGAGTCCACCTGCGCAAGAAGAGTTGTGGGTATCTGGATAAAATCGCAGCCTCTCATATAACTCGCAGCAGCAAACCCCGCCATATCACCTATTACACCACCGCCAAAGGCAATTATACAGTCTTTTCTCTCAAGTCTGTGCTCTACGGCTGCATCGAGAATAAGTTTGAGATTATCAAAATTTTTGTATTCTTCCCCATCTTTTAAAACAAGCCAGAAAGCATTATCTATTTTTAAAGAATCCCTGTAAAGTCCGGCCACGGTTTCGTTTGTTACAATCAAAAACTTATTTGCTTTTGAATATTTTTTAACAAGTTTATCAGCCTGCGCAAGAAGGTTTTCGCCTATCAGGATATCGTAGCTGTATGCATTTTTTTCCGGTATATCAACTTTTAGATTAATCAATTGAGTCATAGTTTTTTAAAATCTCATCTGTAATTTGTAAAAGGTCTTTGTTTTCGGTATTTATTTCAAAATCTGCTAATTTATAAAAGGGCTCTCGTCTTTCTATCAGCTCTTTTAGTCTTTGTTTAGGGTTTGGGTGGTTCAGCATCGGGCGGCTGCCTTGATGAGCTTTGCTCACCCTTGAATACAGCTCATCAGCAGAGGCTTTTAAGTAGAAAACAACCCCGTTTTTCTTTAACAGCTTGATATTATCAGGATTCTCCACAACACCGCCGCCGGTTGAGATCACCTGATTGTGGTAGTTTGAGTATTTTTCAATCATGTCATGCTCAAGCTGTCTGAAATGTGATTCGCCATAACGTGCAAAGATTTCGGGGATGTGCTTTTGCGCAAGTTTTTCTATCTCTTTATCGATATCAAGATACAAAAAATCATGCAGTTTTTCATCCAAAAGATGCCCTATCGTGCTTTTTCCCGCACCCATCATGCCTATTAATACTATATTTTTTTTGTTATCCATTTTATCTGTATCATTAGAAATATTTAATCTCGCAAAAACAATTATATCCTATATAAAAATAAAAAACAGAAGCTAAAAATCAGCTTCTGTTTTTTGCTTGTGTTATTTATACTATTTAACTAAACATTTCTTTCAAACCTGAAAAGCCTAAAAACCCATTGCCTCCTGCAATTCCTAATGCGGCTTTTGCCCAACCTTTGTAAAATTTGCCAATTTTATCTTTTAAACTTTTTTCTTCTTTCTCATTTGTGTTCGAAGTTTCTATTTCTGAACTTTGTTCTTTCTTTGAGGCCATATGCGCAAGTACCCGATTTTTCAGTATAGGGTATTTGCTCTCGAGTTCCTCAACAGCCTTATTTGCAGCATCCCATTGTTCCCGTTCTTCAGTTGACAGACGTCCGAGCCATTTTTCTTGATTGACAACCATGCTTCCACCGCCAATTATGTCACGTCCTTGCTCATCTTGTCCGATTACCCAGGGTTCAATATCCATACAGGTAAAATCTCCTTTGTATTTCTCTCTTATATTTCTTATAATATCCTTAGCTTCATTGTAGGATAAACCATTGCTAGCCTTATAATTTTCAGCAGCTGCTTTATATTTGTTTACTTCTTTTTTCATAATTTCATTGAGAGCACGAATTCCATCTTCATAAGAAGGTTGATTACTCGTAGCATTTTTCTTGGATTCAAAAGTATCACAATTTGATTTAATTTCTCCAATTTCTAATTTTTGTCCTGAAAAAATCATATTAGGATTAGAAATTTTGTTTGTCTGTGCCAGTTGATTTACAGTAACGCCATATTGTTGTGCGATTTTTCCTAATGTGTCTCCTGATTTTACGATGTACTCTGCCATTTTTACTCTCCTTATGTTTTTGTACTCTTTTAATTTCTCTCGTACTTTTTTAAAAACATGAGTTGTTTAAAACATGACATAACTCACCGTCACTTATCTTATCTTATAGAAAAGCTTATAAGACCTGTGTTTCAGGGTCAAAAAATTCAAGTTTACATTTGTTTACACAAGGGGTTTTATTAACTTTTATGAACAAACTTAAATATAGTTTCTCTTTATTTCTTCAAGGCTGTCGCCGCCGAATTTTTCTAAAAATGCGTCTGCAAGCACTATTGCAGCCATGGCCTCGCCGACTACTGCACACGCTTCCACAGCGCAGGTATCTGAGCGTTCAAAATGAGCGGTATAAGGCTCTTTTGTTTTTATATCAACTGATTGCAGCGGTTGTTTCATTGTGGGGATTGCTTTCATTGTTACTTTCAAAACCACATCTTCCCCGTTTGTCATCCCGCCTTCAATACCGCCTGCGTTGTTGGTTTCTCTGTAATAGCAGCCTGTTTCAGGGTTGTAAAAAATCTCGTCATGCATATTCGAACCGCTTAAAGACGCAGCTTTTACACCCGCTCCGACTTCAACGGCTTTTACTGCAGGAATACTCATCAAAGCCTGTGCCAATCTTCCTTCAAGGCGTCTATCCCAGTTTACAAAAGACCCTAATCCCACAGGCAGGTTTGTAAACCTGACCTCAAAGCTGCCGCCAAGTGTGTCGCCTTTTTCTTTTGCATTGTCAATTTCTTTTTTCATTGATTCTTCTTCAAAGGCATTGCCTATTTGCAGCACTTTTGAAGATCCTGTGATTCCAAACTCTTTTAAAAGACATTTTGCAACAGCACCCACTGCCACACGAGAGGCTGTTTCTCTTGCGCTTGAGCGCTCAAGGATATTTCTCACATCGTCCTGATTGTATTTTATTGCACCTGAAAGGTCTGCGTGGCCCGGGCGGACACGTGTAATTTTTTTAGCCTCAACAGCTTCTGCTATATCGGGGTCAGACATATTAACAGGCTCCACAGACATCGGCACTGTCCAGTTTTGCCAGTCTTTATTTTGAATTTCCAGACAGACAGGTGCGCCTGTTGTTTTGCCAAAACGCACTCCGGATAAAATTTTTACCCTGTCGGTTTCTATCTGCATGCGTCCGCCTCTGCCGTATCCCTGCTGACGGCGGGCAAGCTGTTCATCGATAAAGTCTTTGTCTATTGTTATATTTGAAGGCATGCCTTCTATTATTGCGTTCAGGCATATTCCGTGGGATTCGCCCGAGGTTAAAAATCTGAATTTGTTCATTTATTTGCGGCTTTCAATTCTCTGATAATTCAATTACAAAGCAATTATAAGGCAATTATAAGTTAATTCAGGCCTTATCGCAATGTGTTAAATAACATTCAACTGTTTTTGGATTTTTTGGGCATAATCATTATCAGAAGCACTAAGGGCAATCTTTTGAGCTTTTTCAAGGAGTGATTTTGCTTTTGTTCTGTTACCGAGTTTCAGCATGACAACAGAAGCTTTCTCATAGTTTCTTGCTGTTTTTACGGGAGATTCTGACTGTTCATAGAATTTGGCCGAAGCTTTGTAATCCTGCAGCGCGTTAACGTTTTCGTTAACCATGGTCAAAGCATCTCCCGAGCGTGACCATGTGGCGCCCATGGTCTTTGTATTATTGGTTTCAAGGGCAATATTTTTGGCAGCGCCATAGTAGGTGTATGTGTTTTGAATATCGTATCTTTCCGCGTACATATCCCCTATATCAGAAAGAGCACGGGTCTGGGCATTGAGGTTGTCGGCTTCGCCAGCAAAAGAAATTGCGGCGAAGTAATGATTCATCGCAGGTTCAAAATATACAACATCGTCATAAATCTGTGCCATGGAGTAATATGCTCTTGCCTTAAGATTGTTGTCTGTTGTGGATTGATGAGCCTGATTATAAAAATTAAGGGCCTGTTCAAGGTTGTCATTTTTATCATAAATCTGCCCCATCTCAAAACAAATCATGCCCTGCGCATTTGTATCGCCCAGCACTTGTGAGCGCTCAAGAGCAGATTGAAAAGCCGCAAGTGCTTTATCCGTTTGATTTATGGCAGAGTATTTTTTACCCTGAATAAACGCTTTTTTTACTTCGCTATCCTGTGGAATATAAACATTCGGATTTGAGGGTGCAACCGGCTCAGCCTGTTGAAGCTGCGGCTGTTCGGTGACAGAAGCTGGTTGCGCTGATTGTGCGGGTGGTTCTTCTGTCTTTTGTGCCTGCTGTGACAGGTTTTTTGAAATAGGCTTCATATCGCCTGTTTCTTTGTCAGGCAGTTTGACAAGAAAATCCTCATTGACTGTTGTGGGGTCTGATTTGTAGTTTACCTGCTGCAAAAACAGGGCATCTATCCAGTTTTCAACAACCTTTGAGTTTTTGTTCAGGGTTTTTGAAATAAATTCATCAAGGATATTTGAGGCATTTTTTAAATTAGACTGTATTCTTTTTTTATTGGGCTCGTTTTTTAAAGATTCCGATTCCGCAATATTAAGATAGCTTTCCACCTCCTGGATAATATTTGGCGGAGAGCCTATGGCAATGGCTGTGTTTTTAAAATCCGTTAAAATCTGGGCAATGTTTACTTTAGACTTTGAATAATCGATTGTGGTTTTTTGACCGTTTGGAAACTCCTGACGTTCAAATTTGCTTTTACCGTTAGGGTCTGTTGCACCGTAAGAACCGGCAGACTCTGAGCCGGAGGCTCTTCTGCCTTTATTAAGGTCGGACGATTGAGAGGATTCTTGCTCCTCTTCTTTATTTCCAACCTTTTTGTTCTGTGGCGGAACATATGGTTTTATTTGTACCGGATAAATACTGTTATACAAATTTTAACACCCTTGATTTGATAAATTTGCCCTACTATCGTTATCGGAACAAAAGGGTTTTAGTACAGTTTTTTATACAGAAATCATACATTTGGCCTAAATTAACAACATGCCTGACAACCCTGATTTTCCTTTCACTATTCATGCATAATGATTTTTTTAAAGAAGTCATGAGCTAATCGCTTAAATGTATGAACAACTTAAAAATTATTCATAACAATGTATGATTTTATACAACAAAAGTATGTGTAGAATAACACTATACTCCTTAAATAAAAGACGACGATACGCATATCCCTAATCTAATAGCTATGAACCAAAAGATTCATAGCTTTTTTTTGCTTATACAATAAACTCGCTAAACACCTTGTAATAAAGGAATAAGGAGAACAATACAAGAATAACGCCGCTTATCTTGGTGAGAATTTCAGAATATCTCGCAAACGAAGAAATGTTCTTTAAAGCTGATGTAAATAACCCTGCAACAAGTATAATCATGCCCTGTCCAATGGAGAACAAAAAGAGCATTAATGCTGCATAAGCAATGTTTGAGCTCAAAGAAGCAGCTGCCATGATACCCGCAAGGATAGGAGTTGAACACGGAGTTGTTGCAAAAGCAAACACCATACCAAGCAGCATTGGGTAGAAAAAGGCATTGGCTTTGTTGCTTTGAGGGAATTTTTTTACAAGAACAGGAAAATTAATTTCAATTACGCCAATAAGGTTCAGCCCGAATATCATAATCAACGCTGATAACAAAAGTATAAAATAGGCTCTGTTACCCGCACCAAAAACCTGGCCTGTGATAGCTGCAACAACACCAATGGCTGTAAGGCTCACAGCAAGACCAAAAATAAACGAGATAATCTGCATTGCAGACTTTGATACCTTTTGCTCGGGCGAAGCACCAATGTAGCTTACAACTACAGGCAGCATGCCTATTCCACAGGGAGACAGTGATGACACTACCCCCCCTAAGAAACATAAAGCAAGAATCAGTAAAGAAAATTCGCCTTTAACGTTAGTTTGAAAAAACTGTATCAAATTATCCATTGATTAATCCTTTAAGAATTTTTTCTAGTTCGCTTTTGGGCATGTAGCCTTCTGTTCTTTTATACAAAGCGCCGTCTTTTTTCAAAAATACCATTGTCGGAACAAGGGTCACTGTATATTTTTTAATCAGAGCCTGTGTGTTTTCATCATTGGATTGGGCATTGATTTTTTGGTATGTAACTTTATCCGCATAAGCTGGCATTACCTCATTCATCACGCCTTCAAGTTTTTTACAGTCCAAACACATAGGTGAAGCGAACTTTATCACAACAGGTTTTGAATATGTGCTTTGAGCATTAGCCTCAAAAGCAGCCTTGTCGCTGTGAGTTTTGTCTAAAACATAGTATGTCACCATCGGGATGATTAAAATAGCAAGTGCAATAATCCAGTTTTTCATAATTATCTCCTGTTTTTTATGCTGTTTTTTCTAAATATAACATACAATAAGTTTTGAGGATTCATATTAGTCACAAGAATGAGAAACCGGGGTAAAATAGAAAATATTTGTAAAAATCTGTTTTTTTTGATAATATAGCATTACTTGAAAATTGAACAAATGGAGAAGTGGGTGAGTGGCTGAAACCGGCACCCTGCTAAGGTGTTATGTGGGGTAACCTGCATCGAGGGTTCGAATCCCTCCTTCTCCGATTTTAAGTCCGCCCTGATTGTTGAGGTGGACTTTTTAATGCGTACAGAAGAACCTCTTGAAAAATTTTGATTTTTATAAACTTTATCCAGAAATTGTCTTTTTCGCAGGGGCCAGGCCCGGCTCAAGATCAGAGCCTGTAACCAGTTTACGGAATGCAAACTGAGCCTTTGGCAGAGCATAAGCAAGCAAAAAGCTGCTCAGACCTATATTTGTCAGGATATTTACGCTTTTTACGGCTTTTGCTTTTTTAGCATATTTTTCAATGCTTTTTGAGACAGCAGCTTTATTCATAAAGCTTTCAATGTTTTCTTTAAACTTCAATATATCCTTGATATCAACAAACGCACGCGGATCGCGAATATTGTTTTCTAAAAATTTTACTTTTCCAAACTTTCTTGCGTATTTAACAAAAATACTGTCGGGATTTTTATCTATAAATTCAAGAATTTCTTTTTCTTTTAAATTTTTAGGCAGTTTGAGCGTTTTGTTTTTAATGTTTTTTATAAATTCTTCGTCATTAAGCATCAAAGGGTCAAGCGCAACTTCAAGACCGGAGGTTTTAGCTATAAATTTATCAAGATATTTTTCAATATACTTTGGCGCAACAAAGTTCAAAAACATCATGCCTGCCATTTTAAAACCAACATCAATTGCCTCATTTTTGTTTCTTGCAGTGCCAACACGGCCGAGAGCATACCCACCGTCAGTCACCGCCATTTTGTCCACGGTAGAAAAATTAGCTGCAGCAGAAACCCAGCTGCCCTTAAACGAAGTGTTTTTTCTGTTCATAAAATCAATAGATTTTTGAAAATTGACATTAGACGATTTAAAACTGTCCCTGTTTTTTTGAGCTTCCTTTTGTCTTTGTTGTTCTATCTTTCTTGCAGAAGAAGCAAAAATGAGCTTTGGCAGAATTACCCCCATAAAAAGGATTGGTATAGTCGTGGACGCTGCAAATTTTACGGCAAGCAGTTTTTCATAAGCAGGCTTGTTATTTTTTACAGCTTTTAGCTCATCAATAATTTCTTTAGACACCTTGGTGCTGAAATTTTTGATGTTATCATCAATATTTTGCACACTGTTTTTGTTAAACAGCTTAAGATTCACATCAGGGTTGTAGCCCTGTTTTTTGATAAAATAATCCGCAACTTTACCCACAAGAGGAATCCCGCCGAGCCACACGGCAGAAACTGCGTATTCGTCAAGAAATCTTTCTCTGGCAGCAAGTTTTGCTATTTCTTTAGATTCTTTTTTGTTCTGGTTGTAAGTAAGCGCTATCTTTGAAGGGACCTCAATCCCGCAATCTCTTACTATGAGAGGATAAACACTGTTATTGTTTCCTATGGCTGATATAATACCTGTTAATGTCATTTTTTCTCCAATTCCGATTCTGTATAAAAAAACAGCCCCTCAAGGCTTTATCCCGAAAGGCTGTTTTATTTTAGAATCGTTATTACAATAAATACACAACTAATCCATCAGCCTTGTCGGGACTATATGGATATGATGATGTTGAGTTTTTATTGTTGTAAATGACATATGATTTTCCTTTTGTTATAAAGTTAGCAAAAAGATTTGTTTTTTGCAACCTCCATGTTGATTTTTATTACAACAAGCTACCTGCCATATAAACAATGAATGCAACAACCCAGGCAATAGAGCACTGCAAAAGCACCACAAAAAACGCATACGCTCTGCCGAGTTCGCGCTGCACAGTCGCAATTGCAGCCACACATGGTGTATACAATAGTGAAAATACAAGAAATACAAACGCACTAAGCTTTGTAAACAACACAGGAAGCTTGTTAACATCCCCGCCAAGCAAAACAGTAAGCGTGCTCACAACACTCTCTTTTGCCATAAAACCGGTAATAAACGCGGTAGACACACGCCAATCGTTAATTCCAAGAGGCTTAAACACAGGCACAAGAAGGTTACCCAGCATAGCCAGTAGACTGTCGGAAGAATCTGCAACCAGATTCAGCCTTGAGTCAAAGGACTGCAAAAACCATATAATAATTGTTGCAGCAAAAATTATTGTAAAAGCCCTTGTTACAAAGTCTTTTGCTTTCATATAAATCAGCCTGTAAACGTTTTTGAAACTGGGCATCCTGTAATTAGGCAACTCCATAACAAACGGTACCGGCTGTCCTTTAAAAACAAAAAATTTCATAAAATATGCAAATATTATGCCCACAATTATGCCAATAAGATAAAGGCTCAATATCACAATCACCTGATTTTCTTTAAAAAATGCAGCTGTAAAAAGAGCATATATAGGCAGCTTTGCAGAACAACTCATAAACGGAGTCAACAGTATGGTCATTTTTCTATCGCGTTCCGAAGGCAGAGTTCTTGTTGCCATGATTGCCGGCACCGAACACCCGAACCCGATAAGCATAGGCACAAAGCTCCTTCCGGAAAGTCCTATTTTACGCAGCAATTTGTCCATAATAAAAGCCACACGTGCCATGTATCCGCTGTCTTCAAGTATTGAAAGAAAGAAAAACAAAACCACAATGACGGGTAAAAAGCTTAAAACACTGCCCACTCCCGCAAACACACCGTCAATAATCAATGAATGCACAACAGGATTGAGCCCGTAAGCAGTAAGTGCACTGTCTGTAAGAGTTGTAAAAAAGTCTATTCCTACATCCATAATGTCTGACAAAAACGTCCCCAAAGGTCCGAATGTAAGATAAAATATAACGGCCATAATTGCAAAAAATGCGAACATTGCACTGTATTTGCCTGTTAAAATCTTATCCGCAGCAACGGTAATTTTGTGCCCGATTGTTTCCGAGGGCCTGTGCACGCACTTTGCACAGAGCTTTTCAATAAAAGAAAATCTCATATCCGCAAGTGCAGCTTCTTTATCCAGACCGCGGGATTCTTCCATCTCTGCAATTATTCGAGAGCAAATTTCCGTTTCTTTTTCATCAAGATTTAGAGCCTCTTTTATCAGGTTGTCGCCTTCAGTCAGTTTTGTTGCAGCAAACCTGACAGGAATCCCCGCGTTTTTTGCATGGTCTTCAATAAGATGTATTATTGAATGAATACACCTGTGCACAGCACCCTCATTGGCATCATCAGGACTGCAAAAATCTAGCCTGCCGGGGTGTTCTTTGTATCGGGCAACGTTTATTGCGTGCTCGGTCAGCTCTTCGATACCTTCATTTTTTGACGCCGAAATTGGAATAACAGGCACTCCTAATGCCGCCTCCATTGCGTTTACATCAACAGAGCCGCCGCTTCCGGTTACTTCATCCATCATATTGAGCGCAATAACCATAGGTACATCCAGCTCAATAAGCTGCATTGTAAGGTAAAGATTCCGCTCAATGTTTGTTGCATCTACGATGTTGATAATGCCGTCCGGCTTTTCATTCAGAATAAAGTTTCTTGTCACAATCTCCTCACTGCTGTAAGGAGAAAGGGAATAAATACCCGGTAAATCAGTAATAGTAACATCGGGATGGTTTTTGATTACCCCGTCTGTCCTGTCGACTGTCACCCCGGGGAAGTTGCCCACATGCTGGTTTGAACCTGTGAGCTGGTTAAAAAGAGTGGTCTTTCCGCTGTTTTGGTTGCCTGCCAGTGCAAAATTTATATTTTTCTTTAAAGGCGTTTTTAAATCTTTTCTTGTTTTATATGGAGTTATTTCGCCTATTTTGGAATGTTCTATGTCCTCAAACTCTTCCTTTTTGCGCGTGCAATCGTGAGCATCGTGTATGTTGTTGATTGTAATTTTTGCCGCATCTTCTTTTCTCAAAGTCAGTGCATAACCTCTAACCCTTAGCTCAAGAGGATTTCCCATCGGAGCTGTTTTTACAAGCGTAACCTCAACTCCAGGCGTAAGCCCCATATCAAGAATATGCTGTCTTAATGCTTTATCCTCACAGTCTATTGACACAATATGCGCGTCTTTGCCTATTTGTAGTTTATCAAGAGTAGTTTCGTTTTTTATATTGTTCATAGCGTTATTATAGTACTTAAGATTTTTTAATCAATGTTTGGTTCGCCTAACTTTATACTTTGTTGCAATTTGTAAAGAATGCTCTCTAATGTCGCAACTTTCATCTATTTTGCACCTTACTACTGGCAGTAAGGCAGGAAATTACAAAATGATGAAAATTCACAACACAAACGGTTTTTACAAAATAACAGATACCCCTAAAAAGCAAAACAAACAACAAAGCACATCACCCGAAACACAAAGCCCTGACAGCAATTTTGAATTAAGATCACAGTTTAATGACCATCTAATTTCTTTCGGTGCACGCGTGGACAAAGGGCTCGACAGATTCTACCTGACAAATAAAGACAGAATGCCCCATCCTGTCAGACGATACATTGAAAACCTCGATGACAAAACCCGCCTTACCCCGCTGGAAGCGCAAAGAAGGGCTTTTTCAAAACTGGAAAACGCACAAAATGTACAGGATATCCAAAAAGCATTTGATGGAGAAAAACTTTTTGAAAACCTTATCGAACCTGAACAATCCCGTGCAACACGCGGTATGCTGGCTTCTTACAAAGAAAATAAAGAGCTGCTTGAGCTGTCCGGACAGGGCGCTTTAAAAAACAACGAAAACCTGACTGTTTATCTTGTAAAAAAAGTTTTTCTTGAGGCAAAGACCATCGACGAGATAAACAAAGACCTTGAAAATGACCTTGACCCTGATTTTAAAGCGGATTTCAAATTTAAAAATCCAAACTCGCCTTATGTATACGGCTCCACACTAAAAGCACTGGGCATACAAATGCCGGAATTTGAATACCAGCAGTCTTTAAGATATACACGCGAAGGCTATGCAGACATTGTGGGTGACAAAATTTCACAGGGGCAAAGGGCCTTCTGGGATTCGCTCGATGCCAAAGAAAGAACGCAGCGCGCAAAAAAATCTGTAGAAAAAATGGAAAACTGGTGGAATTCCCTTACCACAAACCAAAAATTAGATATGATAGCAGACCAGCTCACAGAGCTTGATATGCTAAAAATGTTTAAAAAAGAACAACGCGCACAACAAAAGCTCAACCCCGAAAAGCAAGAAGAACAAAATGTTCCAACAGAACCGAAAAAACACTCAAAAGTCGGTTCTAACAAATTGAGTCAGGATGAATTGTTTTTAAAATGGGCAGCCAACAACTTGAAAATATTCCAAGAAAACCTGTCAGAGGCTGACAGAGATACTTTGCATGTTAAAAGCATGCAAAGGCTCGCTTTTCGCTGGGCAAATATGTCTCAGGCTGAAAGAACAGACTATATTTCACGGATGAAAGCAGGCTCAGAGCCGCTTCGCTACACAATGATAGATGCCTGGAACCACAGCAGTGACCTGATAAAAGACCTCAGCCAGCATCTCAGGTCAAATCAGATATACAAACCGGCTGATCTTTTATACTCAACCCAGGAGTTCAGCAGATTCCAGTCAGAAGTAATGACAGAATTCTGGCAAACACACCCAGATTATGCAAAACAGCTGGGCGAAAACATCATAAAATCGCAGGAAAAAATCCAGATGGCAATTTCGCGCGGAACATTTGAAGAGCTGAAAAAACAGATTATGAGAGACAAAAACCAGCGCGTAAAAGAAATCGAAAAATTCAAAACTACACTTGCCCCATCAGCACCGGTTGTTGATGAACCGCAATACAAAAAAGATTTTAAAGCAGCGTACAATTCTCATATCTACGGCAAAGTAAAAGCAATACCCAAAAACTTCTACAATGACATGTATGATACCGCTTTAGAAAAGCTCCCTGAAAGTGCAATAAGAGCCTGGACAAAAAACCTAAACGGCCAGTCGCTTTCTGCGGAAGAAACAGCAGTAGTAAGAAAATTTGTTACAGAAGAACTGCCGGAAACTGCAAGATACAACAGGGCTCTGGAAGCTGCAATGGCTGACACGTTGTATGAATTTACAAAAGACCCGTCCGTATATGAGATGTCTAACTCTGATGTTAAAACAGCAATGTACCACCTTGAAAGAGGCGAAGAACCTATCATAATGCAATCCCATAAAACAGGAAAAACATTTACTCTCAATATTGTAAAAAAAGACAAAAAAGTAGATGCTCAAAGAATCAACAATCTTTATGAAACATACAAACAAGACCTCTCCAATGATGAAATACACGAGATTGCAGAGCTATACTTTAACGAAACAGAGCAAAAAGATGAGCTCGAAAAATACATAAACACATACGGCAAATCAGCATTGATAATTTTTTCCAACAAAAGTGCATACCCCGCAGAGGTAAAAGAAGCATTTTATAAAAAATTCAAACAAAACATGCCTGAAATCCTAAAAAACAATGTAATTTGCGACTATGACCAACGCAATGCATTTGAAAAAGAAGCAATAATAAAACCTGCATTATACCGTTTTGAAAAGAAAATTGATTTTATCCCTGCTGCATACAGGAATGCTTATCTAAAAGAAATGGCGCACAATTTCCGCAATCAAGCATCAATATCAGATTTAAAAGATTTTGAAGCATTATGCTGTACAAAACGCAAAGACGCTGCATCAGGCAGCAAAATAGCCATAATCGCAAAATCACAAATGACAACAGAAAACAAACTGAAATCTCTGGCAATGGAACAGGCACTGGCCGACGTGTTGTATGATGCCACAGGAAACGCAGAGGTATATGCGCTCCAGTTTGAAGAGCTGTATGACAATCTTGAAGTGTTCAGCCTAGTTAAAAAATTTCCTTCACAAGAAAGAACCATTACATCTCAAACAAACCATACAATGACATTTAAAGCAGTAAAAAAACCTGATTTGAGAAGTTTAAGCAAACTCTATAACGAATACCTATCAGAAATAGTGCAATGGGTAAATGAAGAAGTAAAACAAACAGGAACAGCAGACCCCGAAGACCTTTTGTACATTCTAAACCCTGATGAACAAGAGCCGTTAAAAGACATAAACACTGCAAGAAGAATGAGCATATACGGTTTTAAGATAAACAAACTGACAATCTATCCTAACAAAGAACTATAAAACGAAAGAAGCCCTGTATAACGAGTAGGGGATACAGGGCCAAGTAGTATGTTAAACTCAATACTTCTCTCATTAAAATATTACAATAACTTAACAAAACTTCATATAGCTCTTCGGGGTTATTTTATAAGTGCCATGGGATGTTATCATCAAAATAGGTTAAGATATTAAAGTAAAACAAATTTTCAGAAGTATGTTAAAGTTTGCCAAATATTTTTTTATAGTGTTTTTAATCACGGCTATTTTGCCTCTGGTTTTGATGTTTGCCTGGAACAACAGCCAGATGGAAAAATTCCACAATGCTATGGCCAAAAGTGCCATGAGCACCGGGCTTATGAGGTTGGAATATTCTGTTAAAACGAATCTCAAAGTGCAAGAAGGCGATATACTCCGAAAACTGTATTATGTCCTGCCCAACGATAAAAACCTTTCACACATAAAAAATATATTGAACGATTACAATACAGAAGTAATTCAAAAACCAATTAAAACACCTGTATCTTTCTACGAAAGAAAAAACTTTGACCTGTATTGCGTAACTCTTGTGCCGTTTGACAACTCAACAAAGGGATTGAAAATATCAAAACCCGTAAGTCTTGACCTTTTAAGACCCACAGGCCCGTATACAATAGAGCTTAGATTCAATAAAGACGACGCTGCCTATGAGTTTAAGAATGTTGCCTTTGACCCCATGGCATTTGGACCGCCCAAAAAAGTTTTTCTGCTTCTTTCCCGTGTAGCAAAACCACACTACAAGGAAAACTCCAGACGCGAAATTGCACTGAAAGGTGAAGACAACTCCAACGCAGCTTATCTCACAATTGAGCTGGCATTTGGCCCTTTTAGAGGGATGATTGACAGCATCTTTACAAGTTTGATTATTCTTCTTGTCGGAATATTATCCAGCTTTGTCATTGGTTTAATTATCAAAAGGGTTTTTGTAACACCGGTTATGGCATTGTCTAAAGCAGCTGACCAGGTTAAAAAAGGCAATCTTAATTTTAAACTGGATGCATCATCAAAAATAGAAATCATTAAAAATTTGTATGAAAACTTTAATGACATGATTTTGAATCTGCAAACAAAAGAAAAATTGAGAGAAAGTTTTATCTCCAACTTAACCCATGATTTGAGAACACCTTTGGTTTCTCAATCGCAGTCACTTGAGTTTATATCTCAAAAATTCAAAGAAATAGGACTGACAAATGAATATGAGCTTGCTGAAAGCCTGGCAAAAAACAACGAACACCTTTTAAAAATGGTAAACCTTATTCTGGACTCATACAGTTTTGACCCTGAAAAACTAAAATTATCAATAGAAAAAGCAGACCTTTATGAAATCATAGAAGATTGCAAAGAACAGCTCAAACCACTTCTTGCCGAAAAAAATATTGAGTTTGTAAACAACATATATAAAGGCGGAACACTTATAGAAGCTGACTTGTTTCAGATAAAACGCGTGTTTATAAACCTTTTGTCCAACGCAATTGACAACACCTCGGGTGAGAACAAATATATAAAAGCCGCTGCCAGATTTGAGGATGAGGAAGTTTTAATCACAATAGAAGACAACGGAAACGGCATTGCAAAAGAAGACCTGAAATTTATCTTTGATAGATATTATTCCGGCAAAAGCCTTGAGCGAAAACTGGGTTCGGGTTTTGGTCTCAGTGTATGCCAAAAACTGATTGATATGCACAACGGCCAAATTACAGTCGAAAGTGAAATCAACAAATACACAAAATTCATAATCACACTTCCGTTATCGCAACATCCCGGTAAGGGTACTAAGGAGCAACCATGAACATATTGCTTGTAGAAGACTACCAACATACCAGAAAAACTATTGCATACGGATTGAGAACCCGCCTGGGAGAAATTGAGCTGGCAGAATCAGATAACGGTCTTGCCGCACTAAATTATATTAAAGCAGGCAACAAAGCCGATATTGTACTCATGGACATATCAATGCCGGTTATGAACGGTATTGACGCAGCCAAAGCAATAAAAGAAATTCTCCCGGATGTAAAAATTATAATGCTGACCTCGTTTAGTGACAAAAAACTGGTGCTTTCAGCGTTTAATGCAGGTGCAAACGCATACTGCATGAAAAACATCAAAATAGATGAACTTGTCAGCGTAATAAGCTCTGTACTGCACGGTGCAATATGGATTGACCCATCCATAGCACAGTATATTCTGGAAGTTTTAAACAGCAGCAGGGTTGAGGAGTCTTCGGAACCAAAAGACAATATTAATGCGGGTTTTGATTTGACAGCCAGAGAAACCGAAATACTAAAACTTGTAGCCAGGGGTAAATCAAACAAAGATATTGCAGATGAACTTGTGCTGTCCATACATACTGTGAAAAACCATTTGAAAAATATATTGCAAAAACTGTGTGTTGAAGACAGAACCCAGGCAGCCATTCTTGCAATAAAAGAAAACCTTGTTTAACGCCATTTTAAAGGTAAATTGACTCTTGTGAGTCATAGATTCATCAACCGAAAAGTTTATAATATAGTTATTGCTTAAACTGTGAGGAAATATTTATCATCCAGAAAGTATTTCCATTAGAAAAGGCTATTCTGCCCTGAGGATAGCCTTTTTGTTTTTTTTATTCAACAAGCATTAAGCGTTGTATTTCAATCTTTTAGTACTGCCATCAGATTGGTTTGCTTGTGCACTCTGTGCTTGCACTCCTGTATCTTGGGCATTTGAATTCATTTCAAAAAGCGGTTCTTCATCTTGAGAAGTAAAATCAGGCAGGGTAATGCCGTTTTCAAACGCATAGTTTTGTATAGCTGTTTCTCCTTGTGAAATAACATCATCAGGTATACCAGCATTACGGTATTGTGATTTCATTTCGTAACGGGATACGCTGTGTGATGACACTGAATTGACTGAAAAACTCATAATTTTCTCCTTTGTTTAGACACTACATAACACCGTCCCCACAAAGTCTATTTTGTTCGGACATTTATTTATTCGGTATTTTTAAGGATAAGTTTATAGCCCTTCGGGGTCATATTATTTAATTTTTTTCAAAGAAGACAGGAAGTTGAAATTGATAACATCACCGTCAACTTTGGTCAAAAATACCTGGCTTTCTTCTTCACCTATTTCAAGCTCCGGTATCATTTTGAGCTCTGCAGCATAGTAGTTGGAATCGTTTCTGTTTGTTACAGACACTTTGTTTGCAAGACTGTTAAGAGACAGGTTTCTCAAAAATCCGGCAAAGCCTTTGTTTTTGCTGCTGAACTTTGTATAAATTCTTAAGCTTGCATCGCCAGTTTCAATTTCGTATCTGCCGATAATAAATGAGCTGAGCTGTGCAGCAGAAGATTTTATCATAATTTTTTCCACAACATTGTCTTTCATAACAAGGTCACCGTTAATTTTTTTGAACGTACCTTCCGGTATGTTAACAAGGTCTACAATTGTGGAAGGGCTTATCATTGTTATAGGATTTCTAAAAAGTGCAGCAAAATTTAGCGCGTATTGCACAAGCCCTACTTTTTGGATTGTACCGTTTTGTATATCAAAGCGGATTCTACCGTTGAGTTTTAAAGAATCATCGGTATTAAGCTCAATGAGCCCCATTGCTTTGCCGGATATTTCTTTTTTCAAACCGAGCAAAGTACCTGCAATAAGGTCAGAATTAATATCCTTTACGCCCAGCCTGATGCTGTAGTCATGTTTTTTAAGGTCACACAGCACTTTGAGTGTAGATATGCCTTCAGCAAAGTCAAATTTGTTGGATTGTATTTTCAGCAGCCCGTTTTTATCAAGTGTAAGGTTTGCATACAGGTTGCCAAAATTTATATCTTTGTAAAAACCTTTGACAACATGCAGCACGCATCTTTCCACTATCAAAAGGCCTGTGTCAAATGTATAAGAATCATAATCATTTTCATTATCATTGCTTGCACTGACAAGAGTTTGTGCCGTTACAGGTTCTTGTGCCTGAGAAGTAGCAACTTCCTGTGTGTTTTGCTTGTTCATAGACATAAGCATTCTGTCGATATCAATGTTATCAACAGTCAGGTTAATATCTTTGATAATAACAGGGAAGATGAGCTCGTTTACGATATTTCCGTTGAATTTGTAATCAGATCGTTTAAACTTACCCTCGGAAGTTATATGAAGCAAATCCTTATCTGTATTAAAAATACCTTCTTTTATAAACATGCGTTGAGAAGGAATTGCAACCTTGTGCATTTCCAACTGCCCTTTGAGTTTTGGGATTTTTCCGTTGGAAAGATAATACATGTTTCCGGCTATTGTGCCTCTTTTAAAGACTTTTTGGCCGATTAGAACATTTAAAAATTCACTTGGAAGCGGTTTTGGAATATTAAATCCGAGTTTGTGAATTTGAAGTGTAGCCATATCCATATTGCCGTCTACAGTGAGTATTGGACGGATTTTTGAATTTTTATTTATTTCCTGAGCAATATAATAGTTTATAGATTTTATATCCAGATTGTTGCCGTCTATGTGCATATCTGCCTTGTAGGCACGGTCGTAATTTACAGGGCTCAATGACATTCCATCCACAAGGATATCGTAGCCTTTTGCAATTTTGCCCATTATGCTCAAGTCAATTTTATTGTATTTTGATTTAACAACGATTTTTGACCCTGAATCACCGGTCAATGTGAGCGGACAGCCAACGAGTTTGGACAAATAATTTTTGGTTAAATCGTTTGTAGCCACTCCGTTTACTTCTATGTTTGTATCAACAGATTTTGTGTAATCTTTTATGTTACCTGCCATTTGAACATGGTTGGCTTTGCTTGTGCCGTAGTAGCCTTTAAAATCTTTTAAGAAAATTTCATTTGCAGTTATATCAACAACACCGCCCTGTGCAACAACCGGAAGATTGTTAAGCGGAATAATTTTGAGAGAACCGTTATTGAGTGTTACCTTCCCGTTGAGGTCTTTGTTTGTCATGTTAACGGAAAAATCAAAATCGCCTTTTATATCTTTAAAAAACACAAGCATATCAGAGCCGTTTGGCACAACAAGGTTGGTTTGCAAAAGTTTAACAGCATCTTTTACATCAAATTTTTTAGAAAATACTGTAAGGCTAAAATTATTTTTCTTGTCTGCCTCAGCTTTCAAAAACACTTTTGAGCCGTTTACACCAAGAACAGCATCATCAACCACAATCTTTTTATCTTTGATAAAAACTTTATCACCGTCATCAATTGTGAGCTTGAGCTTGTCTTTGCCTTTTGTAATATCTATATCAAATCCAAAACGTACAAGCTTTGGTTCTCTGGTGTCTGAGATAACAAGATTTTTGCCTTTGATATCAAGCCTTGTGGCTTTATCAAGAGCGTAAACTATTTCACAATCTTTTAAATACAAAAGAGAATCAAGCCAGTCGATTTTCCAGTCAAATTGTTGTTGTTTTTGTGGTTGTTCCGGCTGGGGAGCCAGTGCCATCAGGGCATTCACATCTGCATAAAAATAATCCAGCCCGATTTGTTTTAGCATAAGAGTTTTATCAAAAATCTTTTCAAACGACATCATTGTCTCAAGATTTTTTACACTAAGCATCTGCTTTTTATCTTTTGTAAGAGACAGCTCATGAATCCTAAAAAGCATCCGCGGTGCAAAAGGTTTTGCAATTTGCGTTTTCAACTCCGGATTTTCAATAACTAGCTCTGCTCCTGTTGACTCTTTAACAGCCTCGCTTACAAATGCAATGACCTTTTCATTTGACACTGCATATGGCAAAACTTTCAAATAAATAACAAACGGCAGACTTATTAAAACAGCCGCAAATATAATAAAAAAAGAAATAATACAAGATTTTTTAGTCATATTTTCCTTACTCTATCCAACTTAATTCCTTAATAAAATTATAACATAATGCGATATTATGTTATCATATTGTTATGAAAAAGATAGTTATTTTACTGGGTTTATTGATGGTATTCAACGGTTGTGCCTATGCTGCACAAGACGAAGTTTTGCCGTTAAAAGTTTCTGATGTAAAAGTATTTTCTGATGACGGTTACTTCGGCTTGAAAGATAAAAACGGCAACATCGTTGTTGAAGCAAAATATAAAAAACTTATCAAAGTCGGAGACGGAGCCTGGATTATCCAGCAAAAAAATCGTTTTGGTCTTATTGACAGCAACGGCGGCATACTGGTAAAACCAAGATACCGTCATGTAGAAAGAGTCTTTGGCAAATATGTAAAACTCGGCAATGACAATGATTACGGCCTGTATGATGAAACCGGAAAAGCAGTGATTGCACCGGAATATTCGTCTATAGAACCTTTGTTCGGCAAGATGTTTTTGACCTGTAAAAAATACAAATACGGCATTGTCGATTTTGAAGGCAAAAAATTGCTCGATAACGAATTTGATGACATCTATATGCCAAATCCCAAAGCATTGAGAGTTCAGTACGAAGGCGAATGGTACGAAATTGAAAGGCTCAAATCAGAAAATATTACCCTGCCTGAAGGCGTAAAAAAAGTAAAAATTAACAACGAAGATTTTCAGGTAACCCACCTTGTCACAAATACAGGTCTTTTGTCAGGTTATTCGGCTGTAACAGCAGCAGATTACACGCTCAAAATACTCTCTTCAATATCTCCGGCATATGAAGACACAATAGACGACCTTATGCTTTCACAGGGTGCTGACACGGTATCTATTTTTGTAAAACTCGGATGGATTCCAAAATTTCCTTTTACATACGCAAAAAAATATTACCAAAACTTGAGAAACCCTAATAACGGGCCTCTTTCCGGTGTCAAAAATGAGCTTAAAAGACAAATAAAATAGCAAAAAAATAGCTGCAAATGCAGCTATTTTTTTATCTTATAAAATTCGTCCAAATCTTTTCTTCAGCAACAGGAAGCTCTATACCAGATTTTTTGCCGGCTTCAATACACTTGAGCATCCACGCCATATTCAAGCCAAGATTGCGCATAATCTGCATTCCTTCCAAATCCTGCCTTACGTCTTCGGGTTTGCTTCCGTGCACCATGTTCCAGTAATTTGACGGAACAACAGGCATATTGCTTATTGTAAAATGTTTTGTAATAACATCAACAGAACCCGTAGTACCGGCACGTCTTGCGCTAACCACAGCAGCAGCGGGTTTGTATGCAAAATTCTTTTTGCCCGCAAAAAAAGCTCTGTCCATAAACGACAAAAGTCTTCCGCTTGGATGAGCATAATAAACGGGTGAGCCAAAAACAAAACCGTCAGCTTCTTTTGCTTTTTGAATAAATGCATTAACATTATCTTCGTTAAATGCGCAAACTCCGCCGTTGTTTCTGCACGCACCGCAGCCTATGCAATCTCTTATAGGTCCGTTACCAAGTTGTACAAATTCTGTTTCAATACCGTTTTGCTCCAAAACTCCGGCTACTTCTGACAATGCAGTGTAAGTACAGCCTTTTAAGTTAGAGCTTCCATTGACCAATAATACTTTCATTTGTTTTTCTCCTTAATTATTTGTTAAAAAATAACAAATAAGCTATATAAATTATTATACCAGCAAGTATTGTTTCTGCGATTTCTCTGAGCATTGACTTTTGAGACGTGTTTTCGGATTTTTTTCTTTTCTTAATCTCAAAATACTCCTCATACTCTTCCATTGCAGTCTTTTTAGATTTCTTTTTACGTTTTTTAGGTGGATTATCCAAACTTTGTTCTTTTTGTTGCTTTTCGTCATTTCTGCTAAGATGCTTCTTTCTTTCCGCGGTGTAACGCTCCTGCAAAGTAGCACTCTTGCTCTTTTTTCCGGTCATCAGCATTTCTTCGTCAAAAACAAGGTTCAATAAATCATCAGACGCATTACATTTATACACGGCAAAATTCAAACATGCCTCAAATGAACGCTCCAAACACTCAAGTGCATCTTTTGCAATATCTGCGTCTTTTTTGACCTGTAAAGAATGGACAGAAGCATTACCTGCCTTTTTTATAAAATAAAGGTCATCAATGAATTCTTTTTCAATTTCGCTCGGGTGAGGAGTATCTTTTAATGTTGCAAGCATATTATCAAAAGTATCATCCACTCCTGCATTACTACCCATGATTAAACGGCAGAGATTCTCGCCCAGCCGTCTTGTTTGGGTAATGCTTTGTTCAAAATATTCGTCGCGAAAAAGCTCCTCTGCCTCGGCAGCTATTTTAAACAGGTCTTTATTTATTTGTTTTAAAAATTCAAAATTACTCATAAACAGAAAAATATAATATATTAAATAACCCTTTGTAATTTTATTATATTACATAAATCTATACTTTTTTCTGATGGAAAAAATTTTTTTGCCTGTTAATATTCTCAAAAAAAAAGGAGAATATAAATGACAGAAGCTAACTCAAAATTGCCAAATTTAACTACAAAAACAGAAGATTTTATATCCATGCTTGAAAACAAAGACGCAAAACCCCTCTACAAAATGACGCCTGAGCAAGCAAGACAATTTCTGGATAATCTGCAAAAAGAAACTCACAAAGACATACCTGCAGATGTAAAAGACACACAAATATTTACGGAAAATAAAAACAGCATTGCTCTCAGGATAATAAGACCCGCAAACAATAATGAAAAACTGCCGGCAATTATCTATCTTCACGGCGGAGGCTGGGTAATGGGCGGAAAAGAAAGCTTTGACATGCTGATAAAACAACTTGCCATAAACACAAATTCTGTGGTTATTTTCCCGGAATACTCACGTTCTCCAGAAGCAAAATACCCCGTTGCACTAAAAGAAATTTATTCGGTGCTGGAGTATATTTACGAAAACCCTGATGAGTTTAATATAGACAATGATTCAATAGCAATAGCCGGCGACAGTGCAGGAGCCAACATGGCAACAGTTACTGCGCTGAAAGCAAAAAACCAGAACGGGCCAAAGCTTAAATTCCAGTGTCTGTTTTATCCTGTAACCAACGCTGACATGGATACAAAATCGTACGACCTTTTCAAAGACGGCCCATGGCTGAGTAAAAAAGCAATGGAATGGTTTTTTGAAGCATATGCTCCTGACAAAGAATCCCGAAATGACATCTATGTTTCACCATTAAAAGCAGATGAAGAAGATCTGAAAGGGCTTCCTCCAACCCTGATTATAACAGCAGAAAATGACGTGCTGCGAGACGAAGGCGAAGCTTATGCAAGAAAACTCGACTCTGCTGGTGTAGACGTGCTAAACATAAGAATAAACGGCACTATACACGATTTTTTGATGCTCAATGCGCTTAGCGATACCCAGTGTGCAAAAGGCGCACTAAACCTTGCGTGTAATATGCTGAAAAAAGCACTGCACAAAGATTTTTAACAAACGGTTGCCTCAAAAAACAGATTATTTAATAATCTGTATATGAAGACAGATACCTTTAAAGTTGAAGAATGGATGAACGAATATGAACAGTATTGCCAATACGACCTTGGCAATACAACTGTTCAGACCCTTTCACTTGATGAGTTGTTTTCACTTTCAAAAATAAATAAACACGATTTTTGTGATAAATTATGCTCTCAAAAACTTGGCTACGGCTGCATTAAAGGGAGCCCAAAGCTAAAAAATGGAGTTGCAAATCTCTACAAAACCATCACCCCTGACGATATTGTGCCCACAAACGGCGCTGCAGGGGCAAATTATCTTGTCTTTTATTCGCTGATAGAACCGTCAGACAGGGTAATTTCAGTAATACCGACATATCAGCAGCTGTATTCGATTCCAAAATCGTTTGGTGCAGATGTGCAATTTCTTTATCTAAAACCTGAAAATAAATTTTTGCCAGATATTCAAGAACTCGAAAAACTGGTAATAAAAAATACAAAACTAATTTGTATAAACAACCCCAACAACCCTACAGGCGCATTGATGGACGAAGATATGCTGCAGCAAATCGCAGATATTGCAAGGTCTGTCAACGCTTTTGTATTGTCTGATGAGGTATATCGCGGCTTGAATATTGGCGAAGAAAAGACACCATCTATGGCAGATATTTATGAAAAAGGAATAAGTGTTTGCTCCATGTCGAAAATCTTTTCCCTTGCAGGCCTAAGGCTCGGCTGGATAGCGTGCAAAGACAAAAGTTTTATTAACAGCTGTTTTCAACACCGCGAATACAATATGATTTCATGCTCTATACCGGATGAGATGCTGGCCTCTGCTGCTTTAGACAATGCAGAATTGATAACAGAACGCAACAGAAATTTGATAAAACAATGTAATAAAATATTGGCAGACTGGCTCAATAATGAAGGAAAAGAACATTTTTCCTGTGTAATGCCTCGAGGCGGAACTACAGCATTGATATATTATGACCTTGATATGCCCTCGTACAAATTTTGTGACGCGCTTTCTAAACAACACGGTGTGTTTTTAACCCCCGGCTGCTGTTTTGAGTTGGAAAACTGTTTTAGAGCAGGTTATTGCACGGACAAATCTGCCCTAAAAGAAGGATTGCTAAAAATAAGCAGCTTTAGAGCGCAATTGTAAAATTGTTATACAGCTGATTTCAATTTAATTTTATTTCCAAACAGCTCTTTTACTTCTTTGTTGTGCCCGGCCAGCACAGAGTCGTTGCGGGCAGAAGAAGATTTAAGCCCTGCATCATAAAGCTGCTGCACCTTTTGTTGTATATTTTTTGTTATTTTTCCGCCGCAAAAATGATGAATTTCATAAAGTCTTCTTTTACTTACGCCAAGGCGGGTGCTGTCGTTTTTTAAAGTATGCGGTGTATACATATGTATTGCCGCTTTTTCATACTGACCGTTTTTCAATGCATTGCGTAAAGGTGCACAATCACTGCTTCTAAAAGCGTCTTTGCCTCTGTTAAATACATAATCCATTAATGCTTCTTTTTGGTTTACGGAAAGTTTGTCATATGCATCTTGTCCGATTGATTTAATGATAGTATTTTTGGCCTTTGCAAGGTCTTTTGCAAGCAACTGATAAATCTCTTTGTTACTGAGCGTTCTGTTTTTATAAAAATTTTTTTCAAAAGACCCGAAGGCATGATGCCCTATGCCCACTGTGGCATTGCCTGCGCCGTCATCGTAGAGGCGGTTTCGTTTCTTTTCAATACTTTCCATGTGGTCAATAAAATCACTGCTGATACCAAGGGCCCTTGCCACATCATTTTTGGTGCTGATATTTCTAACCTGTACACGTTCGGGCAATTGAACTTTGTTGCCTGCTTTGAGGTTTGTCAGTTTTGAATTTGTGCTGTAATTTCTTAATTCTCCTTTTGAAAAGCCATAAAGCTTTTCTATCTTCTCAAAAGTATCGCCTGCTTTAACATAATGAACTCCTGCACCTTTATACAATGCAGCGGGAGCAGATACATCTTTGTCAGTAGCTTCTTTATTTGAAAGCGATGGGGCTTCTTTGACAATTCCATTGCCAAATACGTTAGCTTTTTTGGCGGTTTTAACGACTGTTGTTGGCTTTTCCACAGTTTTGAGCGGAATAGTCAATATTGCACCAATTGCTATTTTATTGTCTTTGATATTGTTGGCTTTGGCAATTTGTTCAACAGAAACACCATATTTTTTTGCAATAGAATAGAGTGTATCTCCCTTTTTGACAGTATGAGCCGCGACTGCGTTAGAAGCAGACCGCTTGCTGCGTTCAGATGAAACTGTCAGTGAGCCGAATTTCACTTTTATTCCCTTTTTTAGCGTAGTTTTTGTTTATATTCTGCATAACGGCTTATTTTTTGTAAACTTTAAGGATTAGTTGTCATTTGTAATATTTTTTTACATATTTTAATCATTAAAGCAATTGCAACAATTTTACTTTTAATACAAAATAAACGTCATGAATGAAGATTTCTCCACTAAAGTCGATTTGATGAAAGCACTGGCCATTTTGCTCGTTGTATCGGGCCATCTGGAGTTTTCGCTGCTTGGAATGTTTACGCCGTATTCATTTCAGCTTGCGCTGTTTTTCTTTATTTCAGGGTACTTGTTCAAAGACAAATACTTAAACGATGTGGTGACTTTTATTGAAAGAAGGTTTAAGAGCCTTCTGGTACCGTATTTCTGGTACAACCTGTTTTATATGGGGGTTACAATACTGATTTTTCACCTTAGCGGAAAATTCTGGGGCAAACCGATTAGTTTAAAAAACTTTTTTATAACCCCGTTTTTGAACGGACATCAGTTTGACTTGTCATGCCCGCTGTGGTTTGTGACACAGCTTTTTATGACAATGATTGCGTTTTTATTTATTTTCAGGGTCTTGAAAGCAGCAAAAGACAACAAATTTTTCCATCTGGCAGTGTTTACGATTCTTGGTGTGAGTGCTATTCCGTTATCAAAAATCATACCCATGGACCCTTTAAATCTTGTTGTAATAAGAACAATGTTCTCGGTGTTTTTTGTTTACCTCGGATATTATTACAGACATCATGTTGAAGATAAAATTGATATATTTAGCGCAAAATGGCTCGGTGCAATAGTAGCTTTGCAGTCAGTTTTGTGGCTTTTTAACAGAGACTTTGACCCTGAACATGGCATTGGTTTGAGTTATGTACTTGTCTGGGCAAGATTTGATGACCAGTTGATTGTGCCGATAATCACGGCTCTGACAGGAATATGGGCATCTTTGTTTGTTGTAAAAATACTTTACCCCTACATGCACAACATAAAATTTGTAAGACTTATGGGTGAAAATTCTTACCACATCATGGCAAACCATCTGCTTGTTATGTATATTATCACGGCAATTTTGCTTCATATAAACGGAATACCAATACAAGAACGCGCAAACCACGATATTTATTGGATTTACAACCCTGTGCAGACAACATATCTTTATTTTGTTCTCACAATGGTAATAACAACTTACACAGGCGTTTTGCAAAAAAATATTTATGCCCTGATGAAGAAAAAGTTTTTTGATAAATAGCCAGAATTATGCTAAAATCTGCTTAAAAGATATAATACGGAGAAAGAATTATGGCAAGAATAGTTAGACCTTCATGGGCAATAAGATGTGTACAATCAAGCTGCAGAGAGCTTTTTGAAGTAGCAATACTCGAAGACGGAAAACAGCAGGAAGTTGTATGCCCGAAATGCGGCGAACACTACCTTTACCCTGTTTTGCCCGATGATGAAAATGCCGAACAATAAACATGCAATATCCGCGCCCTGTAACTAACAAAAGATACTATCAGTTCAGCGAATATTTAAAAAACAAATTCGGCAAGAAGGTTTATAAAATAACACTTGACGCAGGTTTCAGCTGCCCTAACAGAGACGGAACAATCTCTTCGGGCGGCTGTATATTTTGTGACGACGGGGGAAGTTTTTCGCGCGCGCATTCTAATGCACTTTCTATAGAAAAACAGGTGGAACAGGGAATACACAACCTTTCTACACGTTTTAAAGCTCAAAAGTTTATGTCATATTTTCAGGCCTATTCAAACACTTACAAACCTGTTGACGAATTAAAAAAAATCTATGATGCATCCCTTTGCAGCAGCGACGTTGTGGGGATTTCAATAGGTACCCGCCCTGACTGTGTTGACGAACAAAAACTGGATTTGATTGCATCTTACACAGAAAAATATGAAACATGGATTGAATACGGGCTGCAATCAATGCACGACAAAACCTTGAAATTTATTAACCGTGGACATGATTACCAAACATTTGTCAAAGCGTTTGAACAAACAAAAAAACGCAACATTAAAACAGGGGTGCACGTAATACTCGGCCTGCCGGGCGAAACAAAAGAAGACATGCTCTCTACAGTAAGCGCACTTGCAAAACTAGGTGTTGACGGGGTCAAGTTTCACTGCCTGTGCATTTTTCCAAACACAAAACTCTACGACATGTATGAACAGGGAAAAATCAAGCTGCTCGAAGAAGACGAATACATTGACATTGCCTGTGATTGCCTTGAGCTTTTGCCGCCTGATACAACCATCCACAGGCTCGGGGGCAACGGTTTGCAAGCAATAAAAGTTGCGCCAAAATGGCTTAACAAAAAATTTGAAATCTTAAACACAATAGACGACGTGCTTGAAAAGAGAAATTCTTATCAGGGAATACATTATAAATAAAGGTTTTTTGCCAAATCTTTATCTCGATATAAAGATTAGATAAAGAAATCCGAATTTGATAAAAATTTGCTTTATAATGTGTACAACGATAAGAAATTACATGGAGACATTGAAATGCACGCAGATTCTATTAAATATTTTTTAACTCAACTCGAAACAGCAGACAACAAAAGCAAAGCAGAAATTGAAAACATGCTTGTTAACGTAGGTTCTGCAGCAGTTCCTGTTCTTGTTGAACAATTGCAAACTGTAAAAGGTGCAGTAAGAGGCGTTGTTGCAATGAGCTTAATCAGAATCGGCGAACCTTCTGTTGATTGCCTCAAAAAAGTTGCTCAAAACAACAAAGACTTTGAATGGGTTGCAAAATATTTAATTTCCGAAATCAAAGGCGAAATCGCTGCGTAGTATTTCATTTTATATAGTCGGAACAATTTAAAATTTATAAAAAAGAGCTGTATTAAATACAGTTCTTTTTTTTAATCTTAACCCCGTAAATTAACACATTGGAGCTAGCAAAAAAATTTATGTTTATGGTTTAAATTAAATGGAGCAGCAAGCAAATATATAAAATATTGAGGAATGTAATACATCGTACCATATTCCTTGACTTTCAATTTATCAGCCTATTAATATATTATATAAAGGAATTAGTGAGGTCACATGAAAAGTTCAACATTATACAGATCAAATCTTTCCAAAGAAAAGATGGTTCTGCTTGAAGAATTGAGAGCAAAATCAAACTCTCATATGTCTAACGAAGCAAGAACTCCCGATGTTTACATCAGACCTGCCAAAGAAAAAGAGCTTGATGTTCTGTGGCAAAATTTTAAAGTAAACCAAAAAGAAGACAAATCTCCTGGCGTTTACTTAATTACAGGTTTTATTGCAGGTGCTCTGGCAATGTTTTTGATGACAGCATTATTGAGCTTCAGCTCCAACGCTATCAACGAAAGAAACAACCCTGACTCACCCAAGCTGGTAAAAAAAGTTAAACCTGCAAAGGCTAAATTGTCTATCATTCCTGCTGATCAGATAGCAGAAGAAGCAAAACCGGCTGCACAGGAAACTTATACAGTTAAATCCGGTGATACTTTAGAAGGAATTATTATTAGATTCTACGGAAAATATGATACTTCCAAAATTTCTAAAATCATGCAGGCTAACAATATGGCAAACCCCAACCAGTTGTCAATCGGACAGTCTCTTGTTATTCCGATGGATTAACGGATTGGAAAAAGAATACAAAAAAAACCGCCTACGAAAGTAAGCGGTTTTTTATTGAAAAAATTTTTTTAATTGATTTTAACGTCTTTTCCACGCAACCATTCGCATGCCCTCTGCCGTAGGCTGGGCGGTTGTATAGATATTAAAGTCATGCAAAGGTTTTGCGTAGCGCTGCAAAAACTCGATGTTTTTGATTTTTTCTACGCAGGTATCATAGCCAAACTCATCTTTGATGAGGTCGGCAAAAAATCTTGCATCCTCGTTTAGAGATACATCCCTTAAATTTTTGACGATATCCATATATTCTCATTTTATACTTTTGTATGAGAAAATACTTCAAAAGTTATAAAACTTATATAAAATTGATACAATCCTTAACATGAAAATTAGTATTTTTTGTTCACCAAAGCACTGTGAGCAAGGTTTTCGAACTCATCATCCAGTTTTGTAAGATCAATTTCTTCTTTGTATCTTTTGTGAAGCGCAAGTGAAATAAGATAGTCCGCAAAATGCGGGTTTTTAGGCAAAAATGACCCGTGAAGATACGTACCAAAGACGTTTTTGTACCTTGCACCTTCTGTTTTGTCCTTGCCGTTGTTGCCATGGCCTGTTTCTACAATTGCAATGGGACGGGTTTCGTTTTTAAGATATGTTAAGCCGCTGTGGTTTTCAAACCCCACAAGAGTGTCCGGTGTTATAAAGTCACTCTTTGCCGTAACATTGCCGATAAATCTTTTGTCACCTGCTTCTGTGTAAGCATCAAGAAGGCTTATGCCCAGAAGTTTTTCTGCATTATGAGGTTGATAATAGTGACCAAGAAGCTGATATCCCCCGCATATAGCGAGAAACACCGCGTTTTCATCCGCAGCATCCTGCAGCGAAGCTTTGTGTTTTTGCAGCTCCTTTGACACAGCAATCTGCTGCTGGTCCTGACCTCCGCCCATAAAATAAAAATCATATTTTTTGATATCTATCGTATCACCAATGCCGATTGAATCGATATTTACATCAATACCTCGCCATTCGCAGCGATTTTTTACAGTCAAAACATTGCCCCAATCTCCGTATATATTGAGCAATTTAGGGTAAAGATGAGCAATATTGATTGTATAATTTTTACTATCCATGATTTCATTATTGCAAAAAAATAACTTTTTTAACATTTTTGCCCCACAGATAGTGATTAATTATAATTTATATTATGAAAAAGTCGTTAAAATTACTTATATTGCTTGTTTTGTGTTTAGCTGTCATCAATAATCAGGAAGCACAGGCCTATATTAACCCGGGATCCGGAAGTTATATTTTTCAAACAATAATTGGCGGGATACTCGGCATATTTTATTTGTTCAAAAAGATGTTTTTGGCAGTTATTGGTATTTTTAAACCAAACAAAAAACATATGCGAGATGATACCCAATCAGATGACTAGTCAAACAATATATTACCTTTATCCACTGCTATTATGCACATTGCCGGTGCATGCTATATTTGCACAGAATATGAAAGAAGTTGAATCAAAAAATTATGTGCATTCTCTTTTGATTGTTTGTGCCATTACAATTGCAGGTATTTTTGGAGTTAACAAACTTGTGCACAACATGTTTTTGGCTGAGTTGATATTTTGTACGGTATTTTTCCTGCTGCTTTATTGCAACAATATTTATTTATATTGTGTGAGCAGATTTTTATGGAAAGAAAAAAACACCTATATCCTTTTTAAGATTTTATATCTTATTTTAAGCATTGCAGCAGGTCTTGGAGTTTATTACATTTTTCACACTGTAAATCTTTTGATTTTATCTAAGGTTCTGTTTTATTTTTCCGCTTTTGTAATAATTACAATGCTTGCAAACAATTTAAACAACACAAAAACTTCGGTAGAAATATCATTGCCGGAGAACTTGATTGAGAGCATAAAAGACAAAAACTTGCCTGATATTTATCACATAGTGCTTGACTGCCACATTGGTTTTGACAAAGAAGGTTACAAAGACTCTTATTTTTTTGAAGAGCTGGAAAAACAAGGATTTTGTAACATAACAAAATTTAAGAGCAACTACAACCTCACCCACCTTTCCATGCCATCCATACTAAATATGGAACACATACCTGTGCTTTTGAACAAAGACAAGACAGATTTTTACCCTGAGTCGGTTACGTTTTCTTATTACAGCAACAACAAACTATGGAAAATACTTGAACAATTAAACTATGAGATAAACCTGACCGTAAACCCGATGTTTAACAAAATAGTGCAGAATTCTCAAATCAAAACAAATAACTATTTTTTGAAAGGCATAAATGCTAATTTAAGATTGTTGTGTTTTTCTTCTTTCTTTTCATTTTTGTTAATACCGCTAAAAAAATCATTTAAAATTTTTGAAGACCAATTTGAGTTGTACAAATCATTTTGCGAAAACAATAAAAATAATACCGGAAGAATATACAATTTTATGCATATTTTGGCTCCTCACGGCCCTTTGCTTTTTGATGAAAACGGGCAAAAATTTTCCAGAAAGCAAAGCAATGAATCCAAAAATTATTATAGTTTCTTAAAATACACTGATAAAAAAGTGTTGGAGTTGATTGATACAATAAAACAAAACATGAAGCCAAATTCCGTTATTATCCTACACGGTGACCACGGTTTTTTGAAAAATTCTTTTTTTAACACCTTATGCAGCATTTACTATCCGGACAAAGACTATAACAATATCCCCGCAGAACTTACGGGTGTTAATTTGTTTCGCTGTGTATTAAACAAATTTTTTGGCACAAAAACGGAATATAAACCTGACTTGTATTTTGCAACTGATATAATATCAAAAAATATCATCCACGAAATTGATATCAATAATACACAACAACAAAATTCAGACTTCAACCCTTGTGACTACAAAAAAATATATGATGTATTATGTAAAAAATACAAAAACAAAAAGGTGGTATTGTATGGAGCCGGGAAATTTTTTGAGTTTATAAAAGACAATTTTGACCTGTCAAAATTTAATATAATTGCGGTTTCAGATTTAAAATTCAATGAATTTGATTCTCCAAAACACCTTGAAAACATAGGATTCAACGTTATTGCCCCGCACAAAATACACACCCTTAAACCTGATATCGTAATTATTTGTACAGAAAAACTTATCCCGATAATGAAGTATTTTAAAGAAGAGCTTTTCAAAAATACGGGCAAAAGGTTTAAGTACACATCTTTTGAAAACAGCAGCAAAGCGTATAAAGAGCTGCAAAAAATTGAATGGACAAAAGTATTATTCCCTTGACGCAAAACCCTTAAAGTCGTAATATGAGTATACGCAAGGGTGAGTGGCACTCTGCCAAGAACTCTGAAAAAACGATTAAGTATCGTTTTTTTAGAGGGAAGCTAAGTCAGAAACGTAGTTTCTGCGTGCTGTATAGAGATTAATCATAGTAAAAAGCGCTGCCACTGCTCGATAATTTGACAACTGAACACTTTAATTGGGTGAGTGGCGCAGTGGTAGCGCAGTTGACTCTTAATCAATTGGTCGTGGGTTCGAATCCCACCTCACCCAAAACTTAATAAAACATCGCATTTTTCGAACCCACTGTGGGCTAATCTAAAATCGCAGCGTAACCGCCGCTCAGTCCCACCTCACCCAAAACTTAATAAAACACCGCATTGTTCGAACCCAGAACTTATACCACATGAAAAAACACACATGCACTACCTTATACCTTGTAATCTTTTGTATAATAGCTTTAATTCTGCGGGCCTATCATATAACAGACAAAACATTGTGGGTTGATGAACTTTATGTTTTTAACCTTGCAAACCACTCAAGCGTTTTGACAACCATCTCTCAAACGCTCACAACAGACCTGCATGCACCTGTGTTTTTTGTAATGGTACATTACTGGATTAAATTGTTCGGCACACAAGACAGCCTATTACTGGTTTTACCGGTTATGTTTTCCTGGCTCATGATTGCAACAGGGTGGTTTGTCTGCAAAAAACTTTTCAACACCTCTGCTGCAGTCATTTATACTTTGCTTTCCACATTTAATTGCCTTGAGATTTATTATGCAAAAGAATTAAAATTTTACTCTCTTTTACCATTGCTAGGGCTTTTGAGTTTTTATTTCTTTTCCAAAATAACAGAAGTGGATACCACAAAAACCTTTTGCAAAAAAGATGCACTCTGGCTGGCACTGATAAATCTTTTGATTATTTATACCTTCAACATAGGTATAATATTTGTGTTTATCCAATTCTTGACCGGTTTGTGCTTTGTCTTATACAAAAATAAAACTGCGGTCAAAAAATTTGTCATATCGTTTTTATGCACATTTGTGTTATATCTGCCTTACTTTTACTTTCAAATAAATACCCTAAAAAGCAGTAAAAGCGGCATATGCACAATCACTGACCTGTTTTATTTTGATTTCAGCTTTATTCAAATTCTTTTTCAAAACTTCTTTACACCCCTTTTGGATAACCTTGGCAACAATCAAATAAATTACAATATATTTTCCAATATCCAGAGCCTTAATATAGCTGGATTTTTATTCATTATTCTTATTCCTCTGGCAATCTCTGTTTTTGGAATATTCAAGGCAATTGCTTCCAAAAACACAAAAAACCTTCTGCTTATAATCTGGAGCTCTGTATCAATTCTTGCTATGTGCATACTTGCACAGCTTGATATTGTACCTGTTTTGACAAGATATGTGATAATTTTTCATGCAATATTGATAATGTCTGTGAGCTACGGCCTGTCATTAATTAAAAATAAAAAAGCCCTGTTTGTCACGATCTGCCTGATTGCTTTGCCATTTATAACAACACTAATATCTCCTCATTCACCAGCACTGGGCCGAAGCTCTGCCCACTCTGACGCTGCAGCTGTGCTCAAAAACGCAGCACATATAAAAAACACTGATTTTGTCCTTATGCCTTATATGGGACAATTTCTTTACAAATATTTGCCTGATTCAAAATACATTGATTTCCAAATTGACGAAATACTTTTTAAAGACAATGCTCAATTCAGCGGAAAAACTTTTATAAACTCAAACAATCTAAACGATTTTGCAAGGACAAAACAGCCTTCGGCGGTGGTTGAAGAGTATTTGAGCGAATACCTGTCTTTAATGAAAAAAGGTGATAGATTGTTTTTTGTGCAGTCATACCTTGCCTATGTCATAAGAGATGACATATATATTGAAGTGGCTAATAACATCGATTTGGATGCAAAAAATCTGAATAAAACACAAAAAGCAGTAAGGTTCAGAATTCTGTACACAAAAATGCAGTCTGATATTTTAGCGGTTTTAAGAAAAAATTTAAAATTAACCCATATCTACAACGCGCAGAGCATGGATTTAAAAATCTATGAGTTTGAAAAGTTTTAAAAATTCTTGTAAATTTTTTTAATAACAACAGTAATAATATAGCAATTTTTCATATTCAGCGGTTTTATAGCCTCATATGAAAATTCTCCCCGTAATTCATAACAACAGTTTGAATTTGCTATGCGCAAAAAAATATCTCGCTTCTACAATAAACTCCAAAAGCGATGATGGCTCAATGCGTCCAAAATCAGCCTACACATATCGTCCGGCAAGTTTCAAAGGGCTGGATACAATCGCGTTTATAGGTGATTTAAAAAACCTGGACAACTTGCATTGCCCGCTTTGCGGTACAAAAATGTTTTCCAAAAAAGAATCTGCTGCGGCTATGGAAGAAGCCAAAACAGTAAAAACACCGGAAGACCTGTGCAAGTATCTTGAAAAATACAACGAGCATATAAATCCGGAGTTTAAATCGATTTTAAAAGATGCAAAACTCAAATTCTACAAAAATACATTTCCGGATATAGACAGTTTTTTGGAAAGTTTAAGAAAAGATTATTACAAAAAAACCAATCATACGATAGAAAAAACCTTTGAAACTATCGACAATTTTATCAATGATGAAAGCCTGAACGCACATGACAAAGACCTGCTTTTAAAATGCAGAAAAGATTTTTTTGAAGCAGCACAAAACAAATCGCACAAATTTATTTTAAAAAGATTGACCGATATATTAAGAGAAACTGCTGCATTTTTGCAGTCTGAAGAAAAAAATCATATCTATACTCAAATACTAAAACCGCTCAGAATGTCTGCAAAAGCTGAATTCCTATTCGACAGCAGAGAATTGAACAATAATGACAACAGACAAATGGCATTTTTGCGCAACATGTTTTATTATTCCAACTCAGATATTCATAAAGTCAACAACAAAATGGAAGCCCAAAACGACAGCATATTAAACATGATGCTGAGTTGTGAAAACTGCGCTATCGAAAAAAACAATATTTTCCGTTTGAATGACCACGCATCAAGGCTTTATTTTTACAATCATATTTCAGAATTGTCACAACATGCACTAAACGGACGCATAGAAAGCAACAAAGCCTATCCGCTAAAACTTATTGCACTGGTCAGAGAGCTGTCTTTTAATAAAATAAACCCTGATTATAATGCTGAACCTATCAAAAAACTGTCCGAAACAACAGGTGTTATCAACAATAAAGATTGCGACTTTGAGCTTGTCTCTTATAAAGATATGCCCTGCATAACTTGCGGGCAAACCACTATCACGCACGAACAAAAATGTGATATTTACGAAAAAATCAAAAATACAACTACTCCCTATGAGCTGGCAGAAATAATAAACGAAAACATTGACCTGGTAAAAAGAAAATATCTGGAAGTGGCGGATGAAATAAGTTTTGAAATAGCCAAAAAACCCTCCATCAAAGACGATGAGCTGCTGCAAAACCTTCGCAAATACAAAAAGCAAAAAAATGAACAACTCTTGAGCGGTTTCATAAACTACGGCCACGCTGCAATAAAAAAATACAACCTCCACAAAAAAGACAAAGAGCGTATGATTGCATATTTGAAAGCAGTCAAAGAGTTAAAAGACGACTTAAAAGAAGATTCACCGTTTGATTATGAAACTTATTACAAGGCATTAAAAGACACTGTCGGCAAAATGGATACACCTCATGAAAAAGAAATGTTTAAGGAATTAAAATTGCCTGCCAGAACTGCTTTTTTATCCCATCTTCTACTTTTCCCCAAAAAAGAAACCACTGAAAAAGTAGGTACAGCACTGAAAGTAATGGCACAGGACCTGTTTAAAAACTCTGTGGCGACCACGGCAAACCTTAATAAAATGGCAGACCCTCATGACAAAGCCTACAGGCGCAACAAACCCTCTGACAAAGTTGTTATGTGCAGAAGCTGCCAGAATGAACTTAACGGAAAACCAATGAGCCTATGGGCTGACGCCTATCCTGAAATAAAAGAAAACATGTCAAAAAACCTAAGAAAAGCAGACGAAATTATTAGAAAAAACAACATAAAAGGTTACGACCTTTATGCATATGAAGTTGTACAAAACATAAGAAGGCTCTCCGAAGGCCAGATTGATATTTCTTTAAACTCCATATAGCTACTGTTGTTTGTGAGAAAACAAAGGAACCACCGGCTGTTTTATATACTCATAAGGCTGTGGATTGTCCTCAAACAGCTCAATGTTGTTTTTGTTTAAAAATTGTTTGTAATTGTCAAACAAAGCTGGATAAGCACGGTTAAGAGCATCAACATCTGCCATTTCATAATATTCTTGAATAGTTTTTTTGTCATCCAGCTGGGTATAATGTGGAATTTTAAGAAAATTGCACATTTCTGTTGCTCTGGAATCATGATTACAACAAAGAGCAACAGCGCCAGAGTTCAAGGCCAGTATTGAGCCGTGGAGCCTGTATCCAAACACAAAATCAAACTGTGATACAAAATTTTTCCAGCTTTCAATATCCGCAAAAACATGGAATTTATCTTCGCACAATTTTTCTTCATCTTTTCTTTGCAAAGGAGCGGTGAAATCATCAAGCGTAAGCCTTGCAATAATGTCTCTTTCGTTAAAATCCTGCAATACCGTATGATAATTGTTTATGCTCCTTGTAAAGTTTTTGCTGGACTGCATGATGTTTAACTCACCAAAAGGTTTTTTATGCACAATCCTGTCTCTGCCGTTTTCAAAATAAGATGGACAGCCGATGACTTCCGTGTTTGATATACCGAGTTTTGACATTACCTCCTGAGTAAACTCACCTCTCAGACCTATGAGCTCACAATATTCAGACAATTTACGCAAAAATTCTACAAGCTCAGGGTTCAATTTTTTGTAGAACTCTTTGTCAAACCCGCTAAAACAGTTGGCACCCAGGCCTGCTACTATAACTTTTTTATTAAGCCGTTTTAAAAAATTTATGATATTTGTATATGGCAAGGTCAAAGAATACGACTCAAAAAGCCTTATCTGGTCCTGCAAGATAAAAAACACATGCGTACATTCGTTATTTATGATTTCTATATCTTTATCACTTTTAGAAAAATCATACGTATAAATATTTTGGATATGAGGTATGTCACAAATTCCACCCAACACAGCTTTCATCAATCCATAAGTGATGTAGGAGTTTCCGGTATTCCCGCCAAGCGGAGTGAGAATATCTTCTACAGTTTTGTAAGAAAATTCTTTTAAATGTATATTGCTGTTGATAAAAAAAGGCTTTACCTTTGACACAGTAATCTCCTTCAACTTTTATTTTTTAAAATTATACATTAAAAAACAGGCCTTGAATAATCAAAGCCTGTTTTAAATTTATAACCTTAGAAAACTAAGCAGTAGCGCCTGATTTTTCTATGATTTCTTTTTCTACGTTAGCAGGAACCTGTTCGTATTTAGCAAATTCCATAGAGAATGTACCACGTCCTTGAGTTTTTGAACGGATGTCTGTAGCATAACCGAACATTTCAGCAAGCGGAACCATTGCTCTGATTTTTTGGATTCCAGTACCTTCGATAATTTCCATACCTTCGATACGGCCTCTTCTTGAAGCGATGTCGCCTACGATATCACCTGTATTTTCTTCAGGTACTTCGATTTCAACTTTCATCATAGGTTCTAAGATACAAGGTTTAGCTTTTTTAGTACCTTCTTTGATAGCCATAGAACCTGCGATTTTAAACGCCATTTCAGAAGAGTCAACTTCGTGGTAAGAACCATCGTAAAGTGTAACTTTAACGTCAATCATCGGGAATCCTGCGAGTACGCCGCCTTCAAGAGCTTCTTCCATACCTTTTCTTGCAGGTTCGATGTATTCTCTAGGAATAGCACCACCAACGATTTTGTTTTCGAACACGAATCCTGCATTTTCTTCAGCAGGTTCGATTTGGATTTTAACGTGACCGTATTGACCTTTACCACCTGATTGACGGATGAATTTAGAATCCTGGTCAGCGTTGCCTCTGATAGTTTCACGGTAAGCAACCTGTGGTTTACCAACGTTAGCATCAACTTTGAATTCTCTCAAAAGTCTGTCTACGATGATGTCTAAGTGTAACTCACCCATACCGGAGATGATTGTCTGGCCTGTTTCTGTATCAGATTTAACACGGAAAGAAGGATCTTCTTCAGCAAGTTTTTGAAGAGCAATACCCATTTTATCCTGGTCAGCTTTTGTTTTAGGTTCAATTGCTACAGAGATTACAGGCTCTGGGAATGTCATTCTTTCTAAGATGATAGGTGCTTTTTCATCACAAAGTGTATCACCTGTTGTTGTGTCTTTCAAACCAACAGCTGCGCAAATGTCGCCTGCGTAAACTTCTTGGATTTCGTTTCTTTGATCAGCGTACATTTGTACAAGTCTTGAAATACGTTCTTTTTTACCGTTAGTAGCGTTAAGAACATAAGAACCTGCTGTCAATTTACCTGAGTATACACGCAAGAATGTCAAACGACCAACATAAGGGTCAGTCATAACTTTGAATGCGAGTGCTGCAAAAGGTTCGTCTTCTGAAGAGTGTCTTTCAACTTTTGTACCATCTTCCAATTCGCCTTCAATAGCTTTTACATCTACAGGAGAAGGAAGGTAGTTAACAACATTGTCTAACAACAATTGAACACCTTTGTTTTTAAACGCTGTACCACAGCACATAGGAACAATTTTGTTTTCGCAAGTTGCTTTTCTAAGTACTCTTTTAAGCTCTTCCATTGTAGGTTCTTCACCTTCGAGGAATTTCATCATCAATTCATCATCGTGTTCAGAAATAGCTTCAACTAAAGCTGCGTGATATTCGTTAGCTTTGTCTAACATGTCAGCCGGAATATCTTCAACTTTGATATCAGTACCCAAATCGTTAGTGTAGATGTGAGCTTTCATATCAATAAGATCGATAATACCTATGAACTGGTCTTCTGCACCGATTGGTAATTGGATAGGATGAGCATTTGCACCCAGTCTGTTTCTCAATTGTTCAAGAACACGGTAGAAGTTAGCACCTGTTCTGTCCATTTTGTTTACAAATACCATACGAGGAACTTCGTATCTGTTAGCCTGTCTCCAAACTGTTTCAGATTGAGATTGAACACCACCAACCGCACAGAATACAGATACAACACCGTCTAATACACGCAGTGAACGTTCTACTTCGATAGTGAAGTCAACGTGGCCGGGTGTGTCGATGATGTTTAATTGGTGACCATTCCACATAGCTGTAACAGCAGCTGATTGGATAGTGATACCACGTTCACGTTCTTGATCCATAAAGTCGGTAACTGCTGCACCATCGTGTACTTCACCTAATTTGTGAGTTTTACCTGTATAAAACAAGATACGTTCTGTTGTAGTTGTTTTACCGGCGTCGATGTGAGCTGCAATCCCGAAGTTTCTAACTTTTTCCAATGGGACTTGTCTTGCCATTTCGTTTTTCCTTTTTTATTTTATCTGATACTAAAAATTAACAGCATTAAGCTATCTTAAGAAGATTTTCGCACAAATATGAAAAATTTTACAGCAAGCCTAAAATCCGCAGGACAATCTTTACAATTTTTTATATTGCAAAAGCCCATTGACGAAGGGATTCGCTTTGTTTATAATAAATAAAAATTTACTAAAAATTTAACTGCATCATAGGGATAAGATGAAAATTAATAGTATTTGTACATCGCCTGTTTCTCGTTTAAAACATAAACAATCTTTTCACCAGACAGTTGGCGAAAAAGAAACTTTTCGTGACAAATACAGGGAACATGCCGGGTTATACAACACATTAGCCGCAATAACTTCCATAATAATTGCGGGTAAACTATACCTGCATAGCAGGAAATATCTTACTTTTGAACAAACTTTAGAAAAAAACGGCATACAAATCAACAACAATATTGCAGTCCTAAAAAAAAGCGGGGAAAAGTTTACAGGCGTTATCGAACGGAAAATAAAAAAATTAACTTCCTCAAAAATAGAAAGAACAAGATACAACAAAGGCATAATTGAAGAAAAAACATACACAGGAAAAAATGGTAAAGAAATTAAAGCTTATTTTTATAAAGATGGCGATTTGCTCTATGACGTCGGCGAAATATACCAAGACAAAAACCTAAAAGCGTATGCAACAGGTAAATATTCCAAAGGTAAACTTGTAGCACTTGGGGACGGAATTTGTAATGTAAATAAATCTGTTTTCGAGAATTATAGAAAAAATATGAAAGCATCAATTCCCGGGTGGGGTGTATAAAAAATATGAAAATAGGTAGTATACAAAATAATCACGTAAATTCCATTAAAAGTAAAAAACATCGTGTATCTTTTCGTTCGGGATTGCCAAATTCTTTTGTAGAATATGTTAAACATGCTGATGTAAATAAAATAACAACAAAGCTTGCCAACATAGGTTTTTTAGGAGATTTTAAAGGATGCAAAACCGTAGCTGCTTGTACAGAAAAAACTGTTGAAATTTTTAAAAAATACAATTTACCAATTCCAAAAAGTTTAACGTTTGAACCAATACAAGATATAGATACAGCGGGTAGCTATTGCAGCATATTAAAGCATGTAACAATTAACTCGGATATAAAGAATTTTTATGACATTAATCTTTTAAACAAAATGGAAGAAAATCAAAAAGGTTTTCACCCGACAAAACATTTTCTTGCAACATTTATACATGAATTTAGTCATAATGCACATTATGAAAATATAATCAAAAATCATGGCCTGGAAAAAGCAAATGCTATTTGGGATGAATTCCGTAACAGAAAAATCACTGCTTTTTGGGCTAAATTTTACAACGGAAATTATGCTAAAAAAAACATGCTTGAATATATGTCAGAAACAATTACAAAAAAAATAGCCGGTAATCTTGATGAAAATTTAAACTTTATAAATTACCCTAAATTGGGTTTTGTAAAAAGAATAAAAAGTAATGATTTCCGATACGATATGTATGGAGACCGATACACTTTGTATGATAAGAATATCTTTGAAGCCATGAAAATCACTGACAGTGCAATTTGGAACGGTGATATTGAATTTTTATACAGAGACGGATTCGGAATAAAAGGGCAAATAAATTTTAAAGAAATAAATTCCTATTTTAATACAGCAAAGCAATTTAAGGAATTACTGAAAGGTTGATATCTTAACCATAAAAATATTCAACTATAAAGAGCAAAAAGATTACCTTTTAACAATTTATACTAAAAGATGAAAATATTTTTGAGCCGCTGGCGAATGTATCTGTTTTATTAGCAGATTGTTCATTTTGAATATTTTTTAATACAGGTATATCCTTTTTATTATGCATTTTTACACCCACAAAAGACAGCGCAACACCCAAAACAGCAATTCCTGTATAAACAGGCAATTTTTTCAAAACAGCTCTTTTTTGCGATTTAGAAAAAAACAAATTATCTGCATTTTTGTAGAATATTTTTTCTATTAACTCATCTGCTTCTTTTTGAGAAAAAGCATTTTTTATAGCATTTTTGACATCAGTCACAACTTTTTGGTAAGCTTCACGAGGTTTCAGGCCGTTTTCACCGTTTGCGCCAAATCTGCCTATCGGCGCGTCAGTACCGAATAATAGCCTGTCTGTTTTATCACCTTTTGATGTATTTTTCAACCTTTTTATAGCTTCAATAATATCCGGTTTCTCTGTTGTATCTGCATTTACCCAGGAAATATCAGCATATAATTTAGCGGAATTATTTTCTATTGATTCAACCATAATATCAACGGCAGCTTTTGTATTGTTTCCGGTGTTGCCGCCCATATGGCCCAGTATTACAGGGACATCTTTATGTCTTTTGGCAAGCTCATAAATCTGGTCAGGCCTGGAATATTCGCATCTTTTCACAATATTGCCCTGGCCGTAATCAACATCAAATGTTCTGTCTGAATGAAAAAGGCAAGGCAGATTATGTTTGTGCGCAAAATCTAGATAAGAGTCATATGCCCTGTCAGACGCAGACAACTGCATACTTTTGGGGTGGAACTTAAGACCGGTAAAGCTGTCCGGATTTTCTTTAAATAGTCTTTCAATCAGCGTTGTATCACCATTAGTAATATTAGGCTGGCAAACGGCAAGAGGCGCTATTTTGGGGTTATTTTTTGCAATTTCTAAAAGCTGTTTATTTCCCTGCATTTCATCAAGAATGCCTTCGGGCTCGATACAGCTCAGGTTTGACACAATCATTTTTTCAATCACATCTCCGCCATCAAGAGGCGATTTAATAAAAATATCAAGGTCATTTTGGGAATACAAAGCCTGCCCCCATTTTCCAACGTGTGTGTGAGCGTCGATAATTTTACCTTTAAAACTAATATTTTTACTCCTCGTGACATTCATCATATAAATTTCAAATATAAGCAAAAGCTGCAATTTAGTCTTTATGTTTTTTAGCCATCATAGCACCGATTGCCGTGAACACAAGACCGATTACGGCAAAACAAGTACCTGTAAATCCTGCACGAACACCCATTTCTTTTAGCTTGAGCAAATCTTTATTTTTGGCTACTTTCCTGTACAGGTTTGTCATTCCGTCAAAAATACCGCTCACTACAGCGCCTGCTGCAAATTGTGTAGCTGTATAAGCTGCCAATCTTCCGGCTTTGGAAGGCTGTTTATATTCGGAATCTGTACGTCCGAATGACTGTTTTCTTTTAGTACCGCAGCAATTTGTATTTGAGCTTACTGTATTTACGGATTGAATCATTTTTACACTCCTTACTTGTTACAAGTATAAAACGCCTGAAAGTATTTTTTTGCCATTTATGTCAGCAAATGTAACAAAAATTCACTATTATGCTAAAATAAATGCATTACTAAAAATTCCGGAGTTTATTATGGACGAAAAACATTTAATACTCGAGCAATACAGAATTTATAACGAAATGAAAGAGAGTTTTATCAACCGCTCTTTTATGATTAACAGATTTTTCATGATTTTTTCGGCAGTGTTTTTATTCAGCCTCATATTTGCAAAAATGATAATGCCCTCGCAGTTTTTTCTGCTGCTTGGTCTTGAAATTTTCGGCATTGCGTCTTGCATAATGTGGATATCCAATCAGGATGCATACTCCACAATTATAAAAATCAAATACAATGCTGTTATAGAAAAGCTGGAAGAAGATCTGCCAAAAGCACCTAACAAAGACGAATACAAAGAGCTCACAGACAAACGCTCAAACAAAAGAATCATTCTTGTAAAAGATATACAAAAATGGTTTGCCATACTGTTGATGCTTGTTTTTCTTGCCAACACGCTTGTGGATATAGCCAATGCACTTTTGTCTCATATTTTAAATGCATAGATTATACCTTCCGGCAATGAAACAGATGCCGTCTGCCGGTATAATTGCACTATGACTAAGAATGAAATTGAAATATACACACTTCCAACGTGTCCGTTTTGTATAAAGGCTAAAGAAAAGCTCAAAGACAATTATCTGGACTACACAGAGTATGACATCTCGCAAAATGAAGAAGACATACGAAAAATGCTTGCAGAGCTTTTTGATATCCCTACAGGCCGTGCAACCGTGCCTCAAGTTGTGATAAACGGTAAACATGTCGGAGGTTATACAGAGCTCAAGGAGCTCATAAATTCCGGAAAGCTTAACGATTATCTAAACTAGTTTTTTTCGTCTATAATTAAATATAATAACGATGACAAAGCGATAAAGGCGGATTTATATTTATGGAAGAAAAAAACTTTGATACACAGCTTGAAAGCGCTATGACTCTTTTTAAAAAAAGAGATTATGAAGGTGCGATGGAAGAATTTAAAAGGCTTCTTGATAAGGATAACAAAAACCCTCACCTGTACAATAACATAGGGCTGTGCTATTCGCACCTCGGCCAGACAACAATGGCCGAAGAATATTTTAAAAAAGCGCTTTTCATTGATGACAAAATGGTGGAAACCTACATCAACCTTGCTGATATTTATTACAAAGAAAACCGCCTTTGGGATGCAATCGACCTTTTGCAAGGAGCTATTGCGCTTGTTAGTGACAATGCTGCTTTGAGACACTACCTTGCCAGAATTTATATTGAAGACAAACGCTATGACGATGCAATTGATGCGCTTGATTCTGTCTTAGAGCTTGCTCCAAAAAACTATGACGCAAACTGGGACCTTGGAATGGTCTATTTTGAGCTGGGTGATTATGACAGCGCCATTGCTAACTTTGAAGAAGTTTTAAATTATATCGAAGACAACGAACTGATATTCTATCAGACAGCTCTTGCTTACGAGGCTAATGACGAAATCGACAAAGCAATATCAAACCTTTTAAAAAGTATTGCCGTAAACGACAAATTCCCGCTGGGCTACAAGCGTCTGGGTATGCTGTTTATGGCGCGCGGTGATATGGAAGACGCAAAAGAGTATTATGAAGAATATCTGAAATTCGACATCCCGCAGGAAGAAAAAGAGCAGATACAAAATATCTTAAACCGTCTAGGATAAATTCATGTTATCAAGCGTTTTCTGGCTTGCAAGAATTGAGGTAATGGAATTTCCGCTAAAGATGTATTTTGCAGCGTTTTGAATATCCTGAGCACTCACTTCGTCTATGAGTTTGAGGCTGTCATTAACAGTTGCAATACCGTTTAAAGAGTCTTTTGAACTGTTTAGCACAGCTGTTTGAGAGTCTGATGTTTCAATGGAATTTAAGAGTTTTGTTTTAATCATCAGCTTGGCTGCCTCAAGCTCCTGTGGAGTTACAAGCTCGTTTTTCATTTTTTCAATATGATTTTTAAATCCATCCAGTGATTTTTTTACGTTGTCGTATTGTTGTATATTTTCTGACGGATTGTCTGTAGTTGTTTTGATACCGAGAGACACAACGCCTGTATCGCCGACAAAATCAATATTGGATTCTACCCTGTAAGCCAGTTTTTGTTTTTCTCTCAAATCTTCAAAAAGACGAGATGACGGCCCTCCGCCAAGAATTGTGTTTAAAAGCGTAAATACAGCATGGTCTTTGGGGTTGTAATTTGTTTTAAATTTGTATGCCTGAATAATATCAGCCTGATTTCTTTGCTGTGCTTTTGTTAAAACCTGATTTTGAGCAACAGGTGCAAAAGATTTAAAATGCTCTGTGCTGAATTCTTTAAAATCACCTAATCCGGCAGACAATTTTGTAACAACCGCGTTTTCAAGATTAGGATTTTTTTCAAAAGGAGCAGTAAAGACACCCTTTGCCATAGCATTTTGTTTTATGTAATTAAAAAAGCTTTTTACATCATCCATGGTTATTTCATCAATAGATGCGAGCACCTGCTCTTTGGTTGCAAACTCTGTTAGATTAGGGAACAGAGCATTTGATGCGATTTCCGAAGCTGAAGCATCAATATTTGAGACAGCTTCTCTGACAAGCTCTTTTGCATAGTTAAAGCTTTTTTCGCTGAATCTTGGCTGCTCAAAAACCTCTTTGATAAGGTCAATTGCCATGCCTGTGTCTGATGCAAGAGAAGTAACATTTGCACTTACGGATTGAAAATCCGCATCAAATTTTAAAGACATGCCGGCTTTGTAAACATCTTTGTAAAAAGCATCATAGTTTTTGTCTTTAGAACCTTCGTTAAGAATCACGGAAAGTATTGCAGGCACAGCAGGTTTTACATCAGCCGGTTGTGTTGTTTGCAAAACTATTTCAGATGTAGAAATATCAGACTTGTTAGGGTTGAGCACAATCTCCATGTTATTTGCAAGCTTGTACTGCTTAACCTTGCTCAAATCCATCATCTTGTCTTCGAGACGACCTTTAAAAGACACTGTATTTGCGTTTGCTGACGGAGTCATTTGAGAAAGTCTTACATCAAACTTTTTGTTTGCGTTTTGATAATTGGCCATGATAGCTGTGTCTTCTAAATTTTCGGGATGCACAACAGATAAAGAGGCCTTGTTCAAATCCAGATATTTCTTTGCAAAAGCTGAAATATCAGCAGCTGTTATGCTGTCTAAAATCGGAAGATAGTTTTCCACATATGCAAGGTCATCATCCAAAAGCGCATTGCCTATCAAATTATTTAGAAGCTGCGAGTTTTCAGACACTTTTGAATATGTCATTTTCAAAATCTTTTTGGCTGTGTCGAGCTCTTCTTGTGTAAGCGGTTTTTGTGAAAGCTTGTTTATTTCAGCGTAGACTGTTTTTATTACATCTTCTGTCTTTTGAGGTGTAGATTGAGACGCAATCATTATGGCCTTGGGGTCTGTTGGACGGTTGCCCACTCTTTCGATGTTCATCATTGCGCTGGATTGAATTTTATTCAATGCTCTGCTGATTCTTGCGTTTTTATACCCCAGAAGTGCTGTCATAAGCACTTCCATCTCAATATTTTCTTTGGTGGAATTGTTTTTTGGCCCGGCAAAACCGAGTGCAAAAATGCTAGACTGGGCTTTTGGCATTTTTACATCGACCCTGACAGGTTTTTGTATACCGTTAAATTCCTGATATTTTCTGTTTTGAACAGGAACATAAGCGCTTTTGTTAAAGTATTTTGCAATTGTATTTATTGCTTCGGCAGCAGGAACCTCGCCTGTGACAACGGTTGCGCAGTTGTCCGGAGTGTACCACAGGTTGTAATAGTCAAGCGTGTCTTTTCTTGTGAGTTTGTTTATATTGGAAATAGAACCCGCAACTAAATCAGACGAAGTTGATTGGATTTGAAAAAGGTTTCTTACACAGTTATTCAATGCAATATTCTCGCTCTGGTCACCAACCATGCTGATTTCAGAAGTAACAGGGCCTTTTTCTTTTTCCACCATTTCGGCAGTATGTTCAGGATACTGAAGCTGTTCCGACTGGATATAAGCTGTTGAATCAAACACATTGCCTTTGCCGAGAAGCTGCGATGTTACAAAGTAGTTGGTCTGCGAAAAACCTGTGGAAGCATTTGTAATCGCACCAAGCTCATTAACAATTCTGAAAAAGTCTCCGGCTTTTAACCCGCCGCCATTTGGACTTTTTGAACCGTTAAAGGCCATGTGTTCATTAAAATGACTAATGCCTCTTTTATCATCAGGCTCATTCATAGAACCGACGTTGTAGTATGTTTCAAGAACAGTAGGGCCTTTTTTCTCAAGCACAGCTACTTTCTGGCCGTTTGCCAGTTTAAAAAGCTTTGCAGGAGGAGAAAACGGAAGCTTAATATCTCTCACATACGCATATGAAATAGGAGCCTGTGCAAGCACCTGTGCTTTTAACGTTTCAACTGCTTTATTGTTTATTGGATTTGAAGCAGCGCTTGAGGTTGCACCCTCAACCCGTTGAGAGTCAATCTGTGTCGGCGCCGTCAGAGTTTGATTTTCTATAGCATTTGAAACGTTATTTCGCACATTGCCTTGCACAGGCGTTTGTATATTATTGTTTAGTTTAAGACCATCCAACTTCATAAGTTTTTAATGCTTCCTTAATGTTTATAAACCCTCAAAATTAAAAAATTGCTTAAAAATAACGTCATGTAACACAATTTTAAAAAAATCTTAACATAAAAACAGGAAACCCGCAGGATTCCTGTTTTGTATCAAAAAGCAGAAGAAGACTTAACCGGGATAATCCGATTCATCGTTTTCTACAATATCAAAATCACGTTTTTTCCAGCCTTTAAAACCGCCGATAACTTCCATCACAGGGTAACCTTTATCAGCAAGCATATAAGCAGCTTTCTGGCTCAACTGGCAAAGGAAAGAATAGCTGTATAAAATATTTACCTTATCCTTAGAAAGTTTAACAAGCTGGTCTTCCATCTGGTCATATGGAATATGCACAGCATAAGGGATATGGCCTTTGATATAGTCTTCGTATTTTCTTACGTCAATAAGATTGAACTCATCAAGATGTTTGTCAATAAGGTGTTTTAACCTGTCAGGGCCGATAGTGTGTGCCAGTTTTGCTTTAAAAAAATCTTTGGCTTTACCGGCATCCTGAGCAGTTTTCCAAATTTCTTCGTGTCTCATTTGATTCTCCTTTAAATTTTTCCATCCACAATTTAAAGGAAACCGGCCGGTTTTTCATTCGACAAAACGGCTATAATTTTTTATCTAAAACTTTTCTTTGGTGTGCTCGTCAATATATTTTTGCACGCCTTTTGTGATAATCAAATCAGGCTCTGTGTAAGCAAATTCCTGCAATTTTGCCAGTCCTTCGTCTGTTTTGCCCTGTTCCATCAGAATCATTCCTACCATTACCTGCGCAAGGGGATTTTTTTCGCTTTCTTTTTTGTAGGTTTTAATTTTTTGGCTGCCTATGCCAAGACGCTTGTAAACAACTGCCAGATCCTGATAAAGCCCGAAATTCATCGGGTTTAGTTTGATTGCTCTTTGCAGAGTATCCTGTGCAAGTGCCGGGTAGCCGATTTTCATATAACAGTTGGCAAGGTTTGCATAATATACAGAGCTGGCCTGTGTATTAGGGTCTAAAAGCACTGCCATTTGAAACTCTTTTATTGCCGGAGCGTAATATCTGTCTTGCATATAGATTACACCGCGGTTGTTATGCTCCACTGCGTTTCTCTGCGCATCAATGTTAAAGACCTCCATCTTGGCCTGTGCGCATAGTGGAACCATAACAAGACATAAAGCTAAAAGTGTTTTAACGAAGTACAATTTCCTGACCTTCTTTTGGGATAAAACAGTTCTTACAATTTTCAGTATAATGATTTTCTATCTCAAGTAAAAATTCATCGTTATAATTCGGGTCAAAATGGAAAAACGCAAGAGACTTTGCCTTTGCCTGAGAGAAGGTCTCTAAAGCCATGTCAAACGTAGAGTGGCCATAGCCCTGTTTTGAAAAATATGCATTGAGGTATTCTTCGCTTGTGTACTGTGCGTCGTGGATGAGCAGGTCAGTGTCTCTTGCAAAAAGCACGAGTTTTTTGTTTGCACCCACGTAGCCCTCTGTATCTGTTGCATAAACAAGTGATTTGTCTTTGTAAGCAATTTTATAAATCATCACGCCCTGTTTGGGGTGAGAGTTTGATTTTAAGCAGCTTATAACAACTTCTTCGCCTTCGGGTATATAGTCTTCATCGTTTTCGATTTTCACCATGTCGGGCGTATCATCATCTTCGTTAAAAATGAGAGCATAGTTATCGTTTATGTCATAAAAACTTATTTTGGAATTCAAATCATTGAGCCCGAGAGGGAATGATTTGTCAAAAACAAGGTCTGAAATAACGCTGTCGAGCCCTTCTTCATATTCCGAAAACCCTACAATATTGATTTTTGAATCGTTCATATGAAGCGGTTTAAAAAACGGAAGCCCCTGAATGTGGTCATTATGTACATGGCTTAAAAGTATTGTTGCATTCACCGGTTCTTTATGAAACTGCGCAACATACTCTTTCAAAAGCTCGTTGCCGCATTTTATAATGCCTGTACCCGCATCAAGAATAATCAAATGGCCGTTGACGTTTACTTCAATACACGCAGTGTTGCCGCCGTATTCCAGAAAATTAAAATCCGGTGTCGGGTGGCTGCCTCTGACGCCTCTGAATTTAACGATAAACTTGCCTTTTGTATCTCTCATTATTAAAACTCCATTTTTATTATAACCTATTTATCAAGAACCACAATCGTGTTTTGGTCGGATTCTTCTCCGGCCAGGGTAGAAGATGAAAATGTCAGCATTTTGGCCTTTTTTTGTACTTCTTTAAGGTTTGTCTCTCTAAAATCAAATGTAAAAACAACTTTGTTTTTAAGATTGTTAACGGTCACAATCCTAAACGCATTGGGATATGTGGCCAGAGAAGGCGTGCTGACATGCAGAATATTTCCTTCTTTATAAATCTTTGTTGCATGATAATGTCCGCTAAAAATAGCCATGGGCATTTTGTGAGAATTTATTACATCGTAAAACTCAGAAGCATTTGTTATCCTGTGATGAAAGCTCGGAAAGGGCTCACGCAAAGGGTGATGCAAAAATATCAAAGGAAGCTGGCCGTTTGTCTGGCAGTCATCAAGCTCACAATCCAGCCATTTCAACTGCTCCTGAGGCAGATACCCTGTTGCAGTAATTTTGTTGTCAATTGTAGAATCCAGCACTATTACTCTGTAGCCTTTTTTAGGGCTGAAAGAGTAATAAAAGTTGTCAAACTTCATGTTTTTATTGTGTTTTTTTACAAAATCAAAATATTTGTCTTTTTTAAACGAAGTACCGACAGCAGCGTCATGGTTTCCGAATACAAAATACCACGGAGCTTTCAGCTTGTTCATCTGTTTGCATGCCTGCTCGAGCAGTGTTTTTTTCGGCTTGTCAATCAAATCGCCCGTAACAATCACAAAATCTATATGCGGCACAGAATTTATCTGTTCTATTTCATCCTTAAAAAGCTCGGGAGTGTGAGAGAGCACTTTGTAGCTTGTGTCAACGGTTTTGTCGGACAAATGCACATCGGAAATCTGTGCAAACTTTAAGGGTTCTGCGTAAGAAAGCGCGCTCACGCCAAAATAAACACACACAACAAAAACTGCCCAGTACACAATTCTGCTTAATAAACTTTTTTTCTTTTTATCAGCCGCCATATACAAAAATCCTCGCTTAAAAATTATTTTCGTTAGCTTCTTCTACAATTTTATTTATTAAATCCGATTCAAAATCCGTCTTGTGATTAACAAGTTTGACTAAATATTCTATATTACCGGCAGGGCCTTTTATGGGCGAAAATGTAAGTTTTTCCGGATACAAATCAAGGGTTTGAGCATAGTTTATTACATCCTGTATTACCTTGTAATGGGTGCTTTTTTCTCTTACCACACCGTTTTTTCCCACAAGCTCTTTTCCTGCTTCAAATTGAGGTTTGATTAAAGTGACAATCTCTATTGTGTCTTTATCCATCAGTTTTTTGATATTTTCGAGCACCTTTGTGACAGAAATAAAAGACAAATCCATTGCGCAAAAATCGGGCAGAACATCAGTTTCGTCGTATATTTCAGATGGTTTACAGTTTTTTATGTTTGTTCTTTCAACAACCTTAACCCGCTCATCGCTTCGCAGTTTCCATGCAATTTGTCCATAGCCCACATCCACTGCATAAACGTATTTTGCACCGTTTTGGAGCATGCAGTCCGTAAACCCGCCTGTTGACGCTCCTGCATCCATGCATACACGGCCTTTTAAATCTATATCAAAAGCTTTTACGGCCTTATCCAGCTTGAGCCCGCCTCGAGAAACAAAAGGCAGCGATTTAATTTCGATTCTTGTGTTATCTTTGAGTTCAAGAAGATAACCTGCTTTTGTAATAACTTCGTCATTAATTTTGACATCGCCGGCCATGATTGCGCCTTGCGCTTTGCTTTTTGTTTCAAAAAAGCCTTTGTCCGTCAAAATTTTATCCAAACGTTCTTTATTTTTTGCCATAGAAGTATTATTACACAATATCTCTGTGAGTAATATATCTATTTAATCTTGTTTGTGGGAAAAATATTTGTAAGTATTCCTGAATCAAATTGTCGACTTTAGTTTCCATAGTTTCGTTTGACTGTCTTTTGCTGTCATACGAGTTTGTGGTAGCGTGTCCGTTTTGGGTCGGAACCATTTTTTCATATCTGAATTTTTCAGGATTTCTTCGGCTTATATTTATAAGCTCTGTAGAATTTGGCTTTTTGATTTCTACCAGAATACTGTCCTCAAAAGAAACGCTGTTGTATAAAGGTCTTACAGTAACTGTTGCAGCTTCTTTTTTGTGATATTTTGACAATTCAATATATTTACCCGGCACAGCTTTTTGTTTACGCAATTTTTCCATTTGCTCCAAAAGCAGCTCCTCTGTTTTTTTAATAAGAGCCTTGGATTTTTTGGAAATAACCTCTCTGGGAAGCTTCATTTCAATATCATCCGAAATTTTAATGCGTTTTATATTGTCACTACCTGCTTTGAGAGCTTTTGACACGGATTCTATCATGATATTATTCCTTTCTTTGATGAGAGGAATAAAATACTAAAACAAATTTTTTTGCTACAAAGGTAATTTTTTGTTTACAAAAGTAAATAATATTTTCTAATTGTCAATCAAGAGGCTTGCACCTATCAATCCGGCAGTGTTACCCAATTGAGCAGGTACAACGCTCACAGCAGCACCCTGAATAGGCATTGCTCTGTCTTTTAGAGTCCTTTTCAAAGGCTCAAACAAAATATCACCGGCATCTGCAACCCCTCCGCCAATTACGATTTTTTCGGGGTTTAAAAGGTTTACAACGCTGGACAAACCAATACCGAGGTATTCTCCCATTCTTTCAAAAATCTTTTTAGCAACAACATCGCCTTCTTGAGCAGCCTGACATACAATCGCGGGAGTAATCGCACCGGTAGAGCCGGCAATTTCTCTGAATTTTGCACTTTTTCCGCCCTTAACATAGTCTTTTGCCATCGCCACAATTGCAGGGCCTGATGCGTAAGCCTCAAAACAGCCTGTGTCACCACACCCGCATATTAAACCGTCGTGCATTTCCATTTTTATGTGGCCGATTTCTCCGGCAGCATTGCTCGCACCGCGCACGAGTTTTCCGTTGATAACAAGGCCTGAACCGATACCTGTTCCGACTGTTATACAGATAAGATTTTTGCAGCCGGCACCTGCTCCGTAGTTGAGCTCTGCCAGAGCCATGCAGCGTACATCGTTGTCAACTTTTACAGGTACGTTAAACTCTTTTTGCATAATTTCTGCTATTGGAACATCAATCCATCCGGGGATATTAGGCAAGATTCTTACAATGCCGTTATCGCAGTCAATCTGGCCGGGGAAACCAAAGCCGATACCTTCAATAGCACTTCTGTCAATGCCGGCTTCTTTCATCAAATCTTTTATGCACTGCGTAATATTGCTTATTGTATATTCATAACCCATTTCAGCACGGGTAGGTACGGTTTTTGGATGTGAAATTTCCCCTTTTTTATCAACAAGAGCAATTTTCACATTAGTACCGCCTATATCCACACCTATTCTGAATTTTTCAAACATAATTAATCCCCAAATATTCTCTCTAACTGTGTTTATAATATCACGAGCAAAAAAATTATAAAATGGCGGGGCAAAAATTACCCCGCCAAAAATTCTGTCCTTAAAAACCTGATTACGGACGGATTCTGTCCATGAGTCTCGGGAACGGAATTGTTTCTCTTACATGGTGCAAACCGCAAATCCATGCAACGGTTCTTTCAATACCAAGGCCAAATCCTGCGTGCTTGCAGCTTCCGTATTTTCTTACATCAAGATACCAGTCGAAAACTTCTTCAGGCAAGCCCTGTTCTTTAATTTTTGCTTTGAGTTTATCAATATCTTCTTCACGCTGGCCACCGCCAATGATTTCGCCATAGCCTTCCGGTGCAATCATGTCAACACATGCGGCTTTATCGCCTTCCTGTTTCATATAGAATGCCTTAATTGCCATCGGGTAGTGGTGAATCATAACAGGTCTGTCAAACTCTTCTGAAATCAATGTTTCTTCGTCGCCACCAAAGTCTGTTCCCCATGGAGTGTCGTTGCCTTTTTTATGCAAAATTTCAATAGCTTCGTCATAAGATATGCGAGGGAACGGACGTTTGATGTTTTCGAGTTTTGAAATATCTCTTTCGAGCACTTCAAGATCTTCTCTGTTGTGTTTTACAACTTCCTGCACAATGTATTCAACAAACTCTTCTGCCAGATCCATGTCATCATAGATATCAAAGAAAGCAACTTCTGGTTCTACCATCCAGAACTCTGTTAAGTGGCGTCTTGTTTTGGATTTTTCTGCACGGAATGTCGGGCCGAAGCAATACGCTTTGCCCACTGCCATTGCAGCTGCTTCCATATAAAGCTGGCCGCTTTGTGTGAGGTATGCGTTTTCATCAAAGTAGTCTACTTTAAACAGATTTGTTGTACCTTCGCATGCGTTTGGTGTAAAAATTGGTGCATCAACAAGTGTAAACCCTTTGTTATCAAAGAAATCACGGACAGATTTGATAATTCTGTGACGGATTCTCAAGATTGCTTTTTGTCTTAAAGAACGAAGCCACAAATGACGGTGTTCCATCAAGAAGTGTGTGCCGTGCTCTTTTGGTGTGATGGGATAATCAACAGATTCGCCGATTACTTTAACGTCTGTAGCATCAATTTCATAACCTATTCTTGAGCGGTCGTGTTTTTTTACGGTGCCTGTTACTTCAACAGAAGATTCCTGTGTAATTTTATCTGCCAGAGCAAAAACTTCATCAGAGACATTGCCCTTGAACACAACAGCCTGAATCTCGCCTGTACCGTCTCTGAGCTGCAAAAAGTGGAGTTTGCCGCTGGAGCGTTTGTTGTAAAGCCACGCTTGAAGTGTAATTTGCTGACCTTCGTACTTTCCAATGTCTTCGATGTAAATTTTCATATAACTTCCTCTCATTCAATATAAGATTTCCGTTTTATTATACCATTAATCGATTTTTGGTGTTGATAATATTTATTATGTAGTTTTTTGGCTTTTTGCTTTTTTTGTTTTAGGCGTTCGGCAACAATAGTTTCACTTTGCCGTTCCGAAAAATGCTTCGCATTTTAAGTCACTCTAAAGTAAAACTATTATTCCCTCACTTTTCAAGCTTTTTTCTGCGGCACTGCGTGCCGCGCGCCGCGCAGCGGCGTAAAAGACTGCTGGAAACAGGGAATGCACAAGGTGTTTGCTTCGTAGTGACTATAGTGCCGAAGGCAGCTATCGGAACGAAGAAGTAAATACCTTGTGCATTCCCGACAAAAGCAATGATTTACATAATAAATATTATCAATAAAAAAACTGCTCCGATTTCTCGAAGCAGTTTTAAATTTATGCTGTCAGTATTGTACTATTCAACAATTTTGTCTACAACACCGGCACCAACTGTACGTCCGCCTTCTCTGATAGCGAATCTCATACCTTGTTCGATAGCTACAGGAGCGATCAATTCAACGTCCATAACAACGTTGTCACCAGGCATAACCATTTCGCCGTCAAATTTGATAGAACCAGTTACGTCTGTAGTTCTGATGTAGAACTGAGGTCTGTAACCAGGGAAGAAAGGAGTGTGACGTCCGCCTTCTTCTTTTGTCAAAACGTAAACGTTAGCTGTAAATTTAGTGTGAGGTGTGATTGAACCAGGAGCAGCCAATACTTGACCACGTTGGATTTCAGTTTTGTCAACACCACGGAGCAAAGCACCGATGTTGTCGCCTGCAAGACCTTCGTCTAACAGTTTTCTGAACATTTCAACACCTGTAACTGTAGTTTTCTTAGTTTCGCCGAAGCCAACCAATTCAACTTCTTGACCAACTTTAACTTTACCTCTTTCAACACGGCCTGTAGCAACAGTACCACGACCTGTGATAGAGAACACGTCTTCAACAGGCATCAAGAAAGGTTTGTCTAAGTCACGTTCAGGAGTCGGGATGTAAGAGTCAACTGCATCCATGAGTTCCCAAATTTTGTCAACCCATTTGTCTTCGCCTCTTTTTACGTTAGGGTTAGCTTGAACAGCTTCCAATGCTTTCAAAGCAGAACCTTTGATAACAGGGATGTTGTCGCCATCGAATTCGTAAGAAGAAAGCAATTCTCTTGTTTCCATTTCAACGAGTTCGAGAAGTTCTTCATCGTCAACCATATCGCATTTGTTCAAGAATACAACCAATTTAGGTACACCAACCTGTCTTGCTAACAGGATGTGTTCTCTTGTTTGAGGCATAGGACCATCTGTAGCCGCGATAACGAGGATACCGCCGTCCATTTGAGCTGCACCTGTGATCATGTTTTTAACATAGTCAGCGTGGCCGGGGCAGTCAACGTGAGCATAGTGTCTGTCTGCTGTTTCGTATTCTACGTGAGCAGTAGAGATAGTAATACCTCTTGCTTTTTCTTCGGGAGCAGCATCGATTTCATCGAATTTTTTAGCTTGAGCTTGACCAGCTGCTGCCAATACAGAAGTGATTGCTGCTGTTAATGTAGTTTTACCGTGGTCAACGTGGCCTACTGTACCAATGTTAACGTGCGGTTTCGTACGTTCATACTTTTCGCGTGCCATGAGAGTAATCTCCTTTTTCGTTAAATTATCTACTACTTTTCTATTGTGTTTCAAATAGCTTTCGCCAAGATGGCATTGAAGGCAATATACGCCCTTCCATTATACCTATCTTATATGCTCATATAAATTTGTCAACAAGCAATTTACAGACGATAAAAGCTTTAAATTTGACTTTTGGGAAAATTTTATTAACTTCATATTGTAAATAGTTATTGATAGAGGATTATACGTGTTTTTTCAAAGAAAAAAAGAATGCACCCATGCAAAAGTTTCGCCCGACAAAGATGCATGTTACTGTCCGGATTGCGGCAAATACATAGAAAACAAATGGTATCTTACACGCTGTAACTGCTGCAACGTAAAAAGAAAAACCATAATAAAATTCGGCCAAATCATGCCCGAAACAAAATTCTGCCCCAACTGCGGAGCCGAGCATTTCCATGTTGAGCTTGTACATTCAATAAATTTTATAGACATAAATTTTGCTGTGCTTGTAAAAGAAGTAAACGAAGAAAAATCATTTAACCGCTCACAGAGCTGGCTTGAGCGGGAAAATAACGAGCCTGTAAAACTGCTCGGATTAAACTTAAGTTTTGGCTAATCTTGAAAAATCCTTTTGTTTTAACTACGATTCAGAAGTAAATTGTACAAACAAGAGGAGACAAATTATGTCAAGAAGACCCGTAATTGCAGGTAACTGGAAAATGCACAAATTGCAGGCAGAATCTGCTCAATTAGTTAACGATTTGATGAAAGAATTAAAAGATTTAGACAAAGCAGCAATGCCGGAAGTTGTTGTTGCTCCTGTTTTCACTTCTTTATATGCTGTAAATAAAGCTATGACAGACTGCGGCTGCGGCAAAGTAAGACTTGCATGCCAGAACTGCTATTTTGAAACACAAGGCGCTTTCACAGGCGAAGTTTCTGTTGAAATGGCTAAAGACGCTGGCTGCGAATACATTATCATCGGCCACTCCGAAAGAAGACAATACTTTGGCGAAACTGATGAAATGGTTAACAAAAAGGCTAAAAAAATCCTTTCAGAAGGCCTTGTACCTATAATCTGCTGCGGCGAATCTCTTGAACAAAGAGAATCAGGCGTAACAGATTCTCACATCGCTTCACAAATCAAAGCTGCATTAGAAGGTTTGACACCTGAAGAAGTTGCTAAATCAATTATCGCTTACGAACCAATCTGGGCAATCGGCACAGGCAAAACTTGCGATTCTGTTGAAGCTAACAGAGTAATTGCTATGATTAGAAACGTTGTAAAAGAAGTTGCAGGCGCGCAAGCCTCTGATGCTATCAGAATCCTTTACGGCGGAAGCGTTAAACCTGAAACTATCGAAGAGCAAATGGCTCAATCTGACATCGACGGCGCATTGGTTGGCGGTGCAAGCTTGAAAGCTGACAGCTTTGCTAAAATAGTTAAAGGCGCTATGTAATAAAATTTTTAAAACTAAAAAGCCCGCTCCTTGTGCAAAAGAGCGGGTTTTTTAGTGGTTCAATTCAAAATTTATTTAATCTATGTGTGCACGTTTTATCTCAGGGCTTTTCATAAGCCAGTCTACAGCCATGCCTGAAATCGTGACTTTTTGATTTACCGTTCGTGTACCTTCTTTGAACCCGCCTGAAGGAGTAACGTTTTCATTATGATCAAGGATAGCCTGTTTTACTCCGCTTAATGCATCATTTCGGCCCTGAGCGCGCAGTGCTGTAATAAAGCTGTTTAAAGACTCCTCATCAACCTTTTTGTTTTCAGCATCGTTTATAAGAGACTCTGCAAGGTGTTTTCCGTTGTATATGTTGGCCATTTGACCGGGATTTTTCTTCCACATAGTCTTTGCCTGAGCAGGAGCATTGTCGTTGGTGAAAGAGCAGTATGAATCTGCCATTTCGCTTGCACCGTGAGATTTGAACTCGGCTCTGATTGTAGAACCCTGTACAGAACCCATTCCGTTTGGATTCTGGTCATTGACAAAATCTGATATCAAACCGCCTTGTATCGGTTCTTTTGCAGGAGGTGCAGGAGGCTCGGGACATTTTTCTCTTTCTATAATTGTCTGCTGATAATCATTGTCTGTCGTGATTGTCTGGATAGTGCCGACCTCTTTGTACCTGTCTGTGTGAATTTCTCTAACATCAGGATTCTTTTCATAGACAAAATCAGACTGCAAATTGCCTTTGACTGTGATGTCACCGTCTTTTGCCTGTTTTACAACAAGTTTTCCATCCGAATCGCCTTTGGTGACAACTTTTTTTACAGAACCGTCTTTGTTGTATCTTACTTTTGTTTTCACAACATTTCCGTTTTCATCAATCTCCTTAAACGTTTTACGCTTTTTCCCGTCATGACCGACTTCGTAAGATTCAAGATATTTGTCTGCCGCACGTGACATATCATCAGCCACGGTGTGCTCAAGGTCGCCTTTGCGCTCTGCTGTTGAGGAGTGCATATTAACCTTTGTCGCTGTGTCAAAACCGTGCTGTGCATCGGCTTTTACTTTTTGTTTATCTTTGGTTTTGAAAAGTTTTTGGAAAAAAGTCCTTTTGTCAGGAAGTTTTCTGTCAGCTTCCGGGCTTCCTTCTCTGTTTTCGCCTACGCCAAGATGAGTGTTGGCAAGTGTGCCCATCTCTTCTTTTTGCTGTGCGGAAACCTGTGCATTGTGCAGTTTGTTGTTTGCAGATTGAGGATTTGCTCTGTTCCATTCCTGGACAAATGCGTCTGCGTCCACACCCTGTTTTTCGAGCCATTTTTTCTGGCCTTTGGAAATTCCACCTTGCTGGTTAAGCATATTCTGAGCGAGTTTTGCACCTTCATCGGTTTTTAAAAATTCACGAGCAGCTGCAAGTTTTGCAAGATTTGCCTCCTGTTCGGGCGTTTTTGCACCTGTAGAAAGTCCGTTATCAGTAGGTGTTTGAGTTTCGCCGTTGAGTTTTATCTGTACTTTTTTGTAACCCGAGCCTTTTTTGTTTGTCTCCCAGGTTTCTGTAGAGTCTTGGATAACCTTTGATTCAGACTTTGTAGTTGTTTTTGTACGTACAAGTCTGTTTTCACCTACGATTCTTTCTACTTCTGACATATTTCGGCACTCCTTGTTTTGTAAATTGAATGTGCTTAACATTTCACACATGTTTATAAAACCCATTAAAAAGCCTTTATAAACAGGATTAGCCGAAAAATTTGCAAAATTCCCCCTCCCCATACCATACCATCTAGGATGGTGTCATAGACAGGTTTTCAGGGTCAACAAAGCCACCTTTACATTTCTTCATATTGCTTAACAATTCAAATAGTTTGTTTTTGATAAAATAAAGGAGGAATAAGAATAAACAGGGATAGAATTTTTTATGTTAGATATGATTTTGGGGCATTTGATAAGCTTTATCGAGCACGTAATCACAGCGATGGGGCCTTTGGGCATAAGCCTTTTAATGGCAATAGAATCTTGCAATATTCCTTTGCCGAGTGAAGCTATTTTGCCGTTTGCAGGGTATATGGTTTCCAAAGGGATTTTCAACTTCCACGTTGCAGCATGGGCAGGTGCTTTCGGCTGTGTAATAGGCTCGATTCCTTCGTATTATCTGGGGTATTTTGGCGGACGTACATTTATTGAAAAATACGGAAAATATTTCCTCGTCAGCAAAAAAGACCTTGAAGATGCTGACAAATGGGTAGAAAAATACGGTGACTGGGCATTTTTCATTTGCAGAATGCTACCGGTTATAAGAACTTTTATATCTTTGCCGGCCGGTATTTTGAAAGCAAAGAAAAGATTCTTTTTTACCTTTACATTTCTGGGTTCTTTAATCTGGAGTTATTTTCTCGTATACGTAGGGGTAAAAATGGGCCAGAATATGGAAGCATTCAAGCATATCTGGCACAAATTCGATATTGCAATTGTGGCAGTATGTTTTGTACTCGGCGTTGCTTATCTTTACAAACACTTTAAACATTTGAACGATTAATTAATAATATATATAATTGACTATATTCAAGGAGTAATTTATGGCAGTGAGTAATATTTACGCAGTAATTCTGGCAGGAGGTTCAGGCAGCAGGCTATGGCCCTTGAGCAGAGAACTTCATCCAAAACAGCTTATGAAAATCGAAGACGATTACACGCTGTTTCAATCAGCATTCATAAGGCTGGTCAATTGCGTAGATGACAAAAATATTTTGAGCATAACAAATGTAAAACTCGAAAGTCAGGTAAAAGCACAGCTCAAAGAAATGCAGGAAAAATTCTGCCGCAAATCAAGCTACCGTGTAATCACAGAGCCGGAAGGTAAAAACACAGCCCCCGCGATTGCCCTTGCAATAAAATATATTGAAAAACTCCAACAGGACAAAGCAGTAAATCAAGAAAATATTGAAGACGCAATTATTGTAGCAGTGCCTTCAGACAACCTTATCACAGATAATGAAAAATACTGCAAATCCGTATCAGAAGGTATAAAACTTGCAAAAGAAGGCTACATTGTTACCTTTGGCGTAAAACCCGACAGAGCTGACGTGGGCCTAGGTTACATACGTGCAAAAAACAACAGAAAGATAAGAAGCATTGCAGCTGACGGGCTCAAGGTAGAATCTTTTATTGAAAAACCTGACCTTGAAACAGCGCAGGAGTTTGTGGAATCCGACAAATACTTCTGGAACAGCGGAATGTTTGTGTTCAAAGCTTCTGTCATGATGGCAGAGCTCAAAAAATACGAAAGAGATATCTACAATATTATTAAAGATGCACCGATTTCGTCACAAACACCGACTATTCCTTATCAGGATTTTAAAGACATGCCTGATATCTCCATAGACTATGCTGTAATGGAAAACTCCAAAAAGCTTGCACTCATTCCGCTGGAAACAGACTGGAAAGATGTAGGTTCGTGGGAAGCAGTGTACGATGTTTCCGAAAAAGATGAAAACAACAACTACATCATGGGTAACGTACTTGACCTTGAAAGCAAGGATTCTCTTGTTTATTCCACATCCAAGCTCATTACAACCATCGGCCTGAAAGACACCGTGGTTGTAGAAACAGAAGACGCAGTGCTTGTATGCGACAGAAGCCGCTCGCAGGATGTTAAAAAAATTGTTAACCATTTAAAAGAAATCCACGACACAACCCAGTACACGCACAAAACCGTGTACAGACCATGGGGCTACTATCAGGTGCTCAACGAGGGCAAAGGGTTCTTAACAAAATGCATCTATGTTAACCCCGGCGCAAAATTGAGTGTTCAAATGCACCACCACAGAAGCGAACACTGGGTTGTTGTAGAAGGCAAAGCACTTGTGTTGAAAGGTGAAGAGTTTATTGAACTCAACTGCGGCGACAGCATTGACCTCGCCGTGGAAGAAGTACATTCGCTTCAAAACCCTTATGACGAGCCTGTAAAAGTGCTCGAAGTACAGCAAGGCGACATCCTTGACGAAAACGATATTGTCCGTCTCGAAGACATGTACGGCAGGGTTTAGCATAGCAGCAGACCTATGAACATAAAAATTATAGCTGTCGGAAAATTAAAGGAAAAATACACAAAAGACGCAATTGAAGAGTTTAAAAAACGACTCAATGCATATTGCAGCCTGACTTTAACAGAAATCCCCGCACAGGAAATAAAAGACGAGAACCTTGCCTCAAAATACATGGAAGCGGAAGGTGAAAAAATCCTTACCGCAATAAAGCCCGACTCTTATGTAATCACGCTGGAAATTAATGGAAAAATGCTCTCGTCCGAAGACTTCTCGCAAAAGATAAAAGACCTTGCAAACGAAGGCCACAACGAAATTGTATTTGTCATAGGAGGCGCAAACGGACTTGCTCCCCGTGTGAGTGCACGTGCAAATTTCAAGCTCAGTTTTTCAAAAATGACTTTCACACACCAGCTCATACGCATTTTTCTTTACGAACAGATTTATCGAGCTTACAAAATAAGCAATAACGAAAACTACCACAGGTAAATGCAGGCAATCTTTACAGCCCAAATGTTTTTATATAAATACAGGTTAGGTTAGTAAAAATAAAGGATTATACATGAGCATTTACGGATTAGGCGGCTATTATCCAATGTACAATTTTCATGGCGGAATTCAAGCGCCTGCTTACAAAGAAGACATCTATTCAAAAAAGCCGACGCATCTAAAGACTCCAAATATTGAAACTCTGGATGTTTCTAAAACCTCTAAAGAAAAAACTGATTCAGCTGTAAAAGTAGGTGCAGCCATTGTGTTGACAGCTTTAGCCGCTTACGGACTTTACAAGGGCAAGAAATATTTTAAAGATATTTCTTTAAAAGGTACGCAAAAACCTGCCGCACCTGTAACAAAAGCACCCGAGACACCTGTTGCACCCAAAGTGCAAACAACAAAAACTCAGGTAGAGCCCCCAAAACCACAAACTCCGACAGTACAACAAAAACAACAGGCTCCAGCAGAACCACCCAAAGCTCAAGCACCTGAAAAAACATCATTAGAAAAACTTCAAGCAGAACTGAAGGATAAATATAAAAAATTAACAGATGATCAGGTAAAAGCAAAATATCAAGAAGCTTTTGACCCTGCAAAAAAAATGGATATTGAAGAATATAAAATCCTCAAAAAAGAAATGGCAAGACGTTTTGAAATAGATGCCCCCAATTTTAAAGGCTCCGCAGTAGAGATGCACCATGAAATACACGGCGCCAATTGCCATATTAGATCCGATATTGCAGAAAACGGTAAACCCGTAGTTATGAAAAAAATTGTAGATAAAATGGATGCTGATTTTAGCAACCTCACTCCAACCAATGAGGCAATTACAGTATACAGAGGAAGGAGCAAACACCCTGTTGTGAATTACTTTAATAGAGATTTTGATATAATAGACAATGCAAAAATCGGAGATATAATCACACCTGATACAGGATATCCTTATGCAGCATTCCACAGAAAACTCGCAGAATGCTGGGGAGGCACAGGTGCAAATTGCGGAAAAGGCACAATGATGATGGAAATAAGAGTGCCTAAAGGTGCAAAACTATCATGCAACCTTGAACACGGAGGAGAAGCAATCTTCCCGCGCAGCTCACAATTCAAACTTATTTCTAAAGGAAAAGACCCTGAAGGCATAATGAATGTTGTATTAGAGTACATTCTGCCTCAAGCAAAATAAACCTTAACCCGCATAAAAGAATCTGGCATTGCATCCGCCTTCGCCTATTTTCATGCGGATAGATTTCAGACATTTAGGGCATCTGCCTACATAGGCAGTGCCTTCTTTGTTTTTGTATACCCTGCCGTAAACACCGCAGCAGGTAAACATAACACCTACAAAATTTTTGGTTGACGGATTATCGTATAACATTTTTAATGCCTTATTTCAAATAAATAAAGTCTGCTTACAATAATATTATACCACTATTCAAACAGAATGTTAGTCTGATAAAACCTGTGGAATATCAACATCAGGCTTGCCCAAAACCCTTACCAATTCCAAAACGGATGCTTTCATCTGACATTTTTGTGCTGTTCCATTAAAAAAGTCTGTATAGAAACAACCTTCACAAACGCAGCCTCTTTTATAACATTCCAAAGCCGTGTTAGTCCATCTTCTTACGGCAATAGATCTTCCCATGTCTCTGCTTCTAAGCACTAATTTTTCCTCCCAAAATAGGTCCCATCCCCATGATATTTTTAGCAGCCATGCCTGTAAACCCTACAGCCGTATGCATGACTGGCCTTCTTTTTTCTATTATATAGACAAAAACCCTTTTTACAAGCCAATCATGAGGATATGTTAAGATATATTGCAATCGCTGTATTTCTTAAAACTCAACAGTTTCAAGGTTTTCGACCATCCGTATCATGCACGGTTACATGGTTTCGACGGTTTGACACCATGGAAACCATGTCTGCGTCCATGTTTCCATGCAAATTGGCACGGGTTAAGAAATGTAAAAATTTGTCAAATCGATACGGACATGCTCTCAAATTAACGTAAATTAACATATTTGAACTGCCTGAAAAAATAGTCTATATTTTTAATATAGGTAAATAGTAAGCAAAATTAATTCAGACAAAGGGGAAATCTTGGAAAATAATTATTTTAAGCTGTTCTTGGATGATTTGACTAAGCTCTGGAACGGTTTAGAAATAGGACAAAAATTCGGAATAGTTATACTAAGCGTGATAACACTGGTTATATCGGTGTTTTTTGTAATGAAATCAATGGAGCCAAACTGGGCAGTTTTATACTCTGACCTTTCTCCACAAGATGCTGCTGCAGTATCTGAAAGCCTCAAAAAAAGCGGCTACCCCTTTAAAGTGTCTGCGGATAAAAAATCAGTCCTCGTTCCTCAGGAAATGCAAGACGAACTCAGGATATACGTTGCAGAAAATGACCTTATTCAAGATTCTTCACCGGGGTTTGAACTGCTGGATGACATGCAGTTAGGTTCTACTGATTTTAAAAACAAACTCACAAAACAAAGAATCTACCAAGGAGAACTTACACGTTCAATAGAAAGAATGAGCGGTGTAAGAAAAGCCCGTGTACAGATTGCAGACCCCGAGCGTTCAGTATTTTCGGAAAGAGACGAAGCGCCTACAGCTTCTGTAATGCTCATTTTAGAACCGGGATACAAGCTTAAAACCTCGCAGGTTAAAGCTATCAAAAACCTTGTTGCTTACGCAATACCAAGATTAACACCGGAAAAAGTTTTCCTCACAGACCAGGCAGGCAACAATCTTTCTGATGAAATAGAAAAAAATTCAAACGATATAGAATCATACAAAACAAACTTTGAAAACCAGACAGCAAAAAAAGTACAATCTGTTTTGGATAAAATAGTAGGGCCGGACAATGCATCTGTTCAGGTTAGTGCAGATATAGATTTTAACTCTACACGCTCTACAATCGAAAGCTACACGCCTGTAGGCGACACACAACAAGGGGTTTTGACTTCCACACAAACTGAAACTGAAAACTACGATAACCCTTACCCCAATACAACAGGTGCGGTAACAGGCTCAAACAATCCGCCGCCGGTTAACACCCAAACAGGCCAGCCCAAAAACTTGAACTATCAAAAAGAGAAAACAGCCTCCACATATGCTGTGTCTAAAGAAATTAAACAAATAGTTTACGCGCCCGGCTCTGTAAAAAGAATGACCATTGCCGTTGCAGTGAACAAAATCCTCACTGCCAACGAAAAAGAAGAACTCAATAAACTCATTGCCACAGCAAGCGGCGCTGACCTTAATAGAGGCGATGTTATCAACGTTACAAGCCTTGAATTTTCAGCAAAAGACCAGAACCAGGAAGCTGCTAAAGCAGAAGAACAGGCTATCAGAAACGAAAAAACACAAGAAATTGTTGTTAACAAACTTGTTCCTATGATGGTTATACTCATACTCGGACTTGTTGCCCTGTTTGTATTCCGCTCTCTGTTTGGCAAATCAGGAGAAACTACAGACGAGTTTGATGACGGATTTAATGAACAGCAGCAAACCATCACTGACAACCTCATAGACAAGTTTGAGGTTGAATCTCTTCCGCAAATTGAAGCAAGGCTTAATCCCGAGCTTGATAAACTGAAAACAGACCTGACAGATACAATCATGGCAGACCCGTCAGAAGCTGCAAAAATTCTTATCTCATATATTAAGGACTAATTAAAAAATGGCAGAAATAACATACGAATCTATGACACAAAGACAAAAAGTCGCAGCGCTTTTGATTGCGCTGGGGCCAAGCACTGCGTCAGAGATTCTTAAAAATATTAAAGACGATGATATCCTCGAGCAGATTACATTTGATATTGCAAGTTTGAATAAAGTACCTTCAGAGATACTCAATCAGGTATTGGAGGAATTCCACTCGCTTTTTTTAGCCAGTGATTACCTCTCGTCAGGGGGTACTCAATACGCAAGAACTTTGCTTGAAAAAGCTTACGGTGCGGAACAGGCCCAAAACATGCTCGGCAGACTGGTTAATTTGCTTACCACAAACCCTTTTCAATTTTTCAACGACGCTGACCCGTCCCAGCTTGCCACATCGTTTCAAAACGAAAACCCGCAGCTGATTGCGCTTATTCTTGCTTACTTAAAACCCGAAAACTCTGCAAAGGTGCTTAACAGCCTTCCTGCCGAAGTACAAGCGCAAGTTGCGTTTAAAATTGCAGACATGAACTCCACAAATCCGGAGATTATATCGGAAATTGAAAAAATTGTAGAAGGAAAATTCTCTTCCGTTGTAGCTCAAGACTTCTCAAAAGCTGGCGGTGTAGGCGCTCTGGCCAATATCTTGAACCGTTCGGACCGTGCAACAGAAAAGAACGTACTGGAATATCTCGAAGTCAAAAACCTCGAGCTTGCAGAAGGCGTAAGAGAGCTGATGTTCGTATTCGAAGACATTATCCAGCTTAAAGACAACGCTATTCAAAGAATCATCCGCGAAGTAGAAACAAAAGACCTTGCCATATCTTTAAAAGGTACGCGTGAAGAAATTAAAGAAAAAATCTACAATAACATGTCAGAGCGTGCCCAAGCAATGCTCAAAGAAGAACTCGAATACATGGGCCCTGTAAGAGCAAAAGAAGTGCAGGAAAAACAAACAAAAATTGTTGGTATCATCCGTGCACTGGAATCAGCAGGTGAAATTATTATAACAAGAGACACAGCCGAGGACGAATACATTGAGTAGGATAGAAAGCGGCAAAATAAGCCTGGGTAATTCATATGTCTTAAACGCTGACGGACAGGCCAAGGCAAACAAAGAAATATCAGATGCAAAAATTCTCGCCGATTCCATCATTGCAGAGGCGCAGAAAAAAGCACAGGCAACACTGACACAGGCGCAGCAACAGGCCGATTCTCTTGTTGCGCAAGCAAAAGCCCAAGCTGAAGCTGAAAAAGAGCAAATTACTGCAGAATCAAGAAAAATGGGCTACGAAGATGGATATCAAGATGGAAAAGAAAAAATCACAACCGAGCTTGAAAACCTTGTCTACAACGTAAACAACTTTGCCAAATGCCAGTTTGATATGAAAAACAGGATAATAAAATCAATCCACACAGATATTTTAGACATGGTGCTTGATATTTCCGAAAAAATTTGCCTTACTGAACTAAGACAAAACAAAGAAATCCTGACAAAAATTGTTGCCAACGCTATCTCCCAGCTGAAAGAAAAAGAAAGCGTAACAATCATTGTAAACCCTGAAATGGCAAGAAAAATTTATGAAATTTCAAACGATTTGAAAGATGCAATACACAATCTTGAACACATAAAAATCGTTGAAGATGCGACAATTGCCCCTGACGGAACAATTGTTGAATCCGTAGGCTCAAGAGTAGATGCAAGGGTAAGCGCACAGATTGAACAAATCGCACAAAAGCTCTTCGCCGAGCTTAACAAAACTCCGGAAATAGAGCTGGCACGCGAACTTGATGATGTTGAAGCACAACTGAATAATGATAAACCTGAACAGATATAAAAACATAATCAACCAGACAAAAACCATGCAGGAAGTTGGAAAAGTCATCCAGATTATCGGACTGATAATCGAAGCTGACGGCCCAAAAGCCAGCATAGGCGACCTTTGCTATATTTATAACAAGCTTGATGCTGAACCTATCTGGGCAGAGGTGGTGGGTTTTAAAACGCAAAAGATTCTCTTGATGCCGCTTGGCTCAATGGAAGGACTCATGCCCGGTGCTGTTGTAATGAATACAGGCTCTTCCATGCAGATTAAAGTAGGCCCGCAGCTGTTAGGCCGTGTGTTAGACGGCCTTGGCCGCCCGATTGACAATCTTGGCGAGGTCAACACACAGTCTTTGTATTCCACACAGGCAGAAATCATTAACCCGCTGAACAGACAGCTGATTAGAACCCCGCTGTCTCTCGGAATCCGTGCAATAGATGCTTTTATCACTGCGGGTAAAGGTCAAAGGCTCGGTGTATTTGCGGGTTCAGGGGTAGGGAAATCAACAACCCTTGCTATGATGGCAAAAAACACAAACGCAGACTTAAACGTAATTGCACTCATAGGAGAACGCGGACGCGAGGTAAGAGAGTTTATCGAAACAACCCTCGGCCCGGAAGGAATGAGGCGTTCAATCGTTGTTGTTGCGACATCAGAGCAGCCTTCACTTGTAAAAATCAAAGCAGGCTTTGTTGCAACTGCTATTGCAGAGTACTTTAGAGACCAGGGAAAAGACGTACTGTTCATGCTCGACAGCGTAACGCGTATTGCGATGGCCCAAAGAGAAGTAGGACTGGCTGTAGGCGAACCGCCTGCAACAAGAGGCTACACGCCTTCTGTTTTTGCTCTTATGCCAAAGCTGCTTGAGCGCGCCGGAAGCAACGAATACGGTACTATTACAGGACTTTACACAGTACTTGTAGAAGGTGATGACTTTAACGAGCCCATCTCCGATACCGCAAGAAGTATCCTTGACGGGCACATTATGCTATCTCGTGAGCTTGCGCACAAAAACCATTACCCTGCTGTTGACGTGCTTCAAAGCGTCAGCCGTGTAATGAAAGAAGTAACCTCAAAAGAGCACGTTGGCGCTGCCGGTAAAATAAGAACACTGCTTGCGGGATACAAGAAAAACGAAGACCTGATAAACATCGGTGCATACGTTAATGGTGCCGATCCCGTGACCGATCAGGCAATAAAATTTATGCCGCAGATAAACAATTTCCTCCAACAAAAAGTTGATGAAAAAACCACCTACGACGAAACCATAGCAGCTCTCATGCAGCTTGGTAATCAGATAAAGCTATAAAAAAAGGACAGAATAAATCTGTCCTTTTTTTATTTAATTTATTTTGCCCATCTTGCACAAAATGCCAAAAACGGATCTTTTTCTTGAGGTGTAGGCTGTTGCGGCTGTGCCCATTGTTGTTTTAAAATGTTTATATATTTCTGTTTCATATTTTTGGGCTGATAAGTGTTATTTGCACCGTTGTTTCTAATATACGCAAGGGCATTTTTGATTTCTTTTGTAAAATCACCGCCTACAGTCCTGTGTAAACCATTATAGTTATAGTTGTAATCAACAAAACCTTTTTTAGCTTTATGCCCCAGTCTTGTTAAATCATCACCGCGATCTGTTGAAACTTTTATCATTTTGTCATAATTTGCTGCACCAAAATAGTGTTCAATTGAGCCTTTAGCATTCTTTTCCATAACACCGAACAAACCACCGTTGTCAAAAGTTGATTTTATTGTTGTTCCGTTTGTTCTTTCAACTATTTTTTCAATAACTCCGTTTCCTTTATTTACATAAGAAACTTTTGTGCCATTCGGTAAAGTTTTAGGTGTCCACTTTGCTGCACCTTTCATAGATGAAAAAATCTGATTTGCCTTTGCTAAATTGATTCCTGCCATAATAACCTAACCTTTCTTTTTTTAATTTAGATAACCTTCATATTTCTATAAAGGCATAAGGCCGGAATATATTGCCATAACTAACCTTCACTTATCTTATCTTACAGAAAAGCTTACGTAGCCTGGTTTTCGGTGTCAAAAAATTCGTATTTACATTTCTTAACACATGCCTGATTTGAGTCTGATTGCATAAAAAAAAGCTGTTGAATTAGGGGTTCAACAGCACAGTCTAAACAGGGATGATAAAATAAAATTATAAATTTTGAAAAGTTGTTGCGTTAGAAGATGTGTAAGAAACACCTCTGAAAGAACGCTCTTGCAGCAATGCCGGAAGATCGTCTACACAATTTAAGAAAGTCAAAGACTTGTCGCTCATCATTCTTAATGTTTTTTGTTCGGGTTTTGCATTTGTAATTACGGTTTGGATGGGGAAATATTCGGAGAATTCGCTTATTGTAGAAGCTATAACATAATTGTACATGTCAGCATCTATAATAACGTAAGAGATTCCGGCAATCTCAAGATATCTTTGAGCAGATTCTGTCTCTGTTACCGAAAAAATATTTCTTTCAGAAATTCCCGCCTCAAGACATTTTTGTGTCAGCTCTGACAATGCCTGAATATCATTTTGTATTAAGAGTATTGTTGTTTTGTTTATCATTTTCTCTCATACCTCTTACAGTGAGTATATCGATACATGAAAAATTTTCTTTACAACTAAAGTTGTAATATCCTCCAAATGATGTAGTTTAAAAAAAGTCGTCACGTGGTACATCCCACAGGCAATAGACAAAGTCCATAGCGGTTTTTAAAATGACACTATGAAAACACGAGTTGTAATAATAGGCGGAGTTGCCGCAGGACCCAAAATAATGGCAAAACTTTTGAGAACAAAAGAGTTTGAATGCCAGATAGACCTTTATACGGAAGAAGATATGATCTCATATTCCGCATGCGGGCTGCCTTATTTTATAGAAGGGCTTATCGAAGACCCCCAAAGGCTTATTGTAAGAAGGCCCGAACAGTTTGAAGAACTGGGCGCTAATATACATCTTAATAAAAGATGTATAAAAATTATGCCTGATGAAAAAAAAATACGCATAGAAGACATAAAAACAGGTGAAATAGAAGAAGTAGAATACGACAAACTGGCAATCACCACAGGAGCAAGGCCTGTTTTGCCGGCCATAAGAAACATCCATTTGCCCAACATTTTTACTGTAAGAAAACTGCAAGACGGCATTAATATAAGAAACAAAATGCGCGACCCCGAAACAAAAAAAGCAGTAATAGTAGGCGCTGGTTATATAGGTATCGAAATGCTTGAGGCATTTTATTTAAACGGTATCGAAACGCATATGCTTGAGATGAACGAGCATATTCTCTCAATTTTTGACCCCGAAATCAGTGATATGATTCAAGAAGAAATACTTCGCATGAGTGACGGCAAAGTAAAAATCACCACATCCGATGCTGTCATAGCGTTTGAAGGCAACGGAAAAGTAGAAAGAGTCATTACCCACAACGGCCACATAATAGAAGCTGATATGGTAATAATAGCTGTTGGCGTAACTCCTAACACTGAAATTGCCAAAGCAGCTGGAATAGAGCTTGGTGTAAGCAACGCCATCAGGGTGAACAACCGCATGCAAACCAATATCAAAGACATCTACGCAGCAGGTGATTGTATAGAAAATTTCCACCTCGTGTCCAAAAATTATGCGTGGATACCGCTTGGCTCTTCTGCAAATAAAGAAGGACGCTGTGCTGCAATAAACATAGCCGGCCAGTATGACTCTTTCCCGGGAATTCTGGGCTCTGCCGTCACAAGATATGACGGACTCACACTATCTATGACAGGTTTGAGCGAAACAGAAGCAAGAAAATTCGGGTTTGATGTAATTTCTTCGACCATGACAAAGAAGGATAAAGCAGGATACATGCCCTCGGCAGAAAACATAACCATAAAGCTGATTGCAGACAGACGTACAAAAAAAATCCTCGGAGCCCAATCCATCGGAAGCGGCGACGCAGATAAAAGGGTAAACACCGTCGCATCTGCAATTCAGGCAGACCAGACCATTGACGAGTTTCTACATCTTGACATGACTTATGCACCGCCTTTTTCTACAGCGGTTGATCCTTTGTTATCCGCTGCGCTTGTTATCAACAACCAGCTTTTTAAACCATAAAAAACAGGCTCATTAATTGAGCCTGTTTTTTATTTCCCCAAATCTAATTGCATTGCCTAAATGATATTTTGCTTTATATTTTCTCTATTAGTCTGTTAGCCTTTGTTTCAATTTCCCCAAATCGAATAGCTTTGCCTCTTTATGTTGATTAGTCCAGTAATGCTTCTAAGATATTTGCATTTTTTGTAGCCAGTGAGTTTTCTCTTACTTTTTGTTTGTGAATATATGTTCTGAGTGCTTCTCTGATAAGTTCGCTTCTTGTACGATTTTCTACTTCTGCAACTCCATCAATTTTGTTTAAAAATTCTTCGGGCATTGAAATTAAAACTCTTGCCATAGTTGATTCCTCCAGTTATAAATCTTGTAATCTCTTTTGTGGTTTGTGTTTGGAAGTTTTGTTCCTTACTCTTATATAAAGTATTTTTTAGATAATTAATTGCTAAAACTTATCTAAAAAATATATACAAATTTCTAAAACCCTTGATTCTCAAGGGCTATATTGCTTTACAAAACTTAATAAAACAGATTATTTCCTGGCAAACTTCTGCATTTCCAACAGCGCAGTGTAAGTTGGCATAACAAGAAGCTGTTCGCCCTGTTCAATACTATCAAGGCAATAGTAAAAAGCTTCTTTAATATTGTTTTTTACCTCAATTTTTGAAGCGTCAAACCCCGCATATTTCAGCCTGACAGCCATGTCATAAGCACGCACCCCGCTTACAACAATTTTGTGAGGATAGTCTTTGAGCATCTCAAAATCCGCATCCCACAGCCATGACACATCTCTGCCGTCTGCGTAATTGTCGTTGATAATTATTAAAAGCTTTGCACATGTGCTGCTGTTAACGGTTCTCAAGACTTCTGACGCGCCTGTCGGGTTTTTTATCAGCTGCACAAGCACGTTTTTGCCTTTTACATTAAACTTTTCCGCACGGCCAAAAATCGATTTGTACGTATCAAGCCCCTTTTGGATTATATCAGGCGAAATTTTAAGCTCGAGCGCTGCACTTATTGCGGCAAGTGCGTTATAAGCATTGTACAGCCCCACAAGGTTTGTTTTAAAACAGAGCTCTTTCTCCTGATTATCCTGTTTAAATTTGAGATAAATTTCTGAACAGTCATCATAAATAACCGCATAACCTTTATAATCAGGCTCCGGTCTTGTTTTTTTGCATTCAGGGCAACAATACCGGCCTATATGTGCGTAATATCTTTTTTCATAGAACAAATCAGACCCGCACGGGCAATACACAGCCTCTGCAGGAGCTTGAGATTCCTGTATGGAATTTTTGTAGGTAATATTATCAAACCCGAAATAAATCCTTTTGTTATCTTTGCCAAGCTCTAAGAGCATGGGGTCATCAGCGTTGATAAAAAGCTTTAGCTCCGGATTTTTTGTTACAGCTTCTTGAATTTTTTTTGCTGTAGTATCAAGTTCTCCGTATCTGTCGAGCTGGTCTCTAAAAAGGTTTGTCACAAGCAGATAATCAGCTTTTAGATAATCATAAAGCTTTGTCAAATAAGCCTCATCACTTTCCAGCACCGCATAATCAAAGCTTGAAAACGGTTTATAATTCACAGCGAGCGAGCTGGCAATGCCGGAGAGCATGTTTGCGCCTTTTTCATTGTGCAGCACAGTGTTGTCGCTCATTTTTAAAATATGAGCCAAGAGCCCTGATGTGGTAGTTTTTCCGTTAGTGCCGGTGACTGTCACAATGTCTTTTTTACAATATTTAGACAAAAAAGACAAAAAGTTGCTCGAAATTTTTAATGCAACCACACCCGGCAATGATGTACCCGCGCTTTTAAACAGATGCAGACCGTGATTTATCATTTTTGCACCAAAAAGTGCGCCATAAAAACTTATTTTTTCCATCATGTTCATATGAATGATTATATCGTAAAATTATATTATGGAGAATGAAAACTATCTTAATGCAATAAACCTGATAACCTCAAGAGAAAAATTCCACATCTGCCTCGGGCTTGATAGGATTTCAAAAATGCTTGAGCTTCTTGGCAATCCTCAAGACAGGCTGAATATTATACACGTTGCAGGCACAAATGGAAAAGGCTCTGTTTGTGCAATACTTTCTTCTATATTAACTGCAGCGGGTTTTAAAACAGGGCTGTACACGAGCCCGCACATCACAGAATACACTGAACGCATAAAAATAAATAACAGAGATATTTCAAAAACCGATTTTGCATACCTTATTACAGATATCAGTGCTATTGCGTCAGAGCATGATATCTATCTTACAGAGTTTGAAATTCTGACTGCTGCTGCGTACAAATATTTTGCAGACAAAGAAACTGACATCTGCATAATAGAAACAGGACTGGGTGGACGGCTGGATGCAACTTCTGCCATTAGCACAAATCTGCTTTCTGTTATTACATCAATAAGCCTTGACCACACAGACAGACTGGGTGATACGATTGAAAAAATTGCATATGAAAAAGCAGGAATAATAAAAAGCAATGCACCGGTTTTGATAAGTGCTGAAAATAAAGGTTTTCATACAATAGAACAAATCGCAAAAGAAAAAAACAGCCCTGTTTTGACCCCGCAAAACAGTGTGGAGCTGTGTTTTGAAAACGGAAAAAATTACGCTGTTGTCCACAACAAAAAATACGCCTTCAATCTTCTGGGATTGTGGCAAAAAGAAAATTTAGAGCTTGCGCTTGGTGCGATAGACTATTTAAAAAATGCAAAATACGGACACTGTTTTGACATACCTGATTCCGCAGTGCAAAAAGGGCTTGAGACAGTAAGCTGGATTTGTCGTATGCAGTATATTCCAAAGTACAACATTCTTATTGACGGCACGCACAATCCTGACGGGGCAAGAGTTTTGAGACAGAGCCTTGATTATTACTTCCCTGACAAAAAAAGAGTGTGGGTTTACGGCTCTTTGACAACAAAAGATTACAAAACAGTTATGCAAACTCTTTTCAATCGTCAGGACGAAGTGTACTTTTACGATTTTGACTACCCAAATGCGGTTTCTTTTAAAGAATTACAAAACAACACAGACGCTATATGCAGCCCCATAGGCCTAAGAGAGCTGGAGTACCTCTCACAGGAGAACAAACAGGCACTTATTATTATTTCGGGCTCATTCTATATGATAGGACAGATATTAAAAAAGAGTAATTTTTTACAAAATATAGCCGAGTCGGTTAATATCTATTAATTCCATATTCACAGATAATGACATGCAATCGGGAAAACATGTTACTGCATAAAAGTGAAAGGAAAGACTATCATGCTTACTACAGTAGAAGAAAGTACAGATTTAATTAATGTGGTTATTGTTGAAGACTACAAACTAACAAGAGTAGGTCTGCGTTCAACAATAAATGAATTTGAAAATATTTCCGTAATCGGAGAAGCTGAAGATGCAATCAAAGGTCTTGAAATTATTAAAAAGGAAAAACCGCATGTAGTTTTGATGGATCTTGGTTTGCCTGAAATGAACGGTATTGAAGCAACACAAAAGGTTAAAGAAATTTCTCCCGATACAAAAGTTATAATCCTGACTTCACACGACAGAGAAGAAGAAGTACTGGCAGCACTGGGCTCCGGTGCATCAGCTTATTGCCTCAAAGATATTGACCCAAAGACTCTGGCATCAGTAATCAAAAACGTTTCCAAAGGCGCTTGCTGGCTTGATTCTGCAGTTGCACAGGTTGCTTTGAATCTTTTCCCGAAACCTGAAAATACCGACCTACAGCACGGTTCCGAAGTATCTGATGCAAGAGCACAGCTTACAGAACGGGAATTTGAAGTTTTAAGACTCCTCGTTAAAGGCAAAAGCAACACTGAAATAGCAAAAGAGTTAATTGTCTCAGTGCACACGGCCAAAGCTCATGTATGCAGTATTTTACAAAAATTATGCGTAGATGACCGTGTACAGGCAGCCGTAAAAGCGATAAAAGAAAACATAATCTAAAACAAAAACGGGGTCTTAAATAAAATAGACCCCGTTTTTTTAATTTTTTTCACAGTAATCAATAAGTTCCTGCTGCCAGTCTTCAACCTTTTCTATGTAAAAATCCGCACCTTTTTTCATGCAAAGCTGACGGTGCTCGCGTTTGGATGAAGCTGTCATAACCCCTATAACTGTCTGGCAGTCATTCATTTTAGAAAGTTTAACAAGCTCGTCTAAAAGCAAGAAACCTTCCCTGTCAGTGGGGATAAACAGGTCCATTATTACCAGTTTGAACATTTGTTTTTTGTATTTTGTAATGGCATCATAAATCTCTTTGGCAATAGTAACATCATAGCCGAGATTCCTGAACATAACGCCCAGCTGATAAGTGATTACGCCAAGGTCATCAACAATCAATACTGCTTTTTCATTAGCAATTTCTTCCTGCATTTCATCTGCGGTTTGGATATTGTCTGATTTCCTTGCCTTTGGAGCAGAAGCCTCTTCCAAAGCTTCTGTCTTGATTTTTTCCATCTTGCGTTTGATATCAAGAATCAAATCTTTTAACAAATCAACATTGATACCTTTCTCTCCGGGCGGAATTTTGCCTACGAGCCCGTATAGAGATTCCAAAAATTCGGTATCTACCTCAATTGTACGTTTTGCGCTTTGATTTTCTTCACTCATACTTCGTCTTATCTTTTTACTACTTATTAATATAATAATAAAGGTATTTTAGAAAAATTGCCACCATTTTTTTTGTTTTTCACGTTTTTTTAGACAATCCAGATGGTTTTTTAAAATTTTTTGCAGCTGCACATCGCTAAGAGCAAAATGTCTTTGCAAATCTTGCAAATATCTGCCCACATATTTTTCAGCAGTTTTTATATTCGTATCTTTTTTGTTCAAAAGGTTTTCGTGCATTTTTGCTCCTTCAATTTAATAATATAAAGAAGCAAGCTTAAAAACATTGTCAAAAAGAGCAATTATTTGATTAATCTTTGTACGATGACAGCTCTGATTCCGACACTGCAGCGGATATTGCGTCAAAACTGTCTTCAAAAGCTTTTACTACCACAGGGTCAAACTGCGTGAGCGCACCTTTTTTAATCTCATTTAATGCATCTTGAAGCTCAATTTTGTTCCTGTAAATTCTGTTGGAAATGATACTGTCAAATGCATCAGCTACCGCAATAATCCTGGAACCGAGCGGTATATCCTCGCCTTTAACGCCGTAGGGGTATCCTGTTCCGTCGTATTTTTCATGATGGTATTTAATGATTTCAACAACATCTTTGAGCTGTTTTATATCCTCAAGAATTTTTACGCTGTATGTGATATGTTTTTTAATCTCATCGTACTCTTCTTGAGAAAGGGCATCAATTTTATACAAAATTTCGTCAGATACACCTATCATACCAATATCGTGCAGCATGCCTGCAAGCTCTACCTTGCCTGTATCAATGGTTGAAAGCCCCAGTTGTTTTGCAACAATAATAGAATAATAAGTAATTCTTTTGCTTCTGCCCGATGTGTAGGAGTCTTTAGCGTCGAGTGCCTCCATTATCGCTTTGATTGTACCGGAGAACAGCTCTTTTAAATCGTTGATGAGTTTGTCGTTGTCATATTTGAGCTGATAATATTCCAAAGCAGATGAAACAATGAGTTGAAGTTCCTCCGGGTTGAACGGTTTTTTAACGTATCTGTATATTTTGGCATAATTTATCGCATCAATAAGAATATTTGCATCAGAATACGCTGTTAAAAGGATTCTCATTGTAGAAGGATAATGCACCTGTACATGTTTTAAAAACTCTACCCCGTCCATTTCAGGCATCTTGTGGTCAGAGATAACAAGTTCAAAATGTTTTTCCTTAAGAATTTCCAGCGCATGCAAAGGAGAGGTGGTTTTTTCGAGATTGTAAGCTCCTCTTAAAGTTCTATATAAAAGCGCGAGGTTATCTTCTTCGTCATCTACAAGCAAAATATTGTATTTTTTATCCATCATATACTTCCGTTATCTTAATTATGAATTTTCATTCTCAAAGGTAATGTAATTGTAAATTTGCTGCCTTTGCCGGGCTCTGTAACAAGGTCTATTGTGCCTTTGTGGTTTTTGATAACCTTGTAGCTGATTGCCATACCAAGTCCTGTGCCCTGGCCGACTTCTTTTGTAGTAAAGAACGGGTCAAAAACTTTTTTGCGTGTGGTTTCATCCATTCCGCAGCCATTGTCTTCAAACTCTATTATAGCATTATTTCCGTCTGATTTTAACCTTATCCAGATATCGCCTTTATCCTGTATAGCAAAAGCAGCGTTGTCCAAAATGTTCATAAACACTTGATTTAGCTGCCCGCCAAAGCCTTCTACGTGAGGCATGTTTTCTTGATATTCTTTGTGAACGGTAATTCTGTTTTTCAGTTTGTTATGCAGGATATTGAGCGTTGTATCAATTTCTCTGGGCAAATCAACATTGTTGATAACAGCTTCTTCCAAACGAGAGAAATTTTTTAAATCCAACACAATATTTTTTGTTCTCTCGGTTCCTTCCTGACAGCTTCTGATTAGTTCAGGGAGGTCGTCTTTTAAAAAGTCTAAATCTATTTCTTCTTTTAGTTCTTTGATTTTTTGTTTGTGCTCTTCTGTGAGATCAGCATCAAACTCGCTGTATTGGTTGATAACAGACATCATATCAGCAGTATAGTTTTTGAGGTGGATGAGGTTTCCGTAGATAAAGTTTACGGGGTTGTTAATCTCGTGGGTAATCCCTGCCACAAGCTCGCCTAAAGACTTCATTTTTTCCGAATGAACCATCATTGCCTGTGTGCTTTTTAATTCTGAATAAGCAGCTTCCAACTCTTTTGTACGGTCTTTTACCTGTTGTTCCAAAGACTGGTAGAGTTTTTCCAAGGACTCTGCCATCTCATTGTAAGAACGTATAAGCCGGTTTATTTCAAGATAATTTGTCTCTTCAAGACGATGGGAAAAGTTCCCTTTTGCAAAATCGCCCAAACTCTTTATGAGTATGTTAATTGGTTTAATCAATATTCCGGAAATAAGATTGGAGAGGAAAAACCCGAGAAAGATAAATATAAATACCATTGCAAGCATGTTGTCTCTCAACATGTCAAGGTAAAGCTTAGTAATGGGTTCGTTATAAAAGCCCAGCTCTATTAATTTTCCGTCTTTTGTCACAGATTGTTTATAAATAGCATCATCCAGAGTTTTGCCTTTTTTTCGCAAAGCTTTGTCTGATATTTTGTTTTCTTTAAAAACTTCTCTTAGCTTTTCACTTGGTTGTGTATGGAGGATAACTTTTTTTGTGGCTTTATCTTTAACAACAACTGTTGCTACTATGTTGCTGTCTACCATTTTTTGAGCTGCAGAATCAAGCTCCTTGTAGTCTTCTGCAGAGATAAGCTCTCCCAAACGCTGGAAAAGAGTAATAGAAATAGAATCATTCAAGTCTTTTGACTGCGCGGTGATTTGTGTAGCAAGGTTGTTAACAGTAGCTATAGAATACCACGCTATACAAAATACCGTTATTGCAATAAGCATTGTTGTAAATGCCGCAAATTGTGTACTCAATTTTGTCCTGAAATTTTTACCCAAAAAACTCATATTTCTCACTTCATTATTTAAATTTGCTTAACTTCTTTTTCTTTTTAGCGGAATCAAATATTTTGCCTATTTGAAACCCGAGATAACCCACAACAAGCCCGGCCGGAACAATAATGCCAAGAGCATAAATCAAGGTGTTGATATTCATATGCCCCTGATTGTTAAGGAAAATAAGCGCACTGCATAAAAATACCGTAAGGCTCGCTGCCAAGCCTCCCAATTTATATGCATACTTAATTCCGTTTGCTGCCATTGTTAATCAGGTTCTTCTTATTTGTTTGTACTTTCCATTTGTTTTTTAAAACAGAATTGGACAATTGCTATTTTATCAATATTTTTTAAAGCAATAAATCGTCCGGATACAATATTTTTTGTGCTTTTGCCTTTTTCTCTGTCCACTCGGATGGGTTTAAAAAAGCATTGTATAGGGATAGAGCCTTCCAGCGTAAACTCTATGGGATAGTCCTGTGACGTATTTAAAGAGGCTTCTGTAGCAAACTTCATGCCGCCTGCTCCAATATCAATACCCTCGCACACGTATTCTTTTGTATCATCTTTGAGTGTAAATTCTTTTTGAAAATCAATTCTTGTAAATTCACGCCTTTGTAAAAGCTCATATTTTTCTCTGTTAAATTCAACCTTGATAACTTTATTAAGGTCATCAATCTCTTTTACAACAGGTTTAAAATACAGCATACCGTCATCCACGATAGTGAACATTTCAACAGTGTCGCCTTTTTTGTAATAAGGCATATCAGCATCTTTTACTTCCAGATCAATACAGCTGCCCATGATTTTTTTGATTTTTGAAGACAGTGCACCTTTGATATCCTGCGGCACCATAGATATTTTTTGCTCAAGTTTTAATAATTTTTTCATACTCTTTTATATTTTCCTTATTTTTTTAAACATTTGCAGCAGTAACCCTGATTACGCCTATTGATTTAGCTTTCACATTGTTACTGATTTCATTATACGACATAACCGCAATTTGTGGGTATGTTCTTTCTATTAATCTTCTAAAAGGAAGCCTTATGGGTGAAGAGCACAATAATACAGGCTGGTTGCCGGATGATGAAATAGCACGCTCAAGCTCGTAATTGAGGTTGTCCAACAGCTTTCTTGTAAATTCAGGGTCAAGAGTCAGGCTGGAGCCGTCAGGGCTGACACCCTGTGCAATGGTGTTTTCGACTTCAGGCGCAAGCGTAACAGCCAGAAGCTCGCCTGTATCTGCCAGATTCTGTTTGCAAATACTTCTTGATAACGCCTGTCTGACCTGTTCTGTCAGATAATCTGCATTTTTGCTTACGCGTGATTGCAAGCTCAATACCTCCAGAATTGTCTTGAGGTCTCTTACGGATACTCTTTCCTTTAACAGGTTGTACACAATCTGCTGAACCTCTGCCACGGTAAGGTCTTTCATCAAGTCGCTTACGTATTCTTCCGAAACTTCTTTTTTCAAATTATCGATAAGCTGCTGTATATCTGCACGCGATACAATCTCTGCGGAATTCTTTTTGATAACTTCCGTCAGGTGGGTAGAAATAACGGCAGACGGGCTCACAACAGTGTAGCCGTAAGTTTCTGCAATTTCTTTATCTTTTTCTTCAACCCAGATTGCCGGCAGACCGAATGCGGGTTCAATTGCACTGATACCGTTAATTCCAAGGTCGTTGTCAGAACCGCCTGCATTCATGGCAAGGCTTCTGTCAGGATATACCTCTCCGGATTCTATAGGCACACCCTTTAATTTGATTTGATAAGTGTTTGGAGGCAATTGCAAATTGTCTCTAACACGTATGGATGGAAGCACAATACCTAAATCTAATGCAGTTTGTCGTCTTATTTGTGCAATTCTTTCGAGCAAATCACCGCCCTGCTCAACATCAAGCAAAGGCACAAGACGATATCCTATTTCCATCTCGATAGTTTCTACGTTTAAAAGCTCCATGACACTTTCTCTTGTAGCTTTTTTCTTTTTCTTGGCAACTTTGCCGAGGCCGGCTTCTTCTTTTTTTGCTTCTTCCGCTGCTTTTGCTTCTTCGACTTTTTGCACTTTGTCCGCTTTGTCTTTTTTAAATGCCATCCACCCGAGTGAAGCAGCTACAAGCAAAAACGGAATAGTAGGCATACCGGGCACCATACCCAATAAGAACAAAAGTACAGAAACAATACCAAGCACCATGGGGTTTGAGAACATTTCTTTTTTGATATCGTCGCTCAAAGACTCTTCCTGGCCGCTTGCACGGGACACAATCAAACCTGTGGAGAAAGAAATCAAAAGTGCAGGCAATTGAGAAACAAGACCATCCCCTACTGTCAGGATTGTAAAAGTGCTCAAGGCTGTCATAATGTCCATCTTGAGCTGCCACAAACCAATAACAATACCGGCAAAAATGTTCACCACCGTGATGATGATACCCGCTGTGGCATCACCTTTTACAAACTTTGAAGCACCGTCCATGGTACCGTAAAAATCCGCTTCTCTCTCGAGTTTACGTCTTCTTGCTTTTGCCTGTTCCTCGTTGATAAGCCCCGAGTTAAGGTCAGCGTCAATAGACAACTGTTTACCGGGCATAGAGTCTAACGTGAACCTTGCTGATACTTCTGCAACCCTTGTTGCACCGCCTGTGATTACCATAAAGTTGATAACAACAAGCAGAATAAAGATAATGAACCCGACAATGTAGTTGCCGCCGACAACAAATTGTCCGAATGAATGAATAACCTCACCCGCAGAGCCGTTTAGCAAAATGAGCCTTGTTGAGCTGACGTTTAAGCCGAGACGAAAAATTGTGGCAACAAGAAGTATAATCGGGAAAGAAGAATACTCCAGAGGCTCTTTTACAAACAAACATACGAGCAAAATTATTACGGAAAGAGATATATTAAGCGTAAGCAAAATATCCAGCATCATGGGAGGAAGCGGAATAATCATCATGACAACGATAATGACAATACCTATTGCCATCAATATATCGTTATTCTTAAGTAAGCTTGCTAAACCGCCTAAGTTCATTGTCTGTTTTTGTATACTCTTTCCCAATTAAATAATAGCCTATATATGTTTATTTATCGAATTCTTTACCAAACTTCAAATATCGGTTATAATTTCTAAATGATTATAAAAACTTTTCCAATGGGACTTATAGGCACAAACGCGTATCTTTTGATTGACGAAGACTCAAAAGAAGCCGCAGTGATAGACCTTGGCGGTGATTTTACGCCTGTTAAAAACGAGATAGAAAAACAGGGCGCAAAGCTCAAATATATTCTTAACACTCACGGACATTTTGACCATATTTTTGGCGAAAAAGACGCACAAAGCATGACAGACGCGCCTGTGTATATCCATGAGGAAGACAAATACCTCGCACAAAATCTGCCAAAACAGCTGGAAAGATTCGGGTTTGTACAAAATGTTGAAGCCCCCTGTGACCTTCACACATTTACTGATAAGGATACTTTTTCTTTAGGCAAAAACGAAATAAAAGTAATCCACACACCCGGCCACACACCCGGCAGTGTTTGTTTCCTTGTCGGGAAGCACCTTTTCTCGGGTGACACGTTGTTTTACACTTCAGTGGGAAGAACAGACTTTGAAGGCGGCAGCTTTGCTCAGTTGAGCAATTCTATAAAAGAAAAACTCTTTAAGCTTGATGACGACATCGATGTTTACCCCGGTCATGACTCAAAAACCAGCATAGGTTACGAAAAAAAATACAACTGTTATTTTGGTTCACAAGCAGGAATGTAAAATTTAAAGATTTTTCAAATCTTTTTTCGGGTCATCAGACACCTGTTTGATGTCAAATTTTTCTTTCAAAAACTTGAGCATGTTAGGAGTGATGATGTTTGACGTGCATTCAGGCAGATATATGCTATTTATGCCAAGATATTTTAAATTAAAAATATGAGACATAGTGTGAAGGTTGCATGTAGTTATAAACACACTGACAGGGAATTTGTCGAGGTCAACATGTTTTTTTATGTGAGAAAGAATTTTGTAAATCAAAGACGAGTTAAAGAATGAATCAAAATACAAAATGTTTTCTTTTTTTGAAGGAATAACCGTTGTGATTACGTAATGGTCGTCGCTCAAGTTTTCTTCAAGCACATCAAAGTACTGAGAATGCATGGCAGCATGGTTCAAAAGCCCCACTACAATAAGGTGTTTTATGTCTTTGTTTTTGATTTTTTCAATAATTTTGTCCACCTTCTGCATAACAAGCTCTTCGTCGTAACCGACTTTGACCTGTGCAATGCTGTGATCACGATCAAACCCTTGAGAGTTTTCTGCCGCATCCACAAGAGGTTTAAAATTGTTTTTTTCTATCCTTGTCATGCCTTTGCCGGCAATAAGGTTTGTGGTGAAAAGACGCCCTCTGTAAAGCTTATCAAGAAGATATTGAAAATTTCTTATAACAAGCACAGGCCCCTTAAATGTAGTAAAATCATACTGCACGCTGTCCATAGACATCTGGAAGTGGCCTTTTAGATTTTTGTATTTTGCAAACTTGGGGTATGCATGTGCAACAATAAGCCCGTTGTGCGTATAAACGTTGATATCAGTATCTTTAACGGCTTCTAAAAGGTTCTCCAAATCTTTTAAATTCTGTCCGGAAACAAGAATCGATTTTCCTTTTTCTACACCTATAGAAACGTCATGCAAACCGATTGCACCGTAGTATTCCTCTTTAAAAACATGGAGCTTTTTATGGATTTGATAGTTTATCTGTGCAAAATCATTGACTTTTTTAATAAGCTTTGACTCTGTCATAGCAGAAAAATTAAGGTTGTTGAAAAGTTTTAAGATTCCGTCTTCTTCAGGCAAATAGTCTTCTGTATAGCATTTGAGCTCAATCAACCTGATACTGGCGCTTTTGATAAGGTTTAGTATAATTTCATAAAGGTTTTTTACATCCGCACTCAAAGAGCTGTTTCGTCTTATGGCCTGTTGTTCACCCTGATTTACAATAGAGCTCAGGTCAAATTTTTCAAACTTTATGTTTGATTTCAAAATCTGACAGTCCATGTTTTTTTCATCACAAAATGCTGTATAAGCCTCTTTGACAGACTCTTTTTCTTTATGAATTTCCTTTAACAGAGCTTGGAATTCTTCTCTGTTAAATTCATAACCGATTAATATCAAGGACAAATAGTTGATAATTCTGCTTTTAAGAGCTTTGTTTTCGTACCCGAGCTCTTGCATTTTTATGTAATAATACGTAATCTGTTTTAACTCGTAGAGCAAAACCTCCATCAAAGAGTACATGATGGGGTCTATACTGCAATAGCCGTCGACCGCACAATCGTTGTATGACATATTTTCTCCGTAATCCATATTCATACCGGTATTTTAAACAACATGAATAGCATTACCATTGACTAAACGAGCAATTACAATATAGCCTGATATCCCCCTCATTAAGACTATGCGCCAATATTAAAATATATAGTATAATTTGTTATCAAATAAAATTATAAAGACAAAGGGAGATTTTAATAAAATGCTCAATTTTTCAACACGTTTTAAAAAGTTTTTAATCCTTTCCGTGATGACGCTTGTCACTATGGGGCAGTGTGTTTTTGCACAGGATTATAACAGCTACAAACTCGACAACGGCCAGACCGTTATAATAAAAGAGGTCCACGACAACCCGATTGTGACTATCGACACGTGGATAAAAACAGGTTCCATAAACGAAAATGACCAAAATAACGGCGTAGCCCACTTTCTTGAGCACCTGTTTTTTAAAGGAACTCAAAAACACCCCACAGGTGAGTTTGACAGAATAATGGACTCGAAAGGTGCTGAAACGAACGCTGCAACAAGCAAAGATTTTACGCACTACTACATCACACTCCCTTCAAAATACTTCCAAACAGCAATGGATTTGCACGCAGACATGCTCATGAACCCGCAGATTCCAAGAAAAGAGCTTGAAAAAGAAAGAAAAGTCGTAATAGAAGAAATCTCAAAAACAAACGACAACCCCGAAACAAAGCTCTATGAAAACATGATTAATGCGTTTTATGTAAACCATCCTTACAAAAGAAAAGTCATAGGCAAAAAAGAAATCATTGAAAACATCACAAGAGAAGAAATCCTTGACTTTTACAACACATGGTACAACCCATCCAACATGATTACCGTTGTTGTGGGTGATGTAAACACACAGGACGCTCTTAATCTTATCAAACAAAACTTTAACAGAAAATGCAAAAATTCTGCCCAAAACCCGAAATATAAAACTGATAAAAATATAGAAAAACAAATCGAAATATTAGCCAAAGACAAAGTAAAAACAGGCTACATGATGATAGGCTTCCGCGGAGTGCCGCAGGAAAACAGAGCAGACAGCTACGCGCTGGATGTGCTTGCAACAATATTAGGCGACGGCCGCTCTTCAAAACTGTATCAAACAGTAAAAGAGCAAAAACAGCTTGCCTACAGCATTTCAGCTGGCCATGCCTCGATGAAAGACGACAGCATCCTGTTTATACGTGCAAACTATGTTCCCGCAAACAAAGACAAGGTCAAAAAAGCAATCTTTGACGAAATAAACAGGGTAAGAAACGGAAACTTTGACGAACAGGATATTACAACAGCAAAAAATATCATTGAAAGAGACACGTTCTACTCAAGAGAATCTGCCTCGAACATAGCAAATGAACTCGGCTACACAACACTTGTGTACGGTGACACAAAATACTACGAAGAGTACATCTCAAACATCAAAAAAGTAACAAAAGCAGATATCATAAGGGTTGCAAAAAAATACCTCAACCCAAATCACGCAGTTATTTCCGTAATGCTGCCCGAGTCTGCAGCGCAGGAAAACATAAAAAAAATAAGCTCAATTATGAAAAAAGAGCCTGTTGTTGTGAGCACTGACAAGAATATTACAAAATATCTGCTACCGGGTGATATTACCCTCATAATCAACCACAACAAGCTAAACGATATTGTGGCAATGCAGATAATTTCCAAAGGCGGAAACTATATTGAAAAAAAAGCCGGAACAGGCGCTATAACAGCCTCTGCAATGATGAAAGGCACAAAAAAATACTCTTCTTTAGACCTGTCACAGGTTATGGAGCAAAACGGCATAAAAATAGCACCGGCCAACGGTTCGGATTATTTCTCAATTGCAGTAAAAACAACCAGAAACGACCTTTCGTTAACATTTGATTTGCTAAATGAAATTATAAATCATGCCTCTTTTGAACCTCAAGAAATTGCAAGAGTAAAAGCAGAACAAATACAAAACATACAAAAAAACCGCGACATGCCGGCAAGCACCGCATTTGAAGAATTCAAAACCGCCATCTGGACAGGCACACCTTACGGAGTCACAGGCAAAGTGCTTGAAAAAACCATCCCGACTATAGAAAAATCTGACGTGCTGGCTTTTTACAATACAGTATTCTGTCCGCAAAACTTAGTCATTTCAATAAACGGAAATGTGGATGACAAAGCTGTTATAGACAGCATTACAGATATTTTCGGCGCCAACAAAGCCGATAACAAAAATGTTCAAAGGTTTGAATACAATAAATATAAAAACCTGTTTAAGCCTTTGCAGAGCCAAAAAACCGTAAAAAAAGACAAAGACGTTGAAGCAGCATGGCTTGTAATGGGCTGGCTGACAGATGGCGTGGAAAACAAAAAAGACATTGCAGCGCTTCAGGTCATAGACTCTATCCTCGGCGGGGGAATGAGCTCAAGACTCTTCACAGGTCTTAGAGCAGAGCAGGGTCTAGCTTATCAGGTCGGCTCAAGTTTTGCGGCAAATGTTAACCAGGGTGTTTTTGCGCTCTACATCGGTACAAACCCGCAAACAGCACTTCATTCCAAGAATGAACTTTTAAAACAAATCAATATACTCAAAAAAGAATTTGTTTCAGAAAAAGAGCTTCAAGAGGCAAAAGACAAAATTCTAGGCAGCTTTATACTCTCACAGGAAACCAATATGGAAAAAGCCTCTACCCTCGGATGGTTCGAAACCTCCGGCAGAGGTTACCTCTACATTGACGAATTTCCAAAGCTCATACAGTGTGTAACTCCCTCTGATATTATCAGGGTTGCAAACAAATACTTTGATAACAATTACACCTTCGCAATCGTTGCACCGCAAAAATATCTGGAGCAGTTTAAATAATTAACGGCAAATATCGCCGGACTTCACAAAAAATTGCAGATAAAGGGGCGTAAAAATATGCCCCAATCTGCCAAAAAGCTTTAAGCCCTGTATTTTGGCAATCTTGTCATCTCCCGTCAAAATCCACAGGGCTTTGTTATTTTTCTTCAACACAAGACCTGGTTTGTATCTGTCTGTATGAAATTTTGTTTTGTTTTCAAAAAATTTAATTTTACCAACCTGCAAAAATGCATTCTTATGCGGGATATAAGCCGGCTGCCACGGGGTGAGCGCCCGAACAAGAGCATTTATCTGTGCTGATGTTTTTGTAAAATCTATGAGTATATCCTTTTCGCTAATCTGCGGGTAATAAGAAGCGTCTTTTGCATTTTGATTGACCGGCACGATTATTTCATCTTCCATGGAGCACAACAGCTCTTTTATCCCTTCGCGCGCAAGCACACAGCATTTGTTTTTGAGGGTCTCTCCCGTATCCCCATTAAACCCCTGCACAATATCTATTTTCTTTTGCAGCAGAATCGGGCCTGTATCCAGGTTTTCATCCATAAGGTGAAAGGTTATGCCTGTTTCTTTTTCTTCATTCATTATCACCCTCATATAAGGGTTAGGGCCTCTGTATGCCGGCAAAAGCGACGGATGGCAGTTGATTGTGCCAATTTTAGGCAGATTGATTACGGGTTTTTTAAACTTTTCGCTCCACGACCCCACAAGGATTATGTCAGGATTGAGCTTGAGCACAGCTTTTTGAAACTCTTTTGAGTTTACGCTTCTTGCTTTAATTTCTTTGAGTTTAAAACTTTTGATAAAAGATAGGTCTTTTCCCGGGGCAAAAATATCTTTAAAAAACAACAGCCACGGATGTATTGCCACCCTTTCATGCCGGAAGACACCCACAATTTTATTTTTAGAGTCCAGTGTCCCTAAAATAAGATTGGAAAACATTTTATCATATCCGACAATTACTATTTTCATTATTTTTTAAAATGGTTTGCAACAAGCAGATCCAGCAAAGAGTCAAATTGCTTTCAAATTTCGTTTTGTAATTTCTTTGCACATTCATTGCAAAGGAAGTTTGTTCTGTTTTCTATCGGAATAACTTTTCCGCATTTTGCACATTTAATAGTAACTTTATTAGAGATTCTTACAAATTTACCTGCAAGGAAAAATGCTTCAAACTCATTTCTTGTTATATTAAACTTTGTCATGATGTCTTCTACGGGGATAAACTGTTCACCGGAAAGTGTAACGTAAGAATTTATCTCGCTTATTAATTTATTTTGTTCTTCAAAACATTTGTCACAAATATCTCTTTTGCCTGACTGAAGAAATAATGCTCCGCATTTTTTACAATTAGCTACGTTAGCCATAATCCTACCTTCTTAACCTAACTTAGATAGTAAAATATTAGCTAAACTATCTAAAAAAAGCAAGTAAAATCATCTTGACAACAGATAAAAATAAATTGTATAAGTGTGTTGGATTGTAAAAAAAATTTACTAAACTGTACAAGTAATGTAAATTTTTGTGTACAATATTATCAAGAGAAGAGAGAGATATTGGACAACAATTTTAACAGCTTTGATAACCTCGAGACATCGATTAGAAAATCCTCTGTTATTCAAGAGAGGATTAATCTTGTGTCTACTCACATGTACAAACAGTTTTTGGAATACCAGCGCTCTACAATGAACGCTACAGAAACTTTTGTTAAAATCACAGACAACATGCAATCTACGGTCGAATATCTTAAACAGTCATTTGGCGCACGCGGGGTTGCTACAGACAATATCTTTTTTGAAACAGATGAAACTAATACAGTGCTTGTTTTGCACATACTGTGGCATACAATCAGCTTTACCACAAGATGGAACAACCAGCCACAGGCTCTGTACAGAGGCGTTGAAATGCCTATGATTTCAAACAGAATCATTGCATTAAAAGGCAATTTCCACGAAATAATCAAAGATGTGAAAGAAGAAGACCAGCTGCAAACAGTTTTGGAACAAGAAGTTGCTTCTTTGTTCATTCCGGCAGAACGCGGACAAAACTGCATCATAAAAATCAACCATCTCGGTAACAAAGAATTTTACATAAACCACATGGACGCGCCAAGAGAATTTCTTTTAAAAGTTATAGAAACAATATGCGGCGGCGGCATTTATCATGAAGAATTGAGGCAGTAATTCAAAGCTGTGAAGATTTTGGACTTAAAATTAAAAAAAATCTCACTGACTACTTGACACTTAAACATGTCCTTAATATTATAATCCTATGCCGAAGTGGCTCAATGGTAGAGCAACGGTTTTGTAAACCGTAGGTTGTAGGTTCGATTCCTATCTTCGGCATTTTTTATAATCTGCGCCTTCGTAGCGCAGGGGTAGCGCACTCCCTTGGTAAGGGAGAGGCCACGGGTTCAAATCCCGT